>Ga0315322_10003469_pt1 | contig 12167 bp, 14 predicted proteins | sample M110021515metaG_FD_203461 | JGI IMG/M metagenome (GOLD analysis project Ga0315322, IMG submission 203461) | Ammonia-oxidizing marine archaeal communities from Monterey Bay, California, United States - M1 100m 21515 | ecosystem: Environmental > Aquatic > Marine > Intertidal zone | place: USA... | reverse complement strand
GCATTGGTGTCGATGCCAAAGACGCGAAACAGCTGAAGCTGCTGTGCCGCCAGAGCATACTGGCCGAACTAAACGAACCTGATACCGCGCAGTCTTAATGGTTATAATAAGGGCCACAACTAATCACTCTGATTTAACCCGAATACCTGCATAGGACCGCACATAGTGAGCACTATTGTTATTGTCGCTGCCCGCCGAACACCTTTAGGTGGCTTTCAAGGCGTATTGTCACCGGTGAGCGCACCCGATCTGTCTGCCGCCGCCACTCAAGCGTGTATTGCCGACTCTAAGCTCAATGCGGCAGATATCGATGAAGCCATCATCGGCTGCGTGTTGCCCGCCGGTATCGGCCAGGCTCCGGCACGACAAGCAGCACTAAAAGCCGGCCTGCCACTCTCTGCTGGTGCAACCACTATTAATAAGGTCTGCGGTTCAGGCATGAAAAGCGTCATGCTGGCCAGCGATATGATCAAAGCCGGTTCTGCCAACGCAGTTCTCGCAGGCGGCATGGAATCAATGAGCGGATCGCCCTACCTATTACCCAAGGCCCGAGAAGGTTACCGGATGGGGCATCAGGAGGTTCTCGATCATATGTTTTTTGATGGCCTACAGAACCCATACGACGGTAACATGATGGGTCACTTTGCCGAAGAGACATCAAAGAAGTACAACTTCACCCGCGAGGCGCAAGATGGTTTCGCTATTGAGTCAGTGCAACGTGCGCGTGCGGCTATTGAAAGCGGTGCCTTTGATAATGAAATTGCTCCGGTAAGCTTCACACACCGTCGCAAAGAACATACCGTATCAGTCGATGAAGAGCCTGCGAAACATGACCTCGAGGGTATCTCAACCATGCGGCCGGCTTTTGCCAAAGGCGGTACGGTAACGGCGGCAACATCCTCATCAATTTCAGATGGCGCTGCTTCACTCATTTTGATGAACGAAGCAGAAGCCAAACAACGCGGATTAACCCCATTGGCAAAAATTGTCGGTTACACAAGCCATTCGCACGAGCCCGAGTGGTTTACCACGGCGCCGGTTGGCGCTATTAAAACTCTACTTAAACAGGTGCAGTGGTCTGTTGACGATGTTGACCTTTTTGAGATCAATGAAGCTTTCGCCTGCGTCACCATGTCGGCCATGCATGATATTGGTATTGATCATTCAAAAGTTAACGTCAATGGCGGCGCCTGTGCTTTGGGCCACCCGATTGGCGCAAGCGGAGCACGAATCTTAGTGACACTGGTCCATGCGTTAAAGAATCGGGGCTTAAATAAAGGTATCGCATCGCTGTGTATCGGCGGTGGCGAAGCCGTGGCTATGGCCATAGAGATTTAAAACCATCGCCCTGCTGCAGACTCAAATATCACAATTGCTTGTGCGGGCACCTCAATACACAACTGAACCACTTAAAAAATGGCTGATACAATGAAACGACATGCATTAACTTGCCTTCTGGCACTGACCAGTCTCGGGATCGTCCAACCGGCCGTCGCAACAGAAAATCCGAATCGCATTAATGCTTCTATCGGTGCTGCAACCCATAGTGGCGATGTGTCAGCTTTCCTCAGCGCGGATTACACCTACAAATTCAGCAACAACATTGCTGCGGCCATTTTTTACGAAAGGGCCGGCGGCGATTTTGATATCGAAGCGGTTGGCATTACTGTCGGGTATATCTTTGAGAACGGCTTTAAGTTTGGTGTTGGGCCCGGCCTGGAGCACAAACTCAGGGATGGCAAAACACTCGATCTGTGGCATGTCACCGCAGGCTATGATTGGCCAATCAATAACTGGACCGTAGGCCCCACTGCCAGCTACGATTTTATTGAAAGTAATAATAATGTTTTATACGTGGGTTTGGCCGTCGGCTACGGGTTCTAGTACGATCGCCTTAAGCCACAGCCTAAGCCATAAAAAAACCGGCCTTGAATATAAAAAAGCCCTCTTTAAGAGGGCTTTTTTGTTCTTTACTACTCAATAATGGCAAAACATTAAGCCATATTGCTTACCTAAGCTAACTTAAAAACGCCAAGCAGCGCCTACGGTATACATCATTCCACCATTTAAAATATCAAGATACTCTGCTTCTGCGCGCAGCTGAATCTTCCATAAATCGACTGATCCACCAACACCAACTTCGTAATCTGTACCATCATAACTCGGCCCTAGGTCGGTTTTTGAATCCCAATATATCGCGCCTACCTTACCGAAAAGATAAACAGGCCCCAAAGGCAAGCCGACTAAACCGGCAATATCCCACCCCGTAGTGCTAACATTTGGTCCTGCCGGAAGTGGTGCATTCACCTTGCCCAAGTCACGATAGCCACCCTCGATCGCAAACAATTGCAGCAAATGATAACCAGCGAAGACTTTCCATGCCGTGTCACTATCATCAAACTTAACACCGTCTTCATTGTAATCCGTGGTTGCATCGCCAACACTGGCGCCAAGGTAAAAACCACCCTTAGTGGCCATTGCAGGCGCGGATAGCAGCACACCGCACACTGCTGTAATAACTAATGCTTTTAAACTCTTCATTACAAACACCCTTAAAGACTAATCACTGCAAATAGAAACCAACAACCAATGCGGCAATCAACAATCATCTGCAGTTTTGAACACCGCAAAAGCAATTACCGATGTAGTTTTTAAGCACCATAAGGTCTACATGCCAGAATAATTAGGGCCACCGCCACCCTCTGGACAGATCCAATTTATATTCTGAGCGGGGTCTTTAATATCGCAGGTTTTGCAATGCACGCAGTTCTGCGCATTAATCTTAAACTTTTGCTCGCCGCCCTCTTCAACGATTTCGTAAACGCCAGCCGGACAATAACGCGTTGCCGGCTCACCAAACTTAGGCAAGTTCTGCTCCAGAGGAATTGAGGCATCAGCTAGCTGCAAATGCACAGGCTGATCTTCTTCATGATTGGTGCTCGACAAATACACCGAAGACAAAAGATCAAAGCTCAGCTTGCCATCGGGCATCGGATAATCGATGGGTTTGGCGTTACTAATATCAGTGAGCGCTGCGTAATCCGGGCTCGGATTATTAAGCGTGAACGGCAGCTTGCCGCGGAAAACAGTCTGATCTATCCAGATTAAAGGTGCCGCAATAACAGTGCCAAACTTATGCAGTAAGGGTGCGTAGTTTCTGGCGCGCCATAACTCGTCATACACCCAGGATGTTTTAATTCGATTGAGGTAATCGACGCCGGTATTAAACGGACCGTCCTTTTGCAATGTCTCGAACAGACTTTCGGCGGCTAACATGCCAGTCTTCATCGCAGTGTGTGAGCCTTTGATTTTGGCACCGTTTAAAAAGCCTGCTTCACAACCGGCCAGCAAACCGCCTGGAAAAGCCAACTGCGGCAGAGACTGAATACCGCCTTTATTTACCGCACGAGCGCCATAGGAAATACGCTTACCACCGGTGAGGTATTGACTGATCTTCGGGTTGTGTTTCCAGCGCTGAAACTCTTTGTACGGATTCAAGTTCGGGTTGGAATAGTTCAGTGCAATAATGAAGCCGCAATACACTAGGTTGTCTTTGGCGTGATATAGGAAACCACCGCCTTCGGTATGGCTGTCCAGCGGCCATCCAAAACTGTGCACCACCTTGCCAGCCTCATGTTTAGCCGGGTCAACTTCCCAGATTTCTTTAATGCCAATGCCATAGTGCTGCGGATCGCCGCCGTGAGCCCGCAGATTAAACTGGCTCTCAAGCTGCTTGCCCAGACTGCCGCGACAACCTTCTGCAAAAATGGTTAATGGCGCACGCAGTTCGTAACCGGGCTCAAAACCTGGTTTATGCGAACCATCTGCTGCGACACCCATATCGCCGGTAATCACACCGACAACTTTGCCTTCTTCAATAATTACATCAGATGCAGGAAAGCCAGGAAATATATTGACGCCCATGCTCTCAGCGTGCTCTCCCAGCCACTTGCAAAGCTCACCCAACGAAACAATGCTGTTGCCTTCGTTATGCATTGGCCCGGGAATAAATATATTCGGTACCTTTATGCCACCATCCGGGCCGGACATAAAATAGAAGTCGTCACCGGTGACCGGGGTGGTGACAGGCGGGCTCATTTGTTTCCAATTCGGCAATAACTCATCAAGTGCTGTGGTCTCAAACACAGCCCCGGAAAGAATGTGCCCGCCAACTTCTGCAGCCTTCTCAACCAGACAAATATTCATTTCCCGGCCAGCAGCTTCGCCCAGCTGCATAAGCCGGATGGCTGCAGACAAACCGCATGGGCCTGCGCCCACGATCACAGCATCAAATTCCATTTGTTCGCGTTCTGACACGTTGCCTTCCTGTGTGTAGGGATAAACCGCAGCATGCGAGATATCCATTGAATTACCTGCGTTAAACCTGCCCGAAAACAAGCATAAGAAAATGCGGCATTATTGTAGCATCGGTGAACGCAATTTTAAGTTGGGGCGCGGCTAATAGACGGGCTTACAGAGAAAATTCACCCGCCAAGGGCATTTTTAATGCATTCTATAGTGATGCCTCAATACGCCAAACACGAAGCGCTGTACCTAATGCGCATGGACGAAATGGGTCTGGAGCCGGATATCGCTCAGCGTGAAGCCCTGCATAGCTTAGCCCGTGTCCATGCCGGCTTGTTTCAGGGTCGCCCGCGCACCAGTATGCTCCGTGTGCTAAAAAGCAAATTTGACGGTAACTCTGTCGCCTCACCGGTAAAGGGGCTGTACATGTGGGGTGGTGTCGGCCGCGGCAAAACAACACTCATGGATGTGTTCTTTGAGTCACTGCCATTTGACGACAAACTCCGCTATCACTTTCACCGTTTAATGTACCGGGTGCATAACAGGCTCGCCGAACTGAATAATGTCGAAGACCCTATTCAGGTCGTGGCGGATGAACTTGCCGACCAGGCTCGGGTAATTTGCTTTGATGAGTTCTTTGTATCAGATATTGGTGATGCAATGATTCTAGGGCGGCTGATGCAGGCCCTCTTTGAACGTCATGTGACTCTAGTTGCCACATCTAATATTCCCCCTGAGAATCTCTACACCGACGGTCTGCAACGACAACAATTTTTACCTTGCATAGCATTGCTCGAGAAACACACCGAAGTGCTGCATGTGGATGCTGATGTCGACTACCGTTTGCGAGTACTTGAACAAGCCGAGATCTATCATTCACCGCTCGACGCGCTAGCCAACCAAAACCTGCAGCGCTACTTTGATCAGATTGCCCCGGATGAAGGCAGCAAAGGTCAGGACATCGAAATCCTCGGCAGAAATCTCACCACCATTCGCCGCTCCGACGGTATCGCCTGGTTTAGTTTCCACACCCTGTGCGACGGGCCCCGCAGCAAAGACGATTACATCGAACTGGCACGCACCTTCTCAACGGTATTGCTATCCAGTGTCCCCATCATGGGATTAGAACAGGAAAATCAGGCGCGGCGCTTTGTTGCACTGGTTGATGAATTCTATGATCGGCGAGTCAAACTGATTATTTCTGCAGAAGCAGCCATCGGCGAACTGTACCTGGGCAAGCGAGTTGCCATGGAGTTTGAGCGAACTCGCAGCCGCCTACTCGAAATGCAGTCAACCGTCTATCTAGGGGAAGCGCACCTGCCTTAGCTTGCGACCTTTTGAATCTAATGCTTTGGAATGATTCGGCAAAAAACTTGCCCCCGCAGACCTCTGGCTGCTCTTAAGTGGCTTATCCGTATTGGGGTTCGGGCGACGTCTCAGGTAGAATTAAGGGCTCAATCAAATCTCACCTACGCAAGGGTTACACAATGACGGGCAAGCTGGTTCTCTGCCGCCACGGCCAGAGCGAATGGAACAAACAGAATCTTTTCACGGGTTGGTATGACATCGGTCTGACCGATCAGGGTCGCGCCGAAGCCATTGCCGCCGGTCAGGAACTGGCCAGGCTCGGCATCACCTTTGATGTGGCCTACACCTCGGTTTTGAAACGTGCCATCCGTACGCTGTGGTACATCATGGAAGAAATGGATCAGATGTGGATTCCGGTGGTTCGGGACTATCGCCTGAACGAACGCAGTTACGGTGGCCTGCAAGGCTTAAACAAAACCGAGACAGCAGCAAAATACGGTGATGAACAGGTGCATATCTGGCGTCGCAGCTACGACATACCGCCTCCTGAGCTGGAAGAAAGCGACGAACGTCATCCTTGTCATGACGGACGCTATGCCGGTATTGCAAACCTGCCGGCCAGCGAATCACTTAAAACCACTCTGGATCGTGTTAAACCATACTGGGATGACGTCATTGTTCCGGATTTGAAGGCTGGCAAGAACGTAATCATTGCCGCGCACGGCAACAGCCTGCGCGCGCTGGTAAAAATGCTGGACGGCATTTCTGATGACGATATCACCAGCCTGAATATCCCGACCGGCATTCCTCTGCTGTATGAACTCGATGAAAACCTGAAGCCCATCAGCAGCGGCTATGTCGGCGACCCGGAAGCGGCGAAAGCTGCAGCGGAAGCTGTTGCCAATCAAGCCAAAGGCTAGCACATGCCGATTTACGATTTAGGCGCTCAAAAACCCCGTCTCGCTGACGGAGTTTTTGTTGCGCCGGATGCCAACATCATTGGCGATGTGGTTTTGCACGAGGGCGCCAGCGTCTGGTTCGGCGCCACCCTCCGCGGCGACATCGAAACCATCACCATCGGCAAAAACAGCAATATTCAGGATGGCTCGGTTATGCACACCGATGCGCACAACCCCTGCACCGTGCGCGACAATGTAACAGTCGGTCATCTTGTGATGCTGCACGGCTGCGATATCGGTGATAACTCACTCATCGGTATTGGCGCGGTCATTCTGAACGGTGCCAAAATTGGCAAGAACTGTATCGTTGGTGCCAATGCATTAGTTACCGAAGGCAAACAGTTTCCGGATGGCGTCCTATTGATGGGCTCGCCGGCAAAAGTGGCACGTGAAGTCACCCATGAAGAAATCGAAATGATGGCCGCCAGCGCCGAACGCTACGCCAAACGCGGTCAGCGTTATCTGGAAGAACTCACAACGCTATAACCGACACTGCGGTTTAAGCATGCAAATGGATGCCGTAAAGGCCTCTAACAAACATCACGAATACTGCGTCTAAAAGGCCTTGGCAACGGCCAGTGACTTAAGCTGTGCAGATATCGACTGACAGGCGAGATGCGCTGGGTGAGGCTTTACCCCTAAAACCCGAAAGATCACTCCACCGGATCAATCAATCGGATCAAGCCCTCCTGAGCAACAGACGCCACCAGAAGGCCTTCCTGAGTAAACACCTGCGCACGCGATAGCCCACGTGCACCCGATGCGCTGGGACTGTCATAAGAAAACAGCAGCCACTCATCCACCCGGCAAGGGTGATGGAACCACAGCGCGTGATCCAGGCTCGCCATAATCACATTGTCATGCATGTACGCGATGCCGTGGGGCAAAGTTGACGTAGCAATCAAACCGTAATCTGAAACATAGGCAAGCAGACGCTGATGCAATGAAGGGTTATCGGGCAAGGGATCGATAGCTTTCATCCACACCTGCTTCGTTGGGGCCTGCTTCTCGGGGTTATCAAAGTTGGGCATCTGCACCGGACGGACATAAAAGGGACGTTCAGTCGTAACAAAACGACTCATTCGCTCCGGCGCCCTTGCCAGAGCATCGCGACTGATATCTTTCAGGTCAGGCAGCTCATCCGGACCCGGCACAACCGGTGGGTCAAACTGATGTTGGACGCCCGGTTCCGGCTCTTGAAATGAGACAGCCATATTGAAAATCTGCTTGCCATGCTGAACGGCGACAACACGGCGATTCGAAAAGCTGCCGCCATCACGCGCGCGATCAACTTCATAAACAATAGGGAGATCAACATCACCGCGGCGCAGAAAATAAGCATGCAGCGAATGCGGCACTCGATCAGTCACGGTCTGGGATGCCGCAGACATTGCCTGACCCAATACCTGCCCCCCGAACACCTGAGGGGTGCCAATATCGCGCGATTGCCCACGAAAGATATTGTTCTCAATCCTTTCGAGATCAAGCAATTGCACTAAGTCTTGAAGAACCGGGTCCATGAGCATACCTCGTGAGTGTCAGGCCAATAATTGTAACCCGATTAATAGCTGCATTCGCTAAGCCGGTCAGAATTTGGGCAATTGCACAGCTGGTGTCATACTCCGTCTATTGACAGCAAACTGACACAAACCCTCCGGAGTAAGGCATGACTGATTTAGGCGCAACCGCAGACACCCCTCCCAAGCCGATACGACAGAGCAAGCGTGCACATGCGTTTGCCATTATTGGGCTTATTCTTATCGCAGTAAGCGGCCCCATGGCAAAGGCCGGTCTATTTTCACCTATGGTGGGCATGCTCGGCTTCACTATTGCTTCGCTGCTGTTATTTATCGCACTCATTATTGGTATCCGCGCGCTGCTCGGCAACCGCCATAGCAATGTGCTAAAAAACACCCTCACCACCTGGTTGGTTGTTGTTGCAGGCTTAGGTGTTACTGTCTTGAACGTTGCCACGATCGTCGGCACTTCAGGCGCACCGGCAATTCACGACGTGACCAGCGATGTTTCAACTCCGCCGCAATTTGTTGACATTATCGAATTACGTCAGGCTGCCAATGCGCCAAATCCTTATGCCTATCAAGATGACGGCAGCGCCCAACTGCAGATTGCTGCGTTTCCTGAAATCAAAACAATCGTACTGACAGAAAGCTATGCCAATGCCTTTGCAGATGCACTGGCTGCTGCAAAAGCTATGGGCTGGGACATTATCGCTGCAGTGCCCGCCGAAGGGCGGATTGAAGCGGTTGCCTCAACCGAGTATGTGGGCTTTAAAGACGATGTGGTTATCAGAGTTCGCGACGATGGCAATGCCATTGCCGTGGATATTCGCTCTAAATCCAGAATGGGCAAAGGCGACATGGGCGCGAATGCTGCCCGCATTCTCGCCTGGAAACAATTGCTGTTGAACTAAGAGAGCGAGCTATCGCGGCCGCAGGCTAGATACCGGCCAAAAAGTAGAGGCCGATAGTCTCGGCTTCGCACGCAGGACGTTTCTGGCCTTCAACCTCGACCGTAATATTCAAAATAAACTGCAGGGCTCCGGCGCGTTTACGTGCCGATTTGAGCGTTGCACGGACGCGCACTCTGCTGTTGACCGGCACCATCGCTTTAAAGCGAACCTTGTTCATTCCGTAGTTAATAACCCGCTCTAGGTCAACAAAATCAACAAAATTCTGAATAAGACTGGGGATAAGCGATACGGTTAAGTAACCGTGCGCAATGGTTGAGCCAATCGGCAACTCGGCCGCGCAACGCTCTTCATCAACATGAATCCATTGATCATCGTCGGTGGCTTCAGCAAACTTATTGATACGAGCCTGGTCGACAAGCACCCAGTCGGACACCCCCACCTCGGTCCCTTCCAGCGCGCGCGCATCTTCGATTGTTGCTATTACGTGTGCCATTCAATCTTTCCCTGTGCGCGGCCCCTGATTCGGGCGCCGTCAGTAATATCAGTGGTTCAGCAAGGGGGGAGTATATCCCAGCCCATGGTGGAGCGCAGTCAGCTTTTTCCTCCGTAGACCAGTTCCATGAACTGGGCACGCACCACCGGATCGTTATCAAATTCCCCATGCATAGCATTGGTCACCATCTTGATGTCTTTCTTATAAACACCGCGCGTGGTCATGCACTCATGCTGGGCTTCTAAAATCACAGCAACACCACGGGGCTTCAGCACATCATTAATGCAATCAGCGATCTGCTTGGTGAGCTTCTCCTGAACTTGCAGCCGCTTGGACAAAGCCGCAACCACCTTAACCAGTTTACTCACCCCAACCACACGGTCGGAAGGCAAGTAGGCGATATGGGCTTTACCCGTAAACGGCGCGATATGATGCTCACAGTGCGATTCAAAATCGATGTCCTTCAGCACCACGATGTCGTTATAACCTTCGGCATCAGGAAACGAGGTGCCCAGAATTTCACGCGGATCCTGCGAGTAGCCGCCAAACCACTCCTCATAGCAGTTAAGCACTCGCGTTGGGGTGCGCAGCAGGCCTTTACGCTCTGCATCCTCACCCATCCAACTTAATAGCGTACGAACAGCCTCTTCGGCTTCTTCGCGGCTAGGCCGCTTCACATCGGTCATAATTTACTCTGCTATCGGTTGCTAACTTCTTAGCAACACGGTTCAAACGCGACGCTGCCTTATACCGGCAAGCTCATCGGGTGTATTAAAGCTTTCGATGCTGCCGGCTAAAGGCTGGATTAGCGCTGTATCGGCATCAAGCAAGAGTTGCCTGGGCCCCAAAACACCGTGCCCATCGGATGCAACTGAAGCCTGCAATACCCTAAGGGTAGCGGGTTCATAGATGGCACACAATGGTTCAGGCTTGCCGTCCGAGCCCACAAATGCGGTCGCGCCACGGTGTGGTTTACGGCGATGAATTAATTCCCGAAGCAGATTGGCAGTAATCGATGGCATATCGCAGGCCACAACCAGCCACGCACTCTCCGGTTCCAGTTCATGCGCGGCTAACAGACCACCGGCCGGCCCCAGCTCGGTGTATTGATCAAGAACTTGTGAGTAGGCAGCCCGCAAACTGTCGCTAGCCTGATCGCTGCGGATACTAACCCGCACATCACTCACCACTTTAGTTAGCATACTCACCAGAAAATCGAGTTGCGCCTTCTCAGCGACCACAACGGCGGCTTTATCGCTGCCGAAACGCCTGCTGCGACCACCCGCCAGCACCAGCGCCTTCAGGTCAATGCTCAAGGTTTACTCCGGACTCTGGAAATCACTTTTGCCACCGGTCTTGCTCAGCAGTCGAGTGTCACGAATGACGATGTCGTGCGACAGCGCTTTGCACATATCATAAACAGTTAGCGCGGCAACACTGGCACCGGTAAGCGCTTCCATCTCTACGCCGGTTTTGTGGGTAATCCCCGCCTCACAGTCAATCCATACTTCGCCGTTTGGCTTCAGTTCAACAGTGAATTTACAACGCTCTAGACCAATGGGGTGACAAAATGGAATAAGTTCATGGGTTTTTTTAGCGGCCATGGTGCCGGCAATAATGGCGGTCTGAAATACGGGCCCCTTCTTGGTTACGATATCGTCGCCGCTGATCGCCCTCTGAACCTGTTCCGGCAGCACCACGATCGATCGCGCCACTGCCGTGCGGGCCGTAATCTCTTTGTTGCCGACATCAACCATAGTTGGCTGATTATTGGCATCCACATGACTTAAGCCGGAATCATTCACAGGCATCTCTGCTATTCAGATTGCGCCGACACCGGGGTCGGTGAACGGCCACTGATGATTGCCGCAACAGTAATTAAGCACATTGAGACAATACCCCAAGTTAAGCCAACAACCACACCGGCATCAATAATACCGCGCCAAGGTTGCGGCACCTGTCGGATAAGCACGACTGCACCGACAATTAATGCGGTTCCAATCCAGACCACCTTGGCGGTGCGTTTGCCAGCACCGAAGTAGCCGACACAATAAAAGGGTGCAAGCAACCCATTGACCCACCCTGCGCCCGAGCGCAACGACAAGGCACGTTCTACGGTGCGTGGCACAAAGCTTTTCTGAAACCCCCGATAGCCCTCCGAATAGGCCATAAATCCGGTATTTGCTAGAAACAGCGCCCAGTGCAGCATGCTCCACTCGTAGCTCAAGGCTTCGAACATGTATTTACTCAGGCGCGTTGCTGCATCGACCAGCACCAACACCACACCCACAATACCCCAGCTTGCGGCCAGCAGACCGGCGGCACTATGTGTAGCTTGCGATGCGGGAGAAGACACGGGTACGTATAACCTAGAAGGCGAACTCAATTCTTAAAAACCGGATTGCTCACGCTGCGATTCGGCGTTTCAAGCTGTTATTATCGACTGTCAGGCTCAGAAATGAAACCGCAGCATTCCGCAGATACACAGAAACTCGCTAAAACTCTAACGAATCTCCGACAATACTATGCCCAGTACAATTATCGAAAAGCTCTGGAACGAGCATTTAGTTGCCGATTTAGGTGATGGCACCTCGCTCATTTACATTGATCGTGTGTTTCTGCATGAACGCACGGGGAGCGTCGCCCTTAAAAGTCTTGAGGCGGCAAACCG
>Ga0315322_10003465_pt1 | contig 12172 bp, 10 predicted proteins | sample M110021515metaG_FD_203461 | JGI IMG/M metagenome (GOLD analysis project Ga0315322, IMG submission 203461) | Ammonia-oxidizing marine archaeal communities from Monterey Bay, California, United States - M1 100m 21515 | ecosystem: Environmental > Aquatic > Marine > Intertidal zone | place: USA... | reverse complement strand
TCAATCTTAGTTTAAAATTTTCAATTAAATTTTCCGCATACGTAGTATCTTTTAAAGCATAAATCAACGAAACCACAGAATCACGTTTTTCTTCACTTCTTTCCAGCCGATTTTTATAAAAATCAATTTCGTATGCCCGGTTTTCGTTAAATACATTCTTTTTATAAACATTTACCTCATCAATGATATAATTGACAATGTTCGCTGTCATTTCAGGATTTGATAACTCTGCTGAAATTACCACCGACAAATATTTAGATCGAATAAAATTAATGTCGCCTATCACTCTAAGGTTGAGCTCTTGCTTCCATCCAGTGCTCATGCTATCCAGCTCATAGTACTTATAAAGGTCAAATTTCTTGATAATCTGATCTCGTAAAGTTGAAGATTCCAGTAATTGCATCAAGTGCTCTGTTTCCGTCTCATGTCCAAATTGTGGATTGCTAATTAATTGATCTCTTGTAAATGAATTTGGCGGATAAATAATTCCAGATGATCTAAATTTTTCGGGAATAAAAAAGGTTAAGCAAATCGCTACAACCGAACCAATTATAAATACAATAATGATCTTAACACCATGTTCAAACAAAAATTTAAGGATGCTTTTTGCCTCCTCTTGTTCTTCTGAAAAAATGCTCATTTAAATATTGATTTTGAACTTAAATATACCTGTTTCAATTGGCCACAGTCTAACTAATCTTTATTTTTAATTGTTTCCCAAGTTTTAAGAATCGCTTTTTGACTGGGCCTATTTTCTTCTGCTTTATGGAGTGGTTTACACGCTTTTAATGACGTTTCACATTCCAGTGGTAACCGCTGATAAAGCTCCGTTCCTTTCGTTTTCCAATTAATCATTTCATCAGAAACTTCTTTGATAACTTTAGCGGGATTGCCCACAATCAGCTTTCTATTTTCTATTATCATTTTCGGACTAACGAAGGACAATGCACCTACAATACACTCATCACCCACAATAACATCATCCATAACAACAGCATTCATTCCAATTAAAGAATTCCTTCCGATAGTTGCTCCATGAATGATTGCTCCATGACCTATATGAGCCCCCTGCTTCAATGTAACTGTCGTACCAGGAAACATGTGCAGGGTACAATTTTCCTGAACGTTACACCCCTTTTCGATCACAATTTTCCCCCAGTCACCTCTGATGGCAGCACCAGGGCCTATGTAAACATCTGCTCCAATGAAAACATTCCCGGTTACGCTAGCTTGTGGATGAATAAACGCAGACGTATGAATTACCGGTTTAAATCCTTTGAATTCGTATATCATAACGCAAATTTAAGCAATCATTATCATCATCTCACAAACCAAAAACATCTTTATATTAAGTACGCATAATAAAGATATTATTTTAATAATTCATATGTAAACTTCACTTTTATCACAAATATTAAATGTACGTATAAATGATTTTACAACTTTTCAGACAAACAACTTAACTGTTATTTAGCACTATACAAAAAATAGAACTCATGAAAAGAAAAAAGAAGATCCTAACCCTATTATTATGCACTTCGATATCAATAGTTCAATGTCAAGAAGAAACAATGACAGAACCAATCGTTACAGCTGCTGTATTAAACATTCATTCTAATATCAACTCTATTCCTCCAGAAATTGCAGGTAGCCTACTTAGAATTGAATTAGTAAAAAGCAAAAAATTCAAAGTATTCGATAAACACGACATATTGGAAATGGGTGCAAAGAACAAGCTCGAAATCAATGAATGCTACGGAAGAGATTGTTTACAAGAAATTGGCAAAAACATTCACGTAGACAAAATGTTTTCAGGTAGTATTGATGCTTTAGGAAAAAAAATAGTGGTCAGTTTAAAAGTGCTTGATATACAATCAGGCAAATACGATAAAACAACCATAATGGAATTCGTAGATGCACCTATCGAAATTCAAGCTATGATACAGCTAACACTCAATGACATGCTTGGGATAAAAAATAAATTGGAAATACTCAACAGCCTAATCTACTACCAACAACCTCCCGAGACCCCTAAAACAGACATTACAAATAATGGTCCACGAGTGGGAGTATCGCTAGTAATGGGCGAAATGTCAAGCCGAATGCAAGCACCTGTAAGTGAAGGAGGTTGGGATGCGGTACCTGTGGTTTCTCAATTTGGTTATCAAATAGAGAAAGAATACCTCAGCGCAGGAGATTTTCATGCACTTATTGAATGCTTATTTATGCTTAATGGCCTAGAACAACAATTATTCAACCCGAGAATGGTAGTCATGAATGGATTTAGAAGTGGTAAAACAGGATTAGAGTTTGCTTTTGGGCCATCGTTTGGATTAGAAAAAGAAGCCAATAGTTTTTACAATGAAGGAACCGGAAAATGGCAACTTCAATCAGAATGGAATGGCATAGGTGCAGATAGCTTATTCCAAGCGAACCCCTATGAAATCGTTCCTCGAATGGACAGTCGAGGACGCGTTAAACCATCAGCTGGATGGGTTGTAGCAGTTGGAAAGACGTTTAACTCAGGCTACTTAAACATCCCTGTTAATTTATATGCATCTTTTAATAAATATGGTTGGCAAACCGGGTTGAGTTTAGGGTTCAACTTGAAAAAATCAAATTAAACATCTTGACTTTAATTGGAGCCGGTTGAATATCGGCTCCATTTTTCCAATACTAATTTCATATCCTCTGGCAAATCCGACTCATAGCTCATCCATTCATTAGTTACAGGATGCTCGAAACCGAGTGTTTTTGCATGTAGAGCCTGCCTGGGCAGAATAGAAAAGCAGTTTTCAATAAACTGTTTGTATTTACTAAAAGTAGTACCCTTCAAAATTTTATTTCCCCCATATTCAGGGTCCCCGAAAAGAGGATGCCCAATATGTTTCATATGAATTCGAATTTGATGTGTTCTACCCGTTTCCAATTTGCATTTAATCAGCGTTACGTAGCCAAATCGTTGAATCACTTCATAATGAGTAACTGCTGGTTTCCCATATTCAGAGTCGTCATCAAAAACATCCATTATTTTTCGATTTTTAACGGATCTACCCACCTTACCTTCTACCGTGCCAGCGTCTTCCAGCACATCACCCCAAACCAAAGCATAATATCGTCTATCAGAAGTTCGATTAAAAAATTGTTTAGCGAGGTGAGTCAGTGCATTTTCAGATTTTGCAACAACCATTATTCCGGTAGTATTTTTATCCAACCGATGCACCAAACCAGGCCTACTATCATATTCGCTACTACTCGGCAGGTTTTCAAAATGATAAACCAATGCATTAACTAGTGTGCCACTGTAATTGCCATACCCCGGATGAACCACGATTCCAGCCTGCTTGTTCAATACCAATAAATCCTCATCTTCGTAAACAATATCAATGGGTATATTCTCGGGAATTAACTCAATTTCGCGAATTGGATAAGGCAAAACGATAGAGACTTTGTCGTTTGGTCTAATTTTGTAGTTTGATTTTACTGGACTATTATTAACTAATATATTGCCATTTTTAGCCGCAATCTGCAAACGATTCCGAGATGTATTCGGCACACGATCAATTAAAAATTTATCAATTCTTAATGGTTCCTGTCCTTTATCCGCAACAAAACTATGATGTTCAAATAATTCCTCCGATTCCTGAGGTTGCCCTTCTTTCATTATTCTATTATCACCTTTAAAATGGTGAAGTTCCCCATTTTATCCGACACTTTCAACATATAAATGCCCGCAGCGTATGAATCAACTGAAATCTGAGCTCTGTTTACAAACTTATTTTGAACCAGCACCCTTCCATTCAGGTCAATGAGTTGATACTCAAAACTTCCGGTCTCCGCCATCGCAATATGAAGATAGGATAACGCGGGATTCGGGTAAGCTGTAGCGAATAACTTATAGTCGTCATTAGATACCCAACCTGTGGGTTGAGCACCATCAAACATTGGCCGCAACATTAACGAACCTTGATAGGAAGTATTCGCCCAAGTACCGGAAACGTTATAATATATCTTATCCTGGTTATCGATATTTTTATCAAACCCAACATTTAAACGACTGCTTGTTGTTTGTTTCCAACCAACGTAAAAAGTGCCATTCAGCAGTACTTTTTCACTTAATTGATAAACATAATAGCCATTTACACCCAAGTTGTATTTTGGAGTTGTTAATAACGGTTCTTCATAAATTACATTTCCAGGAGTGCCGCCAGGCCCAGCATTATCCCAAACCATCAAGATAAACGGATCAAGACTAACATCATTGACAGATGGCTCAAAATGAATCTTAACTGCAAATAACGAATCACTCAAAGGCGTTGTAAATCGATATGCAAGCTTTGGCTGAGTTCCCGTTATGCCATAAGCAGCTTCCGCAGTACCGTCATCGTAAGCATAAAAATTGGTAAAGGTCTGCTTCAATGAAAAAGTCTCGTTACTTTTTGTCAAGAAAACTCCTCCTGTAAAGTTAAAATCGACATCAAAAAAGGCACTGGTATCTGATACAGCAGTATCGTAATAAAACCACGCAGCATCTTGGTAAACATCAATAGGTATGGAAAGCTTGCCTCTTGCAGCCACGCTGCTCGTTGCATTATCCGCAAAGACAGTCGTCAACATCGTTCCACTTTCTGACACGTCGTATTTTGTTGTGTTTGCTGCAACACTCAATGTCCAAGAATTAGCTACCCTTAAATTAACAGAATCTAGCATATTAGACTCCGGACTTTCTTTAAAGTGTTTCCATGGCATCGCTGTATATTCTTTGAGCATCGTATTAACCGGGTATTGAATTGCAACTTCCTGCAAGGTTTCATCATTAATTGCATTAGACTTTAGCTGAACAAAATCGATGTGCCAATGATCCAAACTGCCATTAAGTGCCCCGTAATTCATAAACCTAAATTGAAACCCTGACATCAAGTAATTGACCGTTCGAATTTTAATGCTAGCTCGTTTAAATGTGTCCAATGGTGAACCCTGCGCAAACCAAACCGACGCCCACTCTTCGTCAGAAGGAGACCAAAACTGCAATACCAAAGAGTCATTTAGTTCGGGCTCATTACCCAGTCCTTGAGGCTGGTACCAAAAGCTTAGTTCTAGAGAATCAGACACGCCCCAAGGCGTACCATCAGTACGAAAAGCCAAATCTATGGGTACTGAAGTCAGGTAGTCTCCTTGTCCTGCACTTGTACTGATAAAATTGTAGGGATACCCCACCTCATCAAGGCCATCAAATGTAACAACTCCGTACGACGGTGGATCAACAGCATATGTGTTATTTAAATAGGCAAATTTATCTATCCACAAATAACCCGTATCTAATACAGATGTAGCAACCTTGTACACAACAACCGAATCTTGTTCCAAATCAGGGTTTGGATCAGTAAACGGTACAATAATAGTCGAAGTCGGCCAAACGGAATCAATGTATGCACTATTGGGCCAAACGGTATCTAAATAGGATGTTGGAGGATACGTACACAAATCATACACCAATACTTCAATGCTTCCAAAAGCCACATTGGCATAAACTAATGAATCAAACCCAAACCCTAATATGGTATCAATAAGTGTATAATATGTTGTATCAAACATGTATTCACTACCCATCGTATCTGGCACCCCCAATCGATAAAGGTGAAACCAGGTTGTGTCAGTGACTAATGGATCGCCTGGTTGCGCATTTATTGGTTTGAATTTGTTGGTAGTAAAATCATCAATTAAACCTTTCCCCTCCGGCAGCTTTAATGTGTCGTATTCATAATAAAATAAACCGTCGACGTTTTTAGCTAGTTCTCCATTCTCAATACCAATTAGCACATGATTGGAGCCTAAAGGCGATAACAATTCATTTCCTACTTCTTTTTGAGAGTAGACTTTAGAAAAAATAATAATGATAATAATGGTTATTATTAGCCTCATGGATTAGTTGACATAACTTTAGAAGTATCAGGCACAGCATTCTTATCACAATTGCCTCCTATGGAAGCAAAAACAGTGATGTCAGAACCTTCTCGAATGCTACTATTTTCTACACTTACTGCTCCAGGCACTTGCTTAAATATTTTTGCGTTTAATGAATCCGCTGCAGTTAAACAGTCTGAACATTGAAAGTCTAAAAACAAGGAATATCCGTTTAACGCTAATCTTGCCTCATCTATTGTATGACAATACAATTTTGGAACTCCTGTAGGATCTCCATTGACTCCCTTTCCAATTAATAGAAGAATTTCTGAATTCCTTGGGACCTGCTCTCCCTGCTTGATTTGATTTCCATTGAATTCTGCACCATAAACTAAATCCCGATATTCTCCGGCTACTGGCTTGATTCTATATCTCAAACCATTAATCTTCAAACTTGAAATGGCAAAATCTTTAGACAAATCAATCACTTTTGGCATAGTCTTATACTCAATCCCTGAGCGAATCACTGTTAAATAAATGGTCCTATCTGGCTTCACAAAAGATTCCGTTTCTTCTGTATGTGCTATCGGATCTTGCTTTACAACTGTGCCCCTAAGTTGATTTTCTGAGTAAATGGAATCGCTTATTTTGTACCTTAAATTGTGTTCTTTTGCAAACGCATCTATATCATCAATGTGTAAACTGTGAAAGTTGGGTACCGCAATGTTTTCATCATGCAATGTGTAATTGTCTAAATAAACAAGTAAACCCCAGAAGGCAAACCCCGCAACCGTAAGAGCTGCTATTAAATTCAGTAAAAAAAGTTTGGAGAATAAAAACCTAAAATAAGGCTTCAGTCTTTTTCTAAAAAGAACAATGCAGAGTAAGATTGTTCCCAGGGCTATAAGTATGTAAACTTTCATCGTATTATTCGAAACAAAGATAAAAATATTGATGTGCTAAATAATCTCTGTTAATAAGTAGTGAAGCGCAAATAATAAATATATAATTCCCTCCTTAATTTTGTGTGTACTATAAACGCATGAAAATGAACATAGCCGTTATTGATGGAGGATTTTCTGAAGAAGCACAAATTTCATTTAAAAGTGCCGATACAGTTATGAAAAATCTTAACAACACAGCTTATCGAGCGCATAGAATACGCATAACTGATAAAAATTGGGTTTACGACCCTAACGGTAAGCATTTGACTGTAAACAAGAACGATTTCTCCGTATTGCTTGAGGGAAAGATAATTCGATTTGATTGTGCCTTGATTGTTATCCATGGCACACCGGGTGAAGATGGTAAATTACAAGCTTATTTCGACTTAATAGGCATTCCCTACACAACATGTAATCACTTAACGTCCACATTAACATTTAATAAATATTACTGTAATAGAATATTAGATTCTCTCGGTTTTGCCTGCGCTAAAGCCCTATTATTGCGGTCTAAAGGCGACTATACTGACAAAGAAATCATTGACTATTTAAAATTGCCATGTTTTGTTAAACCCAATGATGGAGGTTCAAGTTTTGGGGCTTCCAAAGTAACCACCGAAAATAAGCTAAGGGAAGCAATCAAAAATGCATTTACGCATGGGAAAGAAGTAATTGTTGAAGAATTTCTTGCAGGCACAGAAGTGACCAACGGAGTGTATTTTAACGGTGAAAAAGTATATCCACTTCCAATTACTGAGATTGTAACACCTAATGAATTTTTTGATTACGATGCCAAATACAATGGTGAATCTACCGAAATTACTCCTGCTCGAATTTCAGATCAACTTACTGAAAAAATCAAATCAACTACCAAAGAGATCTACGAAAAGCTAGGACTCACCGGTGTTTGCAGAGTGGATTATATTATTCGTGATAACATACCTTGTGTAATCGAAATCAATACAGTACCGGGTCAATCAGCAGAAAGCATAACACCAAAAATGGCCGCAATTGAAGGAATTAGTCTAGAAGCACTTTATTCAACGATTATTGAACAGGCAATTAAGTAATCTTACCGTCTAAAAACTGAACAAGTTTTTGCACCGCCAATCCCCGATGAGAAATCTTGTTTTTTTGAGCAATACTCATTTCGGCAAATGACTGAAGAAAACCATCTGGCTGAAAAATGGGATCGTATCCAAACCCCTCCTCTCCGGTTCTTGATTCTAAAATTTGTCCCTTAACAATCCCCTCAAAGAAATAATCCCTGTTGTTAAATTTTAAGCTTATTACGGTTCTAAATAAGGCCTTGCGATTGGACTCACCTTTCAGCTCCATTAATACTTTATCTATATTATTCTCAGCGGATGCTTGACTCCCTGCGTACCGTGCAGAATAGACACCTGGTCTTCCATCAAGCGCTTCAATTTCTAAACCGGTGTCATCAGCAAAACAATTTACTTTGAACCTAGTAGCTATGTACGTGGCTTTCTGCAAAGCATTTTCTTTTAATGTATCGTAATCTTCAGGTATTTCGCCGCTGAAGCCAATTTCATCCAAACTTAAAATTTCCATTTTTCCTAAAATGGCCGATTGAATCTCTTTTATTTTATTTTTGTTATTCGTTGCAAAAACAAGTTTCATAAATGACATCATTTCACGTTCCATACTTATCCGGTAACGAAAATAAATATATTCAGCAATTAATTGATACCGGAACGCATTTCTCAGGCGATGGAGTATTTACGATGAAATGCAAAAAATTTCTCGAAGAGCTGACAAAATCTCGCGTTCTTTTAACGCCCTCTTGCACACATGCATTAGAAATGGCAGCGATATTAATTGACGTTCAGCCCGGTGATGAAATCATCATGTCGCCTTACACTTTTCCGAGTACTGCTAATGCATTCGAGCTGCGCGGTGCTAAGGTTGTTTATTGCGATATTCGAGAAGACAACCTAAACATTGATGAACGACTAATCCAGCGGCACCTAACGACCAAAACGAAGGCGATTGTAGCCATGCACTATGCTGGAGTTGGTTGCGACATGGAAACGATCTGCGCCATTGCCAAAGAACATCATTTATTTGTGATTGAAGATGCTGCACAATGCATAGATGCCTACCAAAACAATAAACACCTGGGCACTTTTGGCGATATTGGTTGTATTAGTTTTCATGAAACGAAAAACATTCATTGCGGCGAAGGAGGAGCCATTCTGATTAATAATGAACAGCTACTAGAGAGAGCTGAAATTATTAGAGAGAAAGGAACTAATCGAAGCAAGTTCCTGCGTGGCGAGATTTCTTTTTATCAAAAAGTTGATATTGGCTCAAGCTATCTATTAAGTGAACTTAATGCTGCATTCTTATGGGCACAATTGCAAGATTTAAAAAAGGTAACACAGGATCGGCTTAGAAATTGGAATCTATATTTTAATTTCTTCCATTCTGCCGGCATCGAAAACATCTCCTTTTCGCAAGGAAAGGTTGGCCACAATGCGCACATTTTTTGGGTAATCAGTAGAAAAGAAAACTTAAAATCTAAAGATGCCTTCTTAGGGCATTATCAACTTTTAGAGCAATCTAAAAACTGGACTGTTGCTCATGCGACAAAAAATTTAATGCGTTTGTCCCTTGAGACGCAGAACGTAGAGATCGTTATAAAGGAATTGAAAATGAAGTTTGGTGAGTAAGGTCAAACATATTTTTAAAAATAAGGTTTTTCAAACTCTGCTTGTTAGCATCCCAAACTTAGTATCAGGATTTTTCATTAGTGTATGTATTGCTAGATTTTTGGGAGATGAAGCAAAAGGCGCACTAGGGTTGATCAGCTTTAACATTGAATTGTTTGTGTTAATTCTTGGTTTAAGTATTGGCACCGCAATCACTTATTTTATATCTAATGAGAAAATTAGTTCTGGTAAAATATATAGTATGTCACTTACTATTCTTCTACTCGGCTCAGCAATTATTGTTGCATCCTATTTTATAGCAGACCAATTCGATCAAAATATAATTATATACTCAAAAAAGTACTTTAGTGCTAACGTTATTACATACTTTTTTACGCTTTATTTCTTGACTGTTTTTAAGCAAATGGCAATTGCTTTTTTACAAGGCTATCAAAAAATTGACTGGATTAACAGATGCTCATTATTTACGGCTATCGTATCTCCATTATTCATTATTCCCTTGATTTTCTTTATCAATGCAGAAGATTCTACTCAGAATTTTGAAATGGCGGTTTTGTTACTAACAATAATAAGTATCGTAACTACATTACCGATTCTGTACTTCTGCCGAAATGTAATTATTCAAAAAAACATAAAAATTGAAAAGTTTGGGTGGAAAAATCATCTTTATCCGTTTGTGAAGTTCTCTTTTATTGGCCATTTATCAAACCTTGTTAATTTTCTAAATTATCGAATCGACATTTGGTTTATTACTTTCTTTTTTCACGATAGGCTAGATTTATTAGGTCACTATTTAGTTGCTGTTAGTTTATCTCAAATGATTTGGATGATCCCACAAGCTATTAATCTGGTCTATTTCCCGATATTATGCAAGGAGCCATCCGTTAAACTAACTATCAAAGTAACCCGATTCAATAATTTTCTAGTCTTGATTGTTTTGGTTATTGGGGTAATCATTTCGCCATTTGTAATTCCCTTTCTTTATACCCATGAATTCCAAGCATCCGTAATACCTTTTCAAATCCTTCTAGGGGGCATGTTCTTTAGCTCGCTTACCAAGACACTATCCTCTTATATTTTTGCAGTTGGAAAAGTTAAGATAAACTTATTAGCAACAGTTGTTGGTGTTATTATCACCTTGGTTCTCGACTTCACATTAATACCTAGATATGGAATAATTGGTGCCGCCTGGGCAACAAACATTACGTATTTTGGTATCTTTACCGTATGTTTCATTTTCCTTTGGAACAAAGGAAAAAAAGACGGAATTGGTAATCGAGTATGGCGCATTTTTGTTCCTTATTTTACAACTACTAGAATAAAGCATGGCAGATGAAGTTGAAAACTTTTATGACGATTTTTCTGAGTTTCAATTAAACTCGGGAATTCATGAAAGGCACTATTTAATGCATGAGAAACTGATCGAAATTGGGATGAACAAACATTCATCTTTGCTCGAAATTGGTGCTGGTGTAGGTATGATTACCAGTCTAATTCGGAAAACAATTACATCGGGTTCCGTTTTGGTAAATGATATCAGCCCCAAAAGTATTCAACTGAATAAAAAACTGAATAATCAAAGTAATTTGAACTTCGTTGCCGGTGACATTGTAGAAATGGACCTCGAAACAAAATATGATTTCATTACGATGTTTGACGTCTTAGAACATATTCCAATTGAACAGCACGGACACTTATTTAGCAAGTTCAAAACTTTATTAAAGCCGAATGGAATCCTTTTTATCAATATTCCATCCCCCGAATGCCTTAGATATTTATTGGAAAACAAACCCACAGAAGTTCAAGTGATTGATCAACCTTTACCTGCCGATGTCATTTTTAAGAATATTTATTCCAATGGATTAATTCTTGACTCTTTCAAGACTTATGATATTTGGCACAAAAATGAATATCAAATGATGTTTATTAAGCATGCATACAATTGGGAACCTATCCTGATACCTACTAAGAAGAACACACTGCTAAAAAAAGTAATTCGAAATTTACGAAAGTAAACAGCACATGCTATTTAAATCTCTGCTATATCCAAGTTAGCAAAAGAAAACGCACTACTTTGAACGAAACTATTGGACAAAGTAATACAATATTACCTTTTAACTACCCATGATTTTGAAACCAAATTTGAAATGACAGCAAACACCAGATTTTGTGTCTATGGTCATGAGATCCCGATAAATGCTCTTTAACGACCCTATCAACGTAAACTTCATTAAAAAATCCATGTTCTTTCAATCTTTCATCAGACAAATATTCTGAAATTAATGGTTTTAGTTCTTTGCGTAGCCAGTGATTAATAGGTATCCCAAATCCCGATTTTTTTCGCAGATGAATATTGGGATCTATGTATTTTGCCGCGAGCTCTTTCAATAATGCTTTTGGCTGATTATTCTTGAATTTTATCGCGTTGGGAATACGAAATGCTAGAGAGCTCAGCTCTTTGTCCAAAAAGGGAGAGCGAACCTCTAGAGAATTCATCATCGAAGAACGATCCACCTTCGTTAAGTAATCATTCAACAATCTTGTCTTTAAAGAACCGGCAATTACTTGATTAGAAATAGTGGATGCATTCGAAAAATTCCAACAATCATCAAGATAGCGTCGTGTATA
>Ga0315322_10003464_pt1 | contig 12174 bp, 8 predicted proteins | sample M110021515metaG_FD_203461 | JGI IMG/M metagenome (GOLD analysis project Ga0315322, IMG submission 203461) | Ammonia-oxidizing marine archaeal communities from Monterey Bay, California, United States - M1 100m 21515 | ecosystem: Environmental > Aquatic > Marine > Intertidal zone | place: USA... | reverse complement strand
GCCTGGCCATTTTACAATGAACGGCATCTTTAGGGACTCGTCGTACATCCAGCGCTTGTCGTACCATCCGTGATCACCAATGTAGAAACCCTGATCAGAGCAGTAGATCACTATGGTATTATCTTCCAAACCAAGCTTTTCTAGGGTCTTCTGTAGGTTATCGACACTTTCGTCTACCCCTTTGACGCACCGAAGGTAATTTTTAGCATAACGTTGAAACTTCCAACGCACGAGATCCTTACCCGAAAGTTTTGCCTCGTGGAAAGCTTTGTCCTTGGGTCCATAATAAGCACGCCATTTTTCAAGCTGTTCAGGGGTCATCCTTTTCATGTTGTTCCAAGCCGACCTATCTTGCCTTAGTTGGGAAGGAGGCTGATTAAATTCGGGAGTGAGATCTAAAAAGAGATCGTAATTTAGATCCATATGACGATCGATTTCAAGTTCTTGAAGGCGTGCCGCTGGGGCATTGTCTTCCCACTTGTCAAAGAGGGTGGGTGGCTCAGGGATTTCTATGTCATCGTAAAGGTCGAGATGTCGCAGAGCTGGCATCCAGTTTCGGTGTGGTGCTTTGTGCTGAACCATGAGCATGAACGGTTTGTCTTTGAGTCTTTTGTTCTTGAGCCAATCTATAGCCAAATTCGTAACTACGTCCGTGCAATATCCATCGATGCGCTTCCTCCCTTCAGGGAAAATCATATCAGGATTATAGTACAACCCTTGTCCGGGGAGGACAGCCCAGTCATCATACCCTTGCGGTTTGCCCTTCAAATGACTTTTTCCGTAGATGGCAGTCTGATACCCTGCCTTTTGCAACAGCTTAGGAAAGGTCTGCTGATTCCAATCAAAGGAGTTTCCATTGTTCATGAAACCATTTTTGTGACTATGCTTTCCCGTTTGAATGACCGCTCGACTGGGTCCGCAAATGGAATTCGTGCAAAAACTGTTTACAAAGAGCATCCCCTCTGATGCGAGGCGATCGATAACGGGCGTCGGATTGACTGACTTGAGCCATCCGTCGTAGGCGCCTATAGCATGCGGGGCGTGGTCGTCGGAGAAAACGAATACAACATTAGGCCTTTGTTCCAGGCCTGAAAGTCCCTTCGCCAAGAGCAAAGTTGTAAGGAAGCGGGATATATTTTTAATAATCATATGGATCTCCGCACAATCACTTGAAAAATGGGAAAAGGAAAACAAAAACGATCATTATTCTATAAAAGCATCTTACTAAAAAAAACGAAAGGCGTCGTCCTCCCAAACGACGCCTTTCAGGATATGCATTCCTTAAGGATCGATTATGTACTTGATGAATATACCCGTGACAACCTTTTTTTTGCTTTTATTGCAGGTTTTTTGCATTTTTTTCCGGGGGAGGAATTACTCATCTACTTTCTTTCGGGCATCGGGCCCCCTGTAATACCTTCTCCATTCTTCTGGCATTACTGAAATATCCGAATTATCTTCGAGTGTTAGTTTACTTCTCGCAAGCTGAGCCTTGAGTTCAGAGATCTGTTTTTGGTAAGCTTCGTTCATGTACAAGTTTAGGTTTTCGCTGGGATCTTTGGAAAGGTCGAATAATTCCCACTCGTCAAATTGATAGTAATGGATCAGTTTTTGAGACAGGGTTCGAATCCCACGATGTTTGGGCACCATTTGTTCATTGGGAAAGGAATGATAATGAAAATACAGAGACTTTCTCCAGGGCTGGGTGTTATTATTATCAAGTAAGGGCAGTAAAGACCGGCCTTGAACCTCTTGAGGGATTACGATCTTCAAACTTTCAAGAATTGTCGGAGTAACATCTATCTCCTGGACCAAGGCTTCGTTAATGACTTTTTGAGAAGTGTTTGGATTCCCTTTATGGGATAAGATAAGTGGAATCCTTAGGGATTCTTCATACATCCAATGAGTTCCAAACCATCCGTGTTCGCCAAGGAATCTTCCATGACTTGCAGTATATACAACGAGGCAATCTTTCGCTTCTGGTAAGGCCAGGTGTTGGGTTAGGCGAGCGACATTTTCATCGATCCCCTTGAGGCATCGTAAATAGTTTTTGGCAAAGCGCTGGAATTTCCACCTTAATAAAGCCTCGCTCTTTAGGCTTTCCCGAACGAGTGCTTCGTTTTTAGGTCTCCAAGCAAGTTGCCACGCCGAAGATTGCTCTTCGTTCATTCCCTGAAGATTTTTTTGACCAACGAGGTTTCCGCTTAGTGCAGTGGATGGACTCCATCCGTCTGGTTTTGGTGAAAAAAGATCATAGTACAAATCCAAGTTGCGTTTTATTTCAATTTCTTGATAACGGGCAGGGGGTGCTCTGTTTTTAAGGTCATCTAGAAGATTTGGAGGTTCGGGTAAGAGTACATCGTCAAATAGATTTATATGTCGGATAGCAGGCATCCAGGGTTGTCGACTTGCATTAAATTGGACCATAAGAAAGAATGGTTTTGGGTCCTTTCCCCGTTTATTCATCCAGTCAAGGCTTAGGTCCGTTATGATATCGGTGGAATGCCCTTCAAATCTTTCTTTGCCCTGTGGACTCCAAAACTCAGGATTGTAGAACTCGTCAGAGTCTGCAAGAATTTGCCAATAGTCAAAACCTGTAGGTTCTGTCCCGAGATCCCATTTTCCAAATAAAGCAGTGTCATACCCGTTGTTTTTTAACAAATCGGGTAATGTAATTTGATCTCCGTTGAATTTGCCTCCGTCCTTGGTAAAACCGTTCGAGTGTCCATGTTTACCCGTGAGTAGGCTGGCGATACCTGGGACTGCCATCGGGTTCGAGCAAAATGCTTGGCTGAAAAGAGTCCCATCCGATGCAATTCTGTCTATATTCGGTGTGGGGTCTAATTCCGCAAATCTTTTTTGAAAAGCTCCGAGCGAAGACAGGGCATGGTCTTCTGTCACGATTAGAATAACATTTGGTTTTCCTTCCCCTCGGTTGCAAAACAAGGTAAACAACGCGATTAAAACAAGCGATTCCGTGAGTTTTTTCAATTGATCTTTCTGTTCTTCACTAACATTAGGTACAAAAAAACCATTACGACTGTAACATCTTGGTAAGACCAAGGGGATGGAGATAAGACTTTTGCACTTAAAGTTTCCTCTCTTTGTATTTACCTGTTGTCAACATAGGATATTCGATCTTCCCTTAGTTCGTTATGTTCAAAATATTTAGCTTAATCGCTATTCTGGTTTGCTTGCATTCGCAGTTCTTATTTCCCCAAAGTCCCCTCGTTAAAGCAGATCGCATTATTGAGATTTCGACAATGGTTGCTCAAATGAAGTACGATCGTGCTAGTTTTTCTGCAAAACCAGGTGAGATTATCAGAATTATTCTCAAGAATCCCGATGACCTACCTCATAACCTAATCGTCTGCAAGCCAACCAAGGATAACAAGAACGACCAAGGTAAGGAAGTTGCAGACGCCGTCATTGAGCTAGGGCTTGATGGGGTTTTGCAGAATTGGATCCCTAAAGAACATATCCGCCTCCTCGCCCACACTGGTATGGTTAATCCCAAAGAAGAGGGGTCGGTAACCTTTCTCGTTCCCAAGAAGGAGGGACCCTACCCCTATGTTTGTACTTTCCCTGGACATGCTCAAATGATGAACGGTGTCATGATCGTAGCCAAAAATGCTTCACCCATGAGTGACTTGACTTACAAATATTATCACGGCAGCTGGGAAAAGCTTCCTCATTTGGACAATCTTAAACCAAAGAGCATCGGTTCATTAGAGGAGGGATTTTTTTCCACCGAATCCAAGGATAGAAAGGCCAATTTTGGTTTTCTTTTCGAAGGTAAGATCGAGATCCCCCAAGATGGTGACTACGAGTTTTTTCTTAAGCCAGACGGTGGAACCGAATTGCATGTCGGAGGCACGAGAGTTGTTCTAGCTGACGGAGTAAAAGGCAAAGCCAGAAAGCAGGGTAAAGTAAAGCTTAAGAGAGGACTCTTGGATCTAAAGGCGGTTTACTTTAAGCAGGAGGGCAAGGACGAGTTATATATTGGCTGGAAAGGCCCAGGCTTTAGCGAGAAACCGTTGACCAAAGAAAAGCCCAAGGGGAAGACGAAGATCCCACCCGCACCTATTCTGATCGAACCCAAGCCCGGAGAGGCTGTGATATACAGGAATTTCATCGATCGTGCTGGTCCACGGGGAATCGGGGTTGGTTATGCCGAAGGCTTGAATTTGGCTTTCGATGCTAATGTTATGCGCCTTGCGATCATCTGGCGTGGTTCGTTTATGAATGGTCAACGACATTGGACGGGAAGAGGGCAGGGGTTCCAACCGCCTGCGGGTGATGATGCTTTTTATTTCCCCAACGGAGCTCCTTTTGCAATACTGGAGAATATTTCATCATCCTGGCCTCCAGATGAAACAAGATCTTCGGCCATAAGATTCGGGGGGTACCGTTTCGATGAGAAGCATAGGCCATCTTTCACATACTACATTGGCAAGGCCAGGATAACCGATTATGCAAAGCCCGTTCGGACCGACTCCGATCTTTCCCTCGTTCGTGAAATTACGATTGAGGAAAATGGAGAGAATCTCGAAGGTTTGGTCTTCCGAGCGGGGATCGGAACGGTCAAGCGGAAAGAAGGTTTTGTTTTGGCGAACCAGATCCTTTGCAAAGTCGAACGAATTGAAGCAGTCATGGTCCAAAAGTCGGGAAATAATCGGGCTGACGGAGATCTCCGAATTCCTATTCAGGTAACCAATGGAAAAGCCGAAATAAGGCTCACTTATTCTTGGATTTGATCCATGGAACAAAATCCGCTCGATACTTAATCTCCCAATCGGATTGGACGGGTTGGTAGCCCCGCTCTTATTCTCAGCTTGATTTTTTCATGGTAGCTTGAGTTATAGGAAAAGCTGGTGAGGGCAACCGTTTTTCCAAGGCAAAACCTAATGCTTAGTAGTGAGTAACCCTCGATTTTCGGAAAATTAGAAAAGAGCAGGGGATTGACCGTTGTGGAGATTTTTTGCCCGGGTTCAAGGATGGTGGGTTCGGTTTTTCCCAAGTCTTTGAGTGAAGAAAACTTTGGCAGGCATACGGCAGTAGTGATCAAACTGTACGAGTTATTAGTTGAGGAGACCATACAGGACAGGCTTTCTTTCCATAGAATGTCGTCCTGATTCATGCGTAGGGCTGGTATGGCAAGTGGGAAATCCGTAGAGTTGCGCAAGGTAAGCGAAAAGAATCCATCTCCGTCTCTATTAAGAGAAGCATTTCCCAAGAATTCCGAGGGGATCTTACTGACAGAAAACGTGAGGCCCTCGTCGGCAGGAGAAAAGCCTCTGCCGGACTTGGAACATACAACCAAGGCCGTTTCTTCTCCCATGTCGGATTGGTCGCCATATTCTGACCATGGAGAGACTGGTTTGCCTAGCTTGCCCAGAGTCCATCCATAGGGCAGGTCCAGCAAACTCTTTATGCGTTTGGCGTTCGTTGCGGTAATACTCTCCCAGTAAGCCAGTTTTTTAGTAGAACTAGTTCCGCTAAGGGCGATGAATGCGAGTTCTTTCTCATCAGGCAATCCGGGTTCTTCTTCATGGACCCCGTTGTAACTTGCCCGTATGTATTTGGAGTCAGCCTGAATCTCATGATCTTCTATTGCCTTTTTCAAAAGTTTCTCGTCTTTGAGCAATTCTTCCAGCCTAGATTGGGCTTTGGAAAGGTCAAAAGATTCCGGATCTTCGATTTCTTTAGACATTTCGCGCAAAGCGTTGGAAACTCCTAATCTTACATCATTTTTACTTCTTACTTGCAGGCCAAGCTGTCTTTTACCTCGCAAAATGATTAGCGGATCGACTTCCAAGGTGTAATAATAATAAGGGATCTGTTTGCCGTTTATCTTCCTTTCGCGCTTGCCTCCTGATTTTTTCTTGAGTAGCCCGACAACGACCTTTTCTGCGGAAGCCCAGGGAAAGGTTTGGTTTTCATCCAATCCGAAAGGGGGAGTTACTTTCATCGACGATCGAGTGGCGACGATTTTAGGTCGTTCGATACCGCCGCCGTTCAAATTAATTATCTGTCGTAACCGAAAAGGATCGTCAGCTTGGCGGAATTTGATCAGCTGGGCCTGCTGTCTTGCTTGCTCGATTGCAGGAACGCCCAAGGCAAAGGATGATACGATCAGAGAAACGACTGCGAAAAGGGTCTTCAAGGTACAAACAAGTAGTTAAATAATTTGACATTCCGCAAATAAAAGCAACGGGGAACTTCGCTTCGCTTGTTTTGAAAGGTTTACAGGAGGCTCTTCGCAAATAAACGTTCTTCCGAATCGGTTGCTTGTCATTAGGCATGATTTAGTTTATCAATCAGTGGAATGTGCGGTATAGTAGGTTACTTAGGCAAGGGTAGGGCTCAGGAATCACTCGTAGACGGTTTGCGCCGTTTGGAATACAGAGGATATGATTCGGCTGGAGTGGCTTTCCATGAAGGTGATGAATTTTCTCTTTCTCGGGAAACGGGCAGAGTGGAGAACTTGGCCAATGCTCTTCGAGGAGCAGGCTCCGAGTCCTCCCTCGGGATAGCTCACACCCGTTGGGCTACCCATGGCTCTGTTACCGTTTCCAATACTCATCCTCACCAGAGTCAGGATGGAAAGTTCGTCCTGGTGCATAATGGGGTCATTGAGAATTTCAGTACCCTCAAGCGCTTCCTCGAAGGAAAGGGAATCTCTTTTTCTTCGGAGACTGATTCCGAAGTCCTTTGTAATTTAATCGCCTATCATTACTCGGAGCTCCCTAAAGGCGAAGACCGTTTTATTGATGCCGTTCGCCTTGCCTTGCCCAAATGCAGAGGCGCTTATGGCATTGCCGTCCTATGCCTTGATTGTCCGGGTGTCATGATTGGGGCCCGCCGCGGCTCTCCACTCGTTGTGGGTCTTGGCGACGACGCGAATTTTATCGCCAGCGATGCTTCGGCTTTTGTTGGCCGGGCTAAGGAAGCAGTGTTTCTTAACGATGGGGAACTTGCCATTTTGGATAATGCGGGCTTCAGGATTACCACCTTGGAGGGACAGGATGCGCAAGCGGTCACTCACCCCCTAGATCAGATTCTTGAAGAGGTCGAGCTGGGTGATTTCGGCTCTTACATGGAAAAAGAGATTTTCGAACAGCCTACCGCATTGGAAAACACCTTGCGTGGCCGTTTCGGGGACGATGGCACCACGGCTAAACTTGGAGGACTGGAGGGTCACGAAGATGTGCTCAGGGATCTGGACAGAATAATCTTTGTTGCCTGCGGAACTGCACGCCATGCTTGCATGGTTGGAGAATATATGATTGAGCGCCTCGCACGGGTACCCGTGGAGGTAGAGCACGCCTCCGAATTCCGATACCGTAATTCTCCCAAAGCTGGTAAATCACTTGTTATTGCCGTGAGCCAGTCTGGAGAGACCCTAGATACATTAGAGGCTGTCCGCGAAGCCAAAACCAAGGGTCTGCTCACTCTAGGGATTACCAATGTGGTGGGCTCATCTTTGGCCCGCGAAACCGATGGGGGTGTGTACCAACGAGTAGGCCCTGAGATTGGAGTGGCCTCGACCAAGGCCTTTTCTTCTCAAGTTTGCCTAAGTGCTATGCTTGGCTTGGCTCTTGGAAGAATGCGCGACCTTTCTCCAATCGATGGACAGTCAATCGTGGAAGCTCTCAATGGTTTGCCGGATCTGGTGGCAAAGGTTCTACAGCAAGGGGAGCAAATCAGGGAATTGGCCATCAAGTATTCGAAAGCTGAACACCTCCTTTTCTTAGGGCGTCAGAGCCTTTACCCAGTTGCACTGGAAGGCGCCCTCAAATTAAAGGAAATTTCCTATGCTCATGCGGAAGGTTATCCTGCTGCCGAACTCAAACACGGACCCATCGCACTGATTAGCCCGGAGTGTCCTTCTGTTTTCGTAGTTGAAGGAAATGATTTGTCCGCCAAGACGATCGCCAACATGCAGGAAGTTAAGGCCCGTAAAGGCCCTGTCCTGGCAATAGCACCTGAAAACATTGAAATTCCTAAGGAGGCGGCGGATGATGTGTTTCGCTTACCTGAAGCTCATGAGGTTATTCGTCCGATTCTTGCGAATCTACCTCTGCAACTTTTTGCTTACCATTTCGCCCGCCTGCGAGGACTCGATGTCGATAAGCCTCGCAATTTAGCAAAATCGGTAACAGTCGAGTAGTTCTGAAACTTTTCCTAGATTATCGCTTATTCAGGTTTCATTCTTTAGAATATGTCATTTTACTAAGTTGGCATTATTCCTTAAAAATTTGAAGTCTGAGCAAAGGAAATATGTTTTCAAATACCTAATATAATGGATTATTTTAAAAAACTTGGCGATTACCGTGAATATTTGCAGGCTAATCCATTCCATTTAAATTTAGGAATTAATCTTGATGATTATGAAAACTTGGATGCCAAAATTGTAAAAGAAACATACTTTTCAGTTGATCCTGAAAATAAGATTCCTTTTCCCGAAGAAATGGATGATTTAATCCGTTTGCACCATTTGATAACATCGAGGAAAGTAACGACCATTCTGGAAATAGGTGTTGGCAAGAGCACGGTTGTTTTTGATCACGCAATTGAACAAAATAAATTAAAATTTGGAGACTATGTTGCCAAAAACTTAAGACGATCAAATGCATTTGAGTGTCACTCGGTTGATAACAACAAAGACTGGATTGAAGTTACAAAATCGACTAATCCAGCAATCAAGAACATTACTTTTCACTGCTGTCCTTGTTATGTAAAAACTTTCAACGACCGAATCTGCACCCTCTATGATAATTTTCCTAATATCTGTCCCGACTTCATTTATTTGGATGGTCCAGATCAATATTCTCCAATCGGTGACATAAGGGGGATTTCGGTTAACCACCCAGACCGGTTGCCCATGTCTGCGGACATCTTAGCCCTCGAGCATTTTTTACTACCTGGAACACTCATTGTAGTTGATGGAAGAACAGCTAATGCGAGATTTTTGAAAACAAACTTACAAAGGAATTGGACCTACCATCACTCGGAGCAATATGATCAGCATTTTTTCGAACTAAAGGAGTCTCCGTTGGGTATTTATAACAAGAGGCAAATCGAATTTTGCCTTGGTTCCGATTGGAACTGACTGAGTGCTTTGTGATTAGTTAGTTGGTTTCACTAACTATCCAGATCTACCCCACAGAGTAGGAAAGTGCTTCTTTAATCTTTTTTATTTAGTAAAGTGCCGTAGGCATCGACTTCCCTCAATGCATGTTTGGAGAGGGGTCCTTCCATTGATTTCTTGATTGCCAGTTCGAGCTTTGATTTGGCCTGGCGTACCTTTTGCGTTTGTAAATTCTCGCTTAATTGAGATTCCCGCATCATCTCTCCTCGGATATCATAAAGACGACCATCGCTGAATAATTTATAATTATGATCAAGGGCAAAAACATGCCTTGAGAAACGGTCCTTGTCCCAGCCGGGCCGGGGGTCGTACCAAAAGAAACACCATTCCCTCTTTTTTCCTGGTTGATCATACAGGGTAGGGGCGAAACTGATGCCGTCGATTTGTCTTTGTTTTGGTATCTTTACCTGAGCCAAGTCAGCGAGGGTCGGGAAAAAATCGGATGCATCGACCAAGTCGGAAGTTGTTCGTCCGGGCTTGATCTTGCCGGGCCAACTAGCGATCAGTGGAACACGAATACCCGATTGTTTGGGCGTGGCTTTGCCACCTTGGACTGCTTTGCCGTTCAGGATGGATGAAACTTTAAGGTGCGTTCCGTTGTCGGAGTAAAAGAGGATTAGGGTGTCTTCGCGCAAACCAAGTTTCACCAGTCCGTCGACCAACCTACCGACGAGCTTGTCCATGTAAGCCACCATATCTTTAAAGTAGCGAAGGTCCTCCTCATCTCTTCTTTCAGGATCCCCCCATTCCTTGGAGTCAGGGGTGGGAACCATGGGCCAATGGGGGAGCGCCATCGGATAGTAGACGAACAAAGGGTCATCCCGATTTTTGTTCATGAAGTTCAATATGAAATCCACAGACACGTCGGGTCCATACTTGTTTTTCCTCTCCGTAACGAGTTTTCCATTTTTGAAATAGGTGGGTCCTGCATAGCGGGAACCTTTTTTCTCAGTGTGCCATGAATGAAAAAGGCAATGCTCGTCGAAGCCCGCTTGAGTTACCTTCATGCCTTGTCCTCGTCTGCGCTCGGCATTGGGGAAGTCAGGTGGGTCGTAGGACTGCAGTTGCCACTTTCCCGAAATACAAGTTTTGTAGCCTGCTTCCTTCATCATGTGCCCGAAAGTTTTTTCCGCAGGATCGAGAATTCCGAAGTAGCTCCAGTTGCGATGATTATATCTTCCGGTCATAATCTGCACCCGGGTCGGTGTACAAAGAGGCTGCGAATAGGCATGAGTGAAACGCAGCCCGCCCTTGGCCAATTTGTCGATTTGGGGGGTGTGGTAGGAGCTCCCTCCATAACAACCGAAGCCTTCGATCCCGATGTCATCCGCCATGATGAGCAGGACATTGGGTTGCTTGGCTAAAGCTAGGTAGGGAAGGAATAAGATGAGGAAAGGAAGTCGCATTATTTATTGAGCAATTGAGAGGATAGGCCTATAAAGGTAATAGACCTTTATGCTTTTTTTTGCTTTCGCCAACTTGCAGGGTCAACCCCATAAAAATTTTTCAGCGCCTCGTAAATTTTTGGGCATTCTCTTTTCAAACGTGAACCGCGTTCGAAGAAAGCCGAAGTTCCGCAGGAAAACAGTTCGGGCTTGTCTCCCTTGATACTTTCATACCCGCCATAGGCGCGAATGGAATAGTTTTTGCCGGATTCATAGGCTTGCATGAGCCTTGCATGCTCTTGGTCAACAAGGGTCTGCCATTCTTTATGGTCCTCGGAGTGAGCGGAGACAGGAATACTCTGAGCCACTCCATCATCGGCAAAATCAATCAAGTGGGCGAACTCGTGCAAGGTCAGGTTGTGTCCATCTCTTGCATTGCGGATCGTTTTTTTAAGATAGCTCCAACTTAAGTTCACCTCGTGTCGGGTAGCAGTTCCCCTGGCATCCTCGCTTCCTACGATCTCATCCTCCCACAAGTGAACGACCTGAAGATGCCGGTAGTCGGAGAGCGGACGACGAACAATAAGGAGGCAAGCCTCGGCAGCGACAAGAAGCCGCATTGTCTCGGTTGCATCCTTTGTTTTCATATGAGTGATCGGAAATTGCTCGAGAAAAGCAAGAATTCTCTCTTCCCAGGGATTCAGCAATTCCTTCGGCAGCCAATGATACAAACCGATATTTTTGGATATGATTCTTCTTTGTTTGAAGCCCAATCTCAATCCCTTCTTTTGCTTCAACAGTTTGTCTAGAAAAACCCCGCGCTGATTGGTCATTTTGGTGGAATGCTTTCGAGCACCCCACTTATTATTTTTTTCAATCATCCAGATGATCAGGCCAAAGACCATGATTCCGATCAAGGTAACGAAAGCTAATTCTCCGAAAGCCCCTCCGCCGGAGCAACTTTCGAACAAAATTAGTGAAAGAAGAAGTATGCATTTGGAAGTGCAAGTTTTCATGTTTACTTTTCGAAGTTCCGCTCATGGAACTTCATGAGTTCCAATCCTTTTTTCTCGTAGATTATTTTAGCACTGTGAGGCGCTTCGGCAACGATCAGCCTTTCGGAGGGTATTCCAAGGGAATCAAGGTATTTCAGATATTTCAGGTTGTACTCGTAATTAAAGCCTTTGGTTCCCACCCATATCAAAGGCTTGAGGGGAGGCGGGCTTTTTCGGAGGGAATATTCCCTAGCGAGAGTCCAGGCATCGTAGCCTTTTGCAAAACGAACTTTAGGCGATTCCTCTCCCTGGTTATTTCTAATTCTTTCTTCCGGTTCATATCCGGAACCTCCCGGAGCCACCGATCCAAAGAGTTCGGGGTACTTGAACATGATGCGGGTCGTACCCCTGCCACCCTGTGAGAATCCTTCCAGTCCACGCTTTCCCCTCCTCGCATAAGTACGGTATGTCGAGTCAACGTGAGGAATGAGCTCCTGGACGAAGACTTTCTCGCCCATCCCATTTTCCTTTTGAGGGTAGTTGTACCAGCTCATGGGGCCGCCGTTCGGGAAAACGTAAATCATGGGTTGGACCTTATTGCTTTCCATGGTTCGGTGAATGAACGAGGACAGTGCGATGC
>Ga0315322_10003462_pt1 | contig 12176 bp, 9 predicted proteins | sample M110021515metaG_FD_203461 | JGI IMG/M metagenome (GOLD analysis project Ga0315322, IMG submission 203461) | Ammonia-oxidizing marine archaeal communities from Monterey Bay, California, United States - M1 100m 21515 | ecosystem: Environmental > Aquatic > Marine > Intertidal zone | place: USA... | reverse complement strand
TGGCATTCGCATCAGACATGTTGACTGTAAACAAGCAAAACTTAGAAGCTGCAAACAGCCGCATTATGGATGTTGACGTGGCAACTGAGTCGACAAGCTTAGCTCGTGCAAACATCCTCGTTCAAGCTGGCTCATCTATGCTCGGTCATGCGAACGCTTCGAGCCAAATCGCTCTAAGATTGATTGGATAAACAAAGGCTATCCTATTTCAAAAGTGACTCTCCTTCGCGGAGAGTCGCTTTTTTTGATATTATCATGCGCCTCGCCATAATCCGTTTTAAACCTCGATTACTCCATCCGTAACGTCATCCTACTTTCTTTTGGCAGCAAAATCGCTCTGGCCCGCATAGCATCACAATCCACGCGTAAACGAGGATCGATTCTCCACGCTATAGATGGTAATGAAAACGTACCTATATCGCATTTCGTTGATTCCTTTCAATCATTCACACTCACAAATAGCGTCGAGTCCCTAATTCCATTTTGTCAAAATCTAAAATCGGACTTATTATCCCCAATCGGCATGACGACTCTCTCCCGCTAGCCAAATCGAAAGATGCTTTCGAACAAGCAGGAATCTGTATCGCAATCTCATCGCTCGAAACAATCGAGCTCTGCATCCACAACCGAAAAACTGCGTCGTTTCTAATGACTAACGGCATCCCTGCCCCACAGACATTCATCTTCGAAAAACTGAACCGCGATCGACTCTTTCAAAACCTACCGCTCATTTCGAAAACCGTAAACGGCTCCTCAAGCGAAGGAATCCAGATCATTCGAAAAACGGAAGAGCTTCCCGACAACCCCCTACCGCAAAGCACTCTCTACCAATCGATCGCTCCAGGAGACGAATACACGATCAACGTTTATGTCGCAAAAACCGACAAGAGCCTTTGCACGATCCCACACAGGCGTCTCCTAGTCAAGAATCGTGAATCTGTCCAAGCCGATCACCGAACGAAACGAAGCGCTCGTCAGGCTAGCCCATTCTATATCGGAGGCTCTACCAAGAGCATGGGGCCTTTTGAATTTCCAAGCTTTCTACGACCCCAAGACAAACGAAGCTCAAATAATCGAAATTAACCCGAGAGTCGGTGGCGGCTTCCCACTCTCCCACCAGTCAAAAGGACACTACATCGAGTGGCTTTTACAAGAATTCTTCGATCAATGTCTTCTCCTCCCCCTCGCTAACTGGACAGACAAGCTTCGAATGTTGCGCTACCGCGACGCGATCTTCGATTTTCCGATGTAAATTGGCGATTTCGCGATTTCAATCGACCTAAACTGGTAAGAATCCGTAAAAAATAAGTGCAAGTCCAAATTCGATCTAAGCCCGTACCGCCTAGAGCCGATTGTCACTGTGGAGTAGTATCGCCTCGCACCTACCTATGGACACAAATACTCAGTCAACGACTAATGCTGAATCGGAAATTCTCATAGAACGGACCGAGGAGATGCAGCAATTCGCATCTCTTCTTCCGCTTAACGAATTCACCATGCGAAGCAGCCGCGTCTACAATCTATGGGGAGAACACGGCGTAGGAAAATCAACTTTCATCTCCGCTTTCCAAAAGAGCGACACTGTGCATTTCAGCAAGATTCTCTGGATTACTCCTCGGAGTTCTGAATCAATCGACACACCTCAGGAGTTTATTGCAGCATGCAGTAAAGGCGTTTCCTATTTTAGAGAACCTGAACGCGAACAAGCCATCGCCAAAAAGCTCGACGAATCGCAGCACGGAAAACTTGATCCATTAAGATCGGATGATGCGATCCTTATCATTCGGTCATCAGTTACCAACGACAAAAAGCCCTACATTAACGCTGCTGCCGCCTCCTCCGTAGGCCGCACCTCGTTCGTTCGCGATGACCTAGAAGTATCCCTTGGATTCGGAATCAACCGATCCGAGAAACAGGCCGAAGCTTTTCTTGACGCTCTCCCTCTTCAGTCAATGGGAACGGATTTAGTTATCCTCTATCTCCCTCATGTCGATCTCGTCTCCAAAGCAGTAAAAGACTGGTTTCGCGATTACGTAATTCCAGCCGCATCAAAAGGACCGTTTCGACGCAACCTTGTAGTACTGACCGAAACGCACGAACCTTTAGAATTCAACGCCCTCGATTACTCCTTTGGCGAATGGGATGAACAAGCAGTCGATTATCAATTATTGCCTGCTAATGAAGACTGCATCTACCAATACGCAGTGAACAAAGGGTGTTCGTCCCAAGAAGCGCGTTTCGTGTTCATCAAAAGCCTCGGTTATCCTCGAATCGCCCAAGATGCGGTTGAAAGATCAACAAAAAACAACCGAGATCGCAATACGCTTTCACATGCAATTTCGCTTTTCTCAGCATTGCCTTCTTCCGACAAGGCAAAGCTCGCCGCTTGCTGCCTACCAGACAAATTGTATCCAATCGAATTAGACGCGATCTTTGACAACGGGAATGGGCAAGATACCATTTCTTGGCTAGCTTCCCTTCCAGGCATACCCCTCACTTTGTCGCCAAACGAATCCTCCTATCGTATTCCAGACGACTTTCGATTCATCGCCACCAATTCGATCCAACAAGACAGTGCTTTCGATTTCTACAAGGATCGATGGTTGCCTTACGGACGGCTTATGCATGCCGTCCCTGCTAAATCCGATCGGAGCAAGCTGTACCTACTTGCCAGTCTCAGTTGGATAGAAAACGAAATTTGCGACTCCCTTTTCGACGAAAATGCTGAAAACGTACTCAGTTTCATGGATGCTAAACAAAAGTACTTCGTGAAGCGGTTCCAACGCACGCGAATTTCGGAACGCCTACGTCAAGATCTATGCGAAACTGTAAACAACATGGGGCATTCAGGAATTTCCTCACTAAGGAAACAGGCCCAAACTTTGTGGAACGATCGATGCGTCATTCTCAATCAGAACCTAGAGGATCTTGAAAAGTCCATTACGTCGTTAGAAAAACGAATGCAAAGGCTGCTTAATCGGAATGCGCAACTTAGTTCCTTGTTGAAGAATATCAATTCAGGAAGCCGAACAACTCTTAACCCGCAAGCTCTCGCCCAGGCAGAAAACAACCACCACGGCACATTGATCACATTATGCCTAAGCCTTTCCTCGATTTTATTCGTTGTCGGCCAGATATCCAGTTCGCCCACTGACCTCATCGGAAACATCGCAGGAACTGCATTCGTTGGCATTAGCCTAATTCTCACCCCTGGATGGAGACGACAACGACTCGCCAAAACGATTCGAGCTCGATCCAAAATAAAGGGCTCTCAGGAAAACCTTCGTAAAGAAAGTCACGAACTTGCGCAGCAAATTCATTCGGGCCAAAACGCCCAGAACGAATTACAACGAGAAATAGAACAAATAAAAGAAACTCTCCTTCACCCCTACGTTTGAAAAAGAGTTCCCCTTTCAGAGTCTGTTAAATAAATCCTCAAGTTTCAATGCAGGGCTGGACCAGCTCAGCCTAGACCACACCGCGTAAGAGGAGAATGATTTCCGTTACTAGCACGCTACAAGCGCCCGCCCTACAGGTTTCAATTTATTCAACAGTCTCCAACAAACGGATAACGCCATTCTACTGCAACGCTATCCGTAAAACTGAGGTCTCCGCGCCGCGATCCACGAGCAACACGAAATCGTTCTTAGACTCGTCCGCTTGCAACGTTTCTATAAGAGAAACTGCCTGATCGAAATCATCGACAGGCACACCATCGATTTCCTTGATCAAGTCCCCTATCTGGGCACCACCTGTGTGAGCATTGCTATTGATTTTCACGAAGCTTGTTATCACTCCCGGAGTCTCGCCTGGCTCGACATCTAACTTCATGGATACGCTATCGTAAATCAAAAATTCACGAACGGTGAACCCCAAATTTTCGAAATAAAACCGTGATGCTTGACGAACTGGTTTCGGCGATTGACCCAAAATAACATCGATTTTAAAAATTTCTCCGTCTCGGGAAACGCCTAACTTAATAGTCTCCCCAATACTCCGCTTGGCTATCTGTTGCTCGAAATCCGCCACTACGACTCGCCGAGGAGTATAACGTTTCAATGCTTCGCCATCAATTGATATAATAAGATCTTTTTCCCGAAGCCCTGCTTCAGCGGCCGGACTGCCTTTGAGAATTTGACTAATCGATATCGCCGCTTCGCTACCCAAACCCATTAATTCGGCTACTTCGTCGTCGATCGTCTGAAGCCCTACTACACCCAGCCATGTCATGTCATTGGAATCCGGCGACGAAGGCAAACTACCCAATGTTTTAACCCATTCCGACGCCACGAAAAACGTCGTCGTCTGATCAGGCTTCCTTAGGTAAGCTTGATAAAGCTGCCCCTCTATCGTAAGGTAACGCTCCATATTTAAAGGATCCGTTCCCCATCCCGCAAACGCCCCCGAATTATCAAAGAGAATCGATCCGGGACTCGTAATCTCTCTCGTAGCAAACCCAACCGTCTCAGGCAGCAATTGAATTGTGGATACTTCTGCTCGCATAAAGTACGGCTTAAAATCGAGGTTTTTCATCGCCACGCCAATTCCCCATAGGGGCTGACCGGTCTGCATTTCAGCAAGTGGATAATCAGTAACCGGTTTCAACCGATCCCTCAGAACCTTCTCTACTTGAACGAAATGCCAACCATACGCCCGATCGCTGCCCAAGTATTCCGCATCATACGGCTTCGATTCGCCCAGAACGTAGACCTTGAACTCCTTGAGTTTATCGACCGACACCCATCCCGGAACTGCGTTCGCCGCTAATTGCAATACGCCACCGGAACTGACCACCACACCATTCACCGTCACCGGACGCCGGTCGACCTCCGTTTCCACGAAAAACTCGACAGCGAGCACCGAATTACGCCGCTCCTCGAACAGATCAAACAAACTCGGCGCGCCCTTAGCACCGAGTATCCCAATTGCGACTACCCAAATTACCAGGGAATGTATGAAGAATTTTATCATTAAGGCTTAATTACTTTGAACGATACCGTTCGATTGCGAAGCGTTTCCATCAGCAAAGCCTCCGGAAGCGATTCATAGGCATCATAGTAACCTTTGAGATCGTCCAATCCGCCTAGCTCAGTTTGATTGATCTTCGAAATCACATCGCCGCGCCTCAATCCAGCCTTTTCCGCCGGAAACGCCGATTGCGTACCAATAACCACGACGCCATCATCAGTCTCCAATTGTCTCTCCCGAGCGAAAGTTCTCGAAACTTCCCTTACAGTCAGTCCCCATTTTTCGAAGGCCCATTCCTTACCGACACGACTCTCCAATCGTTCGGTCACCACCTGAACAATAAACGACTCTTCCCCGCGTTTCATTTCCATCGAAATTTCCGCGCCGACCGCATAACTCGCAATCAAATTGCGGATTGGCGGAATCTGCTCAGGGAAACGACCATCAAAGTGCTTTCCATCTATAGATAAGACGATATCGCTGGCCCGGATTCCTGCAACCGCCGCTGGCGAACCGGGATCAACACTATTGATCAACAATCCTTGATTCGCCTCCAGCTCGTAAAACGCCTCCATATCCTGCAAAAACCCTGGGGAAATTCCAATATAGCTCCGATCCACTTCTCCCTGCCTCTCTAAGGCCTGCATCACCTGCCGAGCAGTTTTTTCCGGAATCGCAAATCCGAGGTTATCCGCACCCAAATACGTTCGCGTATTGATCCCGATTACACGGCCGTCCGTATCCACCAGTGGTCCGCCGCTATTACCCGGATTGATAGCCGCATCGGTTTGGAGCCACGTATTGAAAAAACCGGTCTCGTACCCGCGAATTCCCGTGGAATCCCTATAATACCGTTCCTTATTCGAAATTATCCCTTTGGTGACCGTTCGCGACAAACCGTGAGGCGTACCAGCCGCAAAAACCGTTTGCCCAGGTTTCAGCGAATCCGATCGCCCAAACTTCGCCACGGAATACCGAAGCTTTCGCTCTTTCACGTTCTCCATATCCAGCCTCAATAAAGCGAGATCCGTCCAATGATCCCATCCAAGTAATTCCGCCCGAACCCGCTCGAGACTCGACAAAGTAATCCAAATATCCACCGCCTGCGGACTCACCACATGAGCGTTCGTCAACACCAATCCGTCCTTCGACAAAATAACCCCGGAGCCGACTCCCGAAACCAACCGTGACGAACCGCCCTCGAAACTCGTCTCGCGCACATCGATCCTGACCACCGCTTCCAAAAGCCGATCGAAGGACGCTACCGCAGGAGCAGAAGTCGCTAAAACCGCACAAGCAGCCAGCACCCAAGCGATTCCCGCAAATCGAAAACCAATCGCCCGATCTGAACCAGCACGGCGAATACTATTTTTAAGCATGATTGACGGAGGTACCTTTTTCACCAACATAACGTCCTTTTTCCAATAAAATGGCCTCCAATAGACCAGACTATAACTTTACCGAAATTGAATCTTCCTGGCAGAAATACTGGGAAGATCACAAGACCTTTGCAGCATCGAGCGAGACGGACAAGGAGAAGTACTACATTCTCGACATGTTTCCCTACCCATCCGGAGCTGGATTGCACATCGGTCACCCCGAAGGCTACACGGGAACAGACATTCAGGCTCGCTACCAAAAAGCCAAGGGTAAAAACGTGCTACACCCCATCGGCTGGGACGCCTTCGGCCTTCCAACGGAGCAGTATGCCATCAAAACGGGCAAACACCCGCGGCAAACTAGCGTCGACAACATAGCAACCTTCCGGAAACAGCTTAAGCAAATCGGTTTCTTCTACGACTACGATCGCGAAGTCGATACCACTGATCCTCGCTACTACCGCTGGACCCAGTGGATTTTTCTCCAACTTTTCAAACGCGGCCTCGCCTACGTCGATAAACGCCCTGTCTGGTGGTGCGAAGAACTCGGTACCGTATTGGCCAACGAAGAAGTCATCGACGGAAAATCCGAACGCGGATCCTTTCCTGTCGTTCGTCGCAACCTGAGACAATGGGTCCTGAAAATCACCGCCTACGCCGACCGTTTGCTCGATGACCTCAAAGAAGTCGACTGGCCTGCATCCACCAAGAAGATGCAGGCAGAATGGATCGGAAAATCGACGGGTGCCACCGCCCGCTTCGATCTCGAAGGACTCGATGAAACGCTCGAAATCTACACCACCCGCCCCGATACGCTCATGGGAGCCACCTACATGGTGCTCTCTCCCGAACACCCGCTCGTCGGCCAGCTAGCAGTTGAAGAACAAAAAGCAGAAGTTGAACAATACATCAAAACTTCCGCGGGTAAAAGCGATCTCGAGCGAACCGATCTCGCCAAAGAAAAGACCGGCGTATTTTCCGGCTCCTTCGCTATCCACCCAATCACTTCCGAACGCATTCCAGTCTGGATCGCCGACTACGTGCTCATCAGCTACGGAACCGGAGCGATAATGGCCGTTCCCGCCCACGATAAACGAGACTTCGAATTCGCTGAGCAATTCAACCTGCCCATCACCCAAGTCATCAAAGGCGACGGCGACCAGCCACTTCCCTTCGTCGGCGACGGTTCCCTCGTCAACTCCGGCGATTTTGACGGACTCCCGTGGCAAGAAGCCAAACGCCAAATCATCGCCAAACTAGGCGAAAAAGGCACCGGCGAAGAAAGCACCCAATACAAACTCCGCGACTGGCTATTCTCGCGCCAACGCTATTGGGGCGAGCCCTTTCCCGTCGCCTGGGTTTCGGAAAAAGATTACCAAGCCGCCGCCGCAAGCCGTGCCCTCGAAGGATGGCTCCCAGAAGAGCCCGTCCGCTTCCGTGATGAAGACGGCGAACGTTTCGCCCTGCCCGTTCCACCGGCTTCCTTGCCGCTGGAACTTCCGAACGTCGAATCCTACGAACCAGTCGGAACCGGCGAAAGCCCGCTCAAGAATGCCGAAGACTGGATGGAAATCTGGTATCAGTTCAAGACAGGCGAATACATCCCAGTCACTCAGGATAAACCTGAAGGCGACGCATGGATACGCGCTTCCCGAGAAACCAACACCATGCCCCAATGGGCCGGATCGTGCTGGTACTACCTCCGCTACATGGACCCCAGTAATTCCGAGGCCCTCGCATCACCCGAAGCGCTCGAGTATTGGAAATCTCCCGACATGTACATCGGCGGAGCCGAACATGCCGTTCTCCATCTTTTGTATTCGCGCTTCTGGCACAAGGTACTCTACGACGAAGGCATCGTTAAAACGAAAGAGCCTTTCCCGAAGCTATTCCACCAGGGAATGTTGCTTGGCGAAGACGGCCAAAAGATGTCGAAAAGCCGCGGTAATGTCATCAGCCCAAGCGTCGTCATCGACCGATACGGCGCCGACACGCTTCGCCTTTACCTAATGTTCCTCGGACCGCTCGAAGCCATGAAACCTTGGAGCTCCAAAGGCATCGAAGGCGTATACCGCTTTCTCAAGAAAGTCTGGCGCGAATCAATCGACCGCGATGGTAGCCTAAATTCCAAAATTCAAGACGGTCTCGAAGACAGCCAAGACACGGAAAAGCTAATCAACGAGACGATCAAGAAAGTGACTGAGGACACGGAAAATATCCGTCTCAACACCGCGATTTCTTCGATGATGATTTTTACCAATCACATGCAAAACAGCGAGTCGATCAGCCTTTCCGCCATCAAACGGTTCATTCAATTACTCGCTCCCTACGCTCCTCACATAGCCGAAGAGCTTTGGAGCCGCATGGGCGAAACCGAGAGCATCACCCTCGCCGCATGGCCAACAGTCGACGAATCGAAACTCGTCAGCGACGAAGTTAAAATCATCTTCCAAGTTAACGGGAAAATGCGGGGGCAAACGATGGTTTCCCAATCGGCAACTCAAGACGACGTTCTTGAAATCGCTTGCCAAGAACCACGTGTTCAGGCGCAAATCGAGGGTAAAGCCATCCGTAAAGTTATCTTCGTTCCCGGCAAGATCCTCAACATCGTGGCTAATTAAATAGCCGACCATATCCAATTCGTGCGTGCCCTCTCCAAATTCCTTCCAGAAAACTTCGATTCCTCCAAGCCTATCGGCTTGATTGCGGGACGCGGCGTCTACCCGAAGCTGATCGCCGATCGCGCACGCTCTAACGGGATCGAGATACGCCTCATAGCTTTCGAAGGAGAAGCAACTGACGAACTCTATTATTCTTTTCCCGAGGATCAACGTGCTCGCATCAACGTTGGCAAAGTGGGGAAATGGCTCAAAGCTCTCCGCCGATTCAACTGCGGATACACTATAGCAGCCGGGCAAGTGAAACCCGGAAAGCTCTTTCGTGGACTCACCCCCGACATTAAAGCCGCCTCGCTTCTCGTTAATCTCAAACGCAAAAACGCGCACACCATCTTCAGAGCCATCGCCGACGAACTAACAGCGAATGGACAAACGTCGCTCGACGCTCGCGCTTTCCTCGACGAAGATCTAGCAACTAAAGGCTGGATGACTCCCCAATTCGCCAAAATCGAAGATACCTACCTGCAACACGGCATCGAAATTGCCACAGAAATGGCCCGCCTGGACGTTGGTCAAGGCGTCGTTGTTCGTAAAGGAACAGTCATTGCGGTAGAAGCTTTCGAAGGCACGGATCCCATGCTCAAACGCGCCGGGGGATTCAAAACCGATCAACTGATATTCGCCAAAACGGTTAAATACCACCAAGACTATCGTTTCGACGTACCAGTTTTTGGACTGCGTACCCTCGAAATCATGAAAGAAGCGGGCATTCGAGCAGCCATATTGAAGGCCGATAGCGTTATTATTCTCGAAAAGGAAGTAACTCTTTCAGAAGCCAAAAAGGCCAAAATCCAGCTATTCGGATTCTAGAGAGCTGCCTTTATTGAAAATCAGGTGCTTTTCTCGATCTTTCGCTTAATATAGTGTTTGAAGCAGACGATGCTTCTATAAGGTTGAGTAATTTTCGAAGCTTCTCCAAGCTGCACGCCTTAGAATATCCGATATGAGTAACCGCGTTGTTCCAGTTTCCGTAAAAGGCGTCATGCCTACCGTCAATGGCTGTGCCGTATTCCTCGGAAATGACGATAAAGCCTACGTAATTTATGTGGATCACAGCGTTGGCAATGCCATCTCAATGGCCTTGAACGGCGTCAAAAAAGAGCGTCCGCTCACTCACGACCTGATGAGCAGCCTACTGCTTGGCCTGGAAGCCCATATCACAAGAATCATCATCAACGACGTTCAAGAGAGCACTTTCTTCGCTCGGATTTTCGTGGAAATGAAAAACGAAGTCTCTACCAAGATAATCGAACTCGATGCTCGCCCTAGCGACTCCATCGTATTGTCGCTCCAGAACAACGTTCCCATCTACACAGCCGAAAACGTTTTCAATTCCGTCGACGATATGACCCCCATCCTTGAACGTGTACTTAAAGAACAGAGTGAAGGGAACAAGGACTAACAGCCTATGCACTTCAGCGAGAACTCAGCCATTTTTGGTTGATCCCCACGCGATTTAGCCTCTTCTTGCGGCGAACATGAACGCCCATTCGAACAGAGCGCTCCCCCAGACTATCCTGCCCGGACACCCCATCACCGCACTCGCTCCCATGCAGGATGTCACCACCCTGCCCTTCATGTCAGTCGTTTCGGACATCGGCAGCCCAGACTATTTTTTCACCGAGTACTTTCGCGTTCATATCCAGTCTCGCCTCGAAAAACACATCCTAGAAGCGATAACGGAAAACGGTACCGGTAGGCCCGTCTTCGCTCAAATGATCGGCGAAGATCTCGAACATCTAAAGCGCACAACCCTCGATCTACTCCAATACGAAGTCGCCGGCATCGACCTGAATATGGGCTGCCCAGCTCCGACCGTTTACAAAAAAGGCTGCGGTGGCGGACTATTGAGAGACCCGCAAAAAATAGATAAGGTTCTCGGCACCCTGCGCGATACCATTCCCGGACTCTTCACTGTGAAAATGCGTATCGGATTCGAGGATACAAAAAACTTTGAAAAAATCCTCAAGCTAATCAATAAGCACGAAGTCGACCTACTCAGCCTACACGGTAGAACCGTCAAGGAAATGTATCGCAGCCAAGTACGCTACGAACACATTAAACTAGCCGCAGAAACCATCAAATGCCCCCTCTTGGCAAACGGTGACGTATCATCCGCCTCGCGCGCTTTTGAGATCCTCGACTATACCGGTGCTGCCGGAGTGATGATCGGGCGTCACGCGATTCGCAATCCATGGATTTTTAGGCAAATCCGAGAAATGGCAATGACAGGGAAGACGCAACCAATCAAATTAACCGAAGTTTTCCAATACGTCCGAAACCTCTACAATACTCTGGCGAAACCATGGACTCCCGAAAAAGCTCACGTCAACAAGATGAAAAAATTCCTCAATTTCATCGGCCAAGGCGTCGATCCTGAAGGACGCTTTCTCTACGAAGCGCGTCGAGCTCAAAACAAACTCGATCTGTTCGCGATCTGCGAACGCTACATGTTATCCAGCCCGCTGGAATTTTTCGCCGACGAACCCTACAAAGGTCTCTTCGCTCGACCTAACTGCGAATAGTTCAACGCACTCGAGCTACTCCAAACCGAGTACTTTTCTACCGATTTCCGAGATCATTTGAGGACTCCAAACAGGTTCCCAAACGATCTGTACATCCGCGTTCTCAACTTCATCCAATTGCTCAATTCGGTTCTTAGCATCCTGGGCGATAGTCGGACCCATACCGCAACCCTGTGCCGTTAACGTCATCTTAATCGAAATCTCCTTCTTGCCGCTCTTCAAATCGACGATCCGCATATCATAGATAAGGCCGAGATCCACGATGTTAACTGGTATCTCTGGATCGAAACACTGCTTCAGCGCTTCCCAAACCGAATCTTCCGAGAAACCGCCCTCCAGTACGATTGGAGCCGGACTCACGGAATCACCGAGATCTAATCCTTCCAGCGCGTCCACGTCCACACTCGAAACCCGATAGAGCGTCTGACCAATCCGAATAGTCGCATTGCCACCCAAAGTCTGAGTCACGAACGCAGGAGTGTCTTTCTCCAAAGTTATCGCCGTTCCCTGCGGGATGATTGTAGCACTGCAATCTCTTAATAGTCGCGTTTCCATTATTTCAATATAAAATTAGTTCGCTTCAATTTTGTAAGTAAGAATCGAATACACGCCCTTCGGATCATCAA
>Ga0315322_10003461_pt1 | contig 12178 bp, 8 predicted proteins | sample M110021515metaG_FD_203461 | JGI IMG/M metagenome (GOLD analysis project Ga0315322, IMG submission 203461) | Ammonia-oxidizing marine archaeal communities from Monterey Bay, California, United States - M1 100m 21515 | ecosystem: Environmental > Aquatic > Marine > Intertidal zone | place: USA... | reverse complement strand
CATCAGATGCGGCAAAATAGATGTACCATCGGCCATCGAGAAAGTGCAGCTCGGGAGCCCATACTTCTTTGGAATAAGGACCTGTCGCGGGAGCTTCCCAGACGATGTGCTTTTGCCCCATCGATTCTAGGCGGTCTGAAGTGTGGACCGCGATTGCACGGTTGCCTTCAGAGAGGCACCATAAGTAACGAGGCGAATTTGGATCGCGGGTGACCCATGGGTCAGCTCCCTCGCCAACTGGGTTGACGAATAAATTCTCGGCAAGCGGTGCATCGTTCATCTCCCCGGGTTTGAAACCCGGCACCGCCGCGTCGGCTGGTAGGTTCTGGTTCCACTGAAAGACCGCCGCTAGAAGTGTTTTTGCCACTTTGGGATTTGACTTAACCAGGTTTTTTCGTTCACGGATCTCCTGAGATAGGTCGAACAGTTGCGGTTTGCTGCCATCGAAGTTGACGAGCAATTTCCATTGGCCATCACGGACTGCCAAATCCGGGTTGTCCTCGCGTCGATCACCGGGGCGATCAGGAGGTCGCCGCCAGAAGATCGGTTGTGAACGGCTCGCTTTTGATTTTCCCAGCAAGGTGGCCGCTAGCGGTTCTCCGTCGAGTTCTGCTCCTGTCGGTGGTGACACCTGAGTGATTGGATAAAGAGATGCGTTGATGTCCATCGCACACAAAATGGATTCTGTGTTTGTCGTTCCCGCCGCGTCTTGGTTGATCAGTCCGGGGCCCCAGACAATCAGCGGAGATCGAATGCCGCCCTCGTAAAGCCATGTCTTGGAACCACGTAGGGGATCTGATTGACCAGCCCCGTCTTCGTGACCATTGTCAGACGCAATGATGATCAGCGTGTTGTTTCGAAGTTGTTCATCCTCGCGTATTTTTGAAAACAGCTGTCCTAACTGTTGGTCCATCGCGTCGAGTACGGCATAGTACAGTTCACGTTTGCTGCCGTCAGATGCGGCACGAAGCTTCTGCGGAGGAAAGAAAGGTGAATGGACATCATCCGGCCAGACGTTGATATAAAACGGTTGGTCGTTCGCAACCGATTCGTCGATGAAATCAACCGCATGGCGAGTAAATTCAGCAGTGATAATCGATCGGTCCAGCCAGCGAATCGGGCCCATGCCTAAACTGGCAGAGCCTAAGTCATGGCGCTTTGGTGGTAGTCCGTCGTATGAGTCTTTCAATGGCAGAACACGCGGACCGAGACCCTCAAAGTTTGTGAGCGATCGGTCAAACCCATACTCGCTGATCAATGGGGCATCACCGACATCACGTTGTCCGCCCATGTGCCACTTGCCGAAGTGGCCTGTCGCGTAGCCAGCTTGGTTTAGCTGTCGTGACAACATGGGGGCCGAGAGATTTAGCCATTGTGCCATGCCGCGATCATGATTTGATCTGCGATTGTTCAGGTAGGAGGTGATTCGCCAACGCTGCGGGTACTGGCCGGTAGCAAGAGCAACGCGAGATGGTGAACAGATTGGCGAATTGACATAAAAGTTGGTGAAGCGAATCCCCTCGGCTGCCAAGCGATCAATGTGCTCGGTTTCGACTTTTTTACCTGCGAAACAGGACAGGTCAGACCAGCCCATGTCATCAATGAACACGACGATGATGTTGGGACGCCCGGGTTGAGCTGATTGCGGCGTGAGCGATTGAGGAGCTGCCAGCACGCTCGAGTGGCTGATCAGGCAACTGAGAAGAAGCAGCAGAAAGAGACAGCCGTTGGAAGTTCTTGCAGCGGTACTTTGGAAGTTCATTGTTGAGCTTGGGATGTGATTTTCTTCTGGTATTTCATTCCCGATCCACGCCGCCGCGTTTCAGGCCGCGTCGTAATTTTACCATTAGGAAGCAAGTTTGTGAGGTTTTGCTCTGCCTCGTGAAGTCGAAACAATGCCGCGACAGAATGTTGCGTGTATTTCAAGCAATCGACCGCCGGCGTCGTAACGTCGGCTCAGAACTTTGTATTTGGGCTCAACCCGAGGACGTGTTGAGCAGGTTTTGCAGTCGTGAGATTGACTGATTCAATTGTGAATGATCACTGCGTGCGGCATATTTCTAAAATGCAAACAGTGCATAAATCCCAAGCACCAGCAGGATCAATGCTCCGCCGACGAAGGGAGCTGGCTTCCAAGGCGTCAGGTCAACCAGGCCTTTGTCTTCCTGGACGTAAGGTTCACTTCTTTTCATGCCCATGGCACTCAGTGCCAATTGCAGCACGATTAGCAGAGCAAAGACAGCACCCATGTAGTGGAACGGACTCACAAAAGTATCTGCCAACCAACCATCAATTTCATTGACCTTGTCTTCGCCCGTGAAAAAGGTGCCGATAACCATCAATCCGAGTCCAACCAACAATGTGATCAGGGCAGACATGCCATTTGCAAAATGGTGAAACATCCCGACCATGATGATGGCAAGCAATGGGATAAAGTAGACACCGTTGAGTGTCTGGAAGAATCCAAAAATACGTTCCTGCCCATAGAAAATTTGAGGTGCCGCTATCACGGCGAAGACCGCAACCGCGAAACTGCAGATTTGACCGGAGCGTACAACCGACTTGGTGGATGCTTTCGGATTCAAATATTTCTTGTACACATCAAGCGAAAAGAGAGTGGCCGCAGAGTTCAGTACGGAATTGAATGTTGAGAGGATCGAACCTACCACTACGGCTGCGAAGAAACCCAGCAGCCAACTCGGCAGGACTCGACTAACCAATGCTCCATAGGCTCGGTCTGCGATCAACTTGCCATCTTCCTCTACTGCCTGCACCATCTCAGCGTCACTGATACCGAGGACAAGGTAAGCGGCCATGATGCCCGGTAGGACGAGGATCAACGGAGCAAGAATCTTGAAGAAAGCAGCCAGCAGAACACCTTTCTGACCCTCGGCAAGATTCTTGGCACCAAAGGTTCTTTGGATGATTTGCTGATTCGTGCACCAGTAGAAGAAGTTCAGTAGCAGCACACCCGTAAAAAGCGTGGGCCAATGGGTGTCCTCGTCGGCTGAGCCAATTGAGTTGAATGCATCGGGGTCTTCTGCTTGGATCTTTTCAAAGGCTCCCATGACCCCCCCCTCGTCACCAGCGATAACTTGCAGGGAAAAGAAAGTGATCATCAGGCCGCCAATCAAAAGCCCGGCACCATTGAATGTGTCAGAGACCGCGATCGCTCGCATTCCACCCCAGATGGCATAGCCACCACCCAAAACCGCGATGAAGATGATGACGCCCCAAATGGCAGACAACTCATCTCGAAATCCCAGCAGTTCCTGCAGATCGAGCATGCCATTGAGGCCACGGGCACCAAGGAATAAAACGAAAGGAAGCAAAATCAACATGTAAGCAACGATGAAGATACCAGCCGTCAACGCCCTGACTGATGGACCGTAACGCTCTTCAAGAAATTGTGGAATTGTTGCGATTCCTGACTTCAGGTATCGCGGTAAAAACACCAGAGCCAAAACCACAAGTGACATGCCAGCGATGACTTCCCAGCACATCACCGATAGCCCATCATTGAACGATCCCGCATTCAGGCCAATCAGTTGCTCAGTCGATAAATTGGTTAGCAGCAGCGATCCTGCGATAAAGATGCCTGTCAAACTTCGGCCAGCAAGAAAGTAGCCCTCATCGGTGTTCAAATCAGACCCACGGGTGAACCACCACGTGAGAACAATCACAAGCCCGGTGAAAAACAGAAATGAGAGGAGTGTCATGGACAGCATGGTATTTTTTCCAAACCGGAGCAGCGATGCTTTTTTTACATCGCAATGAGGTGTTCATTGTTGGTCGGGGAACGATTGATCAAAACGCCGCATTTTGAAAGTACTGCGTTTTGAAAGTACTGCGGCGATCCGTCACAATAACCGCAAATGGAATTTGTAGGTGTAGCTTGTAGTAGCAGGGGATCCCTTGACGCCCGCCACTCGTCCGCGGGGCATTTATGTTAAATCCCCACCATTGCCGCTGCAGCAATATACTCCCTTCGCCCGCGTTTTATCAGATGCCGACGAAACCGATGGAATCCTGCGTTTTAAGTGGCTGATGTGTGCACGTTTTAATCAGAGTCAGTTAAGTTTTTCTCTGTCGTGAGTGGCCGTCGTGATCGAATTCACATGGCAATTCGGTTTGCGGCGTCCAGCGAAAAACTTCGCGTTTTCCCTGTTTCGCTCGCCTGCCAACAATATCTCGAATCAAGGTCCAGGCAGGTCAGCCAGCCTTTTCGTGCGGCGGCGGTGTCAATGCAGATAGCGTGACCAAGGTCTTTAGGGTAACCACTTCTTTGAGGTGTGTGTCCGCAAACCATTACCTTTCCTGATTGATGGGGTTTGACATCGACAAACTTCTTCCAAAACAACATGCGGTCAGGTTGATCCTTGAGTGCCAGATTTTCGCAAGCGTTTGCGTGAACACAGAAATGAGTGTCGTTTTCGTAGAAGTCCTTCAGTCCGCTTTGCAAAAATGCACGATGTTCGACTGGTATTTGGTTGATACTTTGCACGTGGTACGAAGCCAGCATCTGGTCACCACCAAAACCCAACCATGTCTCACGATCCGACGCGGATATGATGGCGGCCTGAAAGACACACTCATGGTTGCCTCTTAACGCACTCAAACGCCCCTTCCCATGGCGATCAATCAACCACTCAACGACCGAACGGGAATCCGGTCCACGGTGGATGTGATCACCGAGCGTGATGATGTGGTCCTCTGGCTGAAATTCTACAAACGCCTCGAGTGTCTTCAGGGCGTGGTAACAGCCGTGTATATCGCCAACCGCGAGTGTTCGCATTGTTGACCCCTGCTCTCCATGTACTTGATGAAGTTGTACCTTCGAAGCTTCCATTCTTTGAACAGCCAGACGCGAGTGGTTCACACGACTGAGCTTGTTCCGAGCTCATGCAAAGATTCTAACCTATTCCCTGGCCGGGGTGTGTCACTACCGATGGAACGCAAACGAAGCTACTTGCGAGTTGCCGAATGGTTGTTGGCCTGTTGCATGGCAGGCACCATCGCCAGGGACTCACTGACGCCTGCCATCATGGTGTGCAGGTGCTGTACGTTCAGGGTCCTCAGGGTGGCGACGGTTCGCATTTTCGGAGAGAAGGGAACTGAGGTGCCTTGTGGAATCTTAACCAGGGCAAATCGGTTGGCTGTTGGAATGTTTGATAACAAGGGGCCCTTGGACACATGGATGGCGCGATCTTCTGTGTAGTTGGCCGGCAGTAGCTGCATGTTGCTGCATGCGATCATGTATCGGTCGCTCTTTGTGTCATTGAGTGACCAAACTAAAACTCCGAGCTTTCCTGACGCTGGGGATGCCCAGACAAAGTAACGCAGGATTTGTTTGCTATGTTTGTCATCGACAAGCATGTTGGTTGGCATATCGAAAATGATCATACGACTTGTGCGTGCGACCTGCGTGATTCCATTCAAGTCTTTCTCGTTTCCCTTGAGGATTCCGCGTTCGATCATTCCCAGCTTGAGTCCCAGCTCGTTTGCCGTTCTGGGGGTGACCACAATCAGCTGGCCATTGATCTTCATGGAAATTCCAACGCCAAAACGGTCGAGCAGGTAATCGGTGCGATCACCGTTGGTTAGCGTTCGGACATTGGCAAGTGCCGTGAAGTGAAACATGCCTGCATACTGCTTGGCATACTCGGGCAGGCTGTTGATTTCCCCCGCTGCCAACCGGGGCATGGCGATGGTTACCACGTTGGAGAAGCCCGATTGTTGTGGGTTAGCCACCAAGGTGCCCGGCGACAAACGAGCCACCGGTTTTCTTAGCATATCCACACTTGGAACCGACACGGGGCCGATTGGGCTCGGTGGAGCAGCTTCCAAAATTGCGCTGTGCGGGTAGATCCATAGTGCAATACACACTAGGAAATGCATGCCAATGCACATGCGGTTGGTGTTTCGATGCGGCCACGAATGACGGCATCGAATGTTTGAGCCGTGTCGCGCAGTTCTTTTTCGATCCATCCATGGAGTTTCAATCACTGACATCTGGTTCTTCCTTGAATGCCCAGTCAGGTGTTGTTGCAGACGAATCCTGACTGAAAGGCAGGATTCGCGATCAGCAGATCCTATCGGTTTTCGCGAACCTTGGTCAACGGAAACTGTCTAACGCCGTTCAGGGGTGCGATTTGGGCAGTGAATTGCTGAGATGCAGCGCGGTTCGCGGGTCAGTCAATCGGTATTCTGGAGAGATATCAGCAGGAATCGCTTATTCGGAAAGGGATGTTCACGGTCGCGAACCTCTTTTTTGGGGCTGTGGGCGAAGAGGCGTGAGGCTGGCAACAAAAAAAGCCTGCTCTCCCTGGAAGGGGGAACAGGCTCATCATTGATGCGGGAGTGGGGGGCGTCAGGTTCATTCAAACCTTCTCTGACGCCCGCAATCAGTCTCGAACGATCGTGCGACCGTGAGCCGTGATCACTACGTCGACCGTGTGGCCACAATCACCGAAACTGAATGTCATGATCTTTCGGCCAAAGAGGCCTGGGCGGCAGCAAACCAATGCTGGACCTGCTTCAGCACAGCATGCTGGGACGCACGCAGTGACTTCGTAACTGCAGCAGGTGCAAGGATCTTTGATGCACCATGTGACTGCAACGGGTGGAGGTGGCTCGCAGCAAACTGGCTCGCAGCAATCTACGGGGGCACAGCACCGACTCAAAAAGCCGAAGCAGCCTGCTTCTGCCTCTGATGGGGCAGCGAACGATAGCATGGCCACAGCCATGCATCCTGTGATCAATCCACGCAAAGTGTTCATCTGTCTCTCTCATGTTGAAAGTTGGAAATCCGTCAATTCCCCCCATCTTTGCTAGTCGTCGCAATATGTGCAACCAGCAGGGTTGCCGCAATTTGGCCCTGCGTCGATTTGGGCCGTAAATCCCAACTAAACGGTCTGATCTAAACCGTTTTTGCTCGCTTTTTACCCTTCTTTCCGAGATCGATCAGCGATCCAAGGGCTTGTAAACACGGTGAAACACTTGGCAGAGGGCAAGAATTCCTCAGACCCAAGACACAATTTTGATTGCCAGCAGGCATGCTTCACCTGTTGGACGAAACGCAGACAGGGACAGACCATTGGCTAAAAACAAAAGAAGTGATCTGCCCACAAAAACTTGCCTTTCCTGTGGACGGCCTTTCGCCTGGCGGCGGAAGTGGCACAGATGCTGGGACGAGGTGAAGTACTGCTCCGAACGCTGCAAACGTCAAAGCAAGGCGAGTGTGGAACCGAAATCGTAGTAAAAAGACTCGTATCTCACATGCAATATGCACAAATCTGCCCAAACCGGTCACTCATCTCCGGTGGTCGGGGCGTGAGTGATAGCAACGCCTCGTAGTCCACTCGTCACTCGAAAGCGGTTTAGGGCTGCTCTTACCACCGAACGCCCGCTGTTCAGGCCAGGAGTGCTGTCGGTCGTGCAGGCCGCCTAATTTTTTGTGTCGCAATTGCAGCAAGAAACATCAGTTGCTTGAGCTGCAGTTGCTTGTTCCCGGCCATACGCCGTCTCTGTTCTTTCTCTTCGGGGCTCCAACCACTTTGGATTGAACTTCGTTCCAGATTCAACTCATTGCAGACCTGTTTGTTGGTCATTTTGTTTCCCCAATAATGTGTTCCTGATTAACAAAAGACTATTGCAGGGAGGCAACCATGCTGTTGGTACGCCAGCAGCATTCTTCATCGGTTGCCCAATGAGCTAGTTGTGGCAATCTGCTTGCAACTTGTTTGGGTTTGCAAAGAAACTCAAGTGGGCAGGCGGGGATTCTAAGACTAGAGGATCGGAAGTCGCTTTTTGTTGACGGATTGCCTATCTTTCCCTCGTTGCCACTCCTGTGGGGTTTGGGATGTGTGTTGCGTCAGGTATACAAAAAAAGTTGCAAATTGCGAGGAAAAGTGGGCATTGATTTACAAGAATGCCATCACGTCAGCTTGTGGGAGCTGATACGAACGACCGTAGCATTGACTCCGCGGATCGACTGGGATGAACCATGGTTGACAGCGACGATGCATAGTTGCTTCAAGATGCACAACAAGGCTTGCTGAAAAACTGGGCTGAGGATGCCTGGAACCGTAGTCAGGAGAGACGGGAAGAGTTCAGAATCTTTTCTGTTTTCTGCGCACACTCTTGGATAAGCAACGTATGAAACGTTGTGGAACAGTGGGGACGAGGGAATGAATAAGCCATCCCATGAGGTGCATAAAATTAATATCGAAGGCGATCAATTCGTAGTTCAAGGTCAAGAAGGGCAACGCCTGTTTACTGGCTCCTATCAAGAGGAAGAAGTTTGGCTTGATCAACGCGAAAACGTGATGCGGCCGAGATTCTCTGGACGACGACGTGGGATGCTCCTGCAGAGCATTCTTAAAGCGGTTCGTCGCACGCCTTAAGGGCTCAGACAGGTCTCGGTCATCTCAACTCGTGCTGCCGTCAGGTCGCACTGGTCAAAATCGTAGTGCTAGAGCTCATAGAACCACAGCTTGTGGCACACCATTGCCCAACGCTCATTGCCCAACGCTCATTGCCCAACGCTCATTGCCCAACGCTCATTGCCCAACGCTCATTGCGGGTTGTCCGCGGCTCTTTTCACAAGGCAAGCGACATCCGAGGGGGAGGTGCCTACGACACTAACCTCGGGGGCCATTGTCGGTGGTGTGCACTTATGTTGCAGTGCTTCACTCGCTCGGCCTCTTAGGCTAGGGCGCCTGCCACAATTTGATGGCTTCCACAGGATAGGTCAGCATCAGGATATTCAGCATCAGGCTGTCGCGTATCCATAGCACACTTCCAATCTCACACGCGACAAACACAACCAAGCCCAGCTTCCAATTGGTCTTTCTGACAAGCAGCACGCCAAGCAAGCAGACGCCATAGTCGCTCATCGAGTTCATGATGCTGTCGCCAAAATAATCCAGCGAAATGGTCGCTTCTCGATAGCGATTGATCATCCATGAGGTGTTTTCCGCGATTTCCCACGCCGCTTCGATCAGAGCCACAATTACAGTGCACATTTGAACCGAAAGCCAACGACCACAGCAAAGCTGCAGCAGCAGCAATAAGCCAATGCCATGCTGGAAATGTGACAACGAATAGGGATCGAGCAGGTGCTGTGAATTATGTGAGCTCCAGATGTCCCAAGACCATGGCGAGTAATCACCCACTTCGCACCACCAAACACGACCCATCAGAACTAGGGTTGTGCATGTCACAGCGGCGATCACTATGAGTGCATACGCCACGTTTCGGTCGGTGAGTTTAGTTTGCATCGCTATTCACTCTAGCTGGTTTGGTTGACCCTCAGGTCTAGATGAGTGGCGCCGATTTAGGATTTTTTGCCTCATGACTGTCAGGAATCACCGTGGATGAGACAATAGCAATGATGGTTTGTCCCGCGATGGGTTGCAGTTGGTGTTCCACTGTGTTGACAGAAAGATTTTTAAACTCATCGATCACACACAGCAGTTTGGCACCGTTCTGATAATGCTCAAGGAAATCACGATAGGTGTAGTCTTCAGAAAGCGTGGTAGTTTTGAAGGTAGCGCCGACCGCGTGGATGTCTTCGATTTTTGAGTAAGTAAGTTCTGAGTCAAAAAGCTCACGCCCCATCAGGTTCCGTGTCAGTCCACGTTGACTGTGTCGATTTTGCTTTCGGAATGTTAATTGATAGAGATTAGCACTGCCGAAAAGTGTCTGGCATTCCCGTACAGCAAGTGAATTGACTTCATCGTTTTGGGTGAGAGCCATTAGTTTTCCGATCCCATTCAGCTCAAGGTCTTCTCTGACATGTTCGTTGAGGATGTTGGCGCAGATCGCGTCGAGTCCCGCGATTTTTGCTTTGGCCACCTTGTTGTAGTTGGTATCCACTAGTAGAACGGGCAAGCCAAGTTTTTTAAATTCCTGTGCAAAATCGCGAGTCCAAGCATCGGATCCCGCGATCAATATCCCGTCATTTTTCTCCCGCGAAAGACCGAGAAGTTTTGCCAAAGGAGAAGCAGCGAAACCATAGGTGGCCACGGTTCCAAAAATCACGAGGAACGTCACTGTATCCAAATGATTTGCATCTTCGATCGTCAGGTCTGCGGGTAGCGATTCCATCTGAAGTGCGAATACGCTGCTGACGGCCGCTGCTACGATTCCCCGGGGGGCCATTCCCGCAATGAAAGCTTTCTCACGCAGGTCCAGCGAAGTTCCTATCAGCGACAGGTAAACCGACGCGGGGCGAACCAGAAGAATCAGAACTGCAAGAAAGACAAGCCCGGGAAGTCCGATGGAAATCACTTCGTCGATGTTGACCCGCGAGCCGAGCACGATAAAGAGACACCCAATCAACAGTGTCCGCAAGTTCTCTTTGAATTCAATGATGGATTCAACATTCAAACTGTTGCTGTTGGAAAGCCATAAGCCAAGGACAGTGACGGAAATCAGACCAGATTCACTAGCGATGTGGTCGCTGACCGCAAATATGAGCAAGCCAATGGCCAGAGATGCAACACCCTGAAGATGGTCTGGGATCAGGTAATGACGAAATGCGAATGCAAGTATCAAACCAGCCCCAATGCCCAGTCCAGTGCCCACCACGGCGGTTTCAAAAAGCATGAAGGCTGCTGATCCAAGGCTCGGCTGGTCGATATGCATCATTAATTGGTCAAAGACCAGAACGGCCAAGACGGCACCAATGGGATCAATCACGATGCCTTCCCATTTCAGCGTGGTGCCAACGCGTTTACTGGGCCGCACTTGTCGCAGTAGCGGCCCGATGACTGTAGGACCGGTCACAACAAGAATTGCCCCCAACAGCAAACTCAAACGCCAGCCAAATTCGAGAATGTAGTGTGCTGCGATTGTGACACCGGTGCATGAGATCACCGCTCCAATGGTGCACAGGCGAAACGCTGAATGACCCGCTTCACGCAATTCCTTGAGATTCAGTGACAGGCCACCCTCCAGCATGATGACTGCGACTGAAAGTGATACAAGTGGAAACAACAGGCGTGGACCCGCAAGATTATTTCCCCCAGTCAGATCCTGTAAGAAATCATCAGGCTCGATGAAGTGACCTAGTGCCATTCCAAACAAAAGCAGCAGAAGTATGCCGGGTAAACGCGTTCGCCATGCAATCCATTGGGCAGTGATTCCCAAGGCCGGAATCATTGCAAGGTAGAGTAGGAATTCCATCTGACAAGCTCAGGTAAATGTGTTATTGGAGAGCAAAAGCACGCCCTCTGATGACTGGACCAGGTGAAGTTCAATTCTGGCTACTGCTTTTTGAGATGCTTCTCGAAAAAAGCTGACGTGGCATCTTTCGTGCGTGCTAATTCCTCCACTGACCAGTTGCCGCCATGATCGGCATTCATCAACAGTTCGACACGACCCGGGATGTTGTGGCGTGTCATTGCCGTGACCATCTTGATAGCTTGGCTGTAGGGAACGATAGGGTCACTGGTCCCATGGAAAAGCAGCATGGGGGCATCTTCGGGACTCACGTAAGTCAACGGTGATGCCTGGCGATAAGCATTGGGTTTTTCTTTTTGTGAACCACCAATGAAATTTGAAACCAGTGGCACACTCTCCTTGGGAATGTCGTTCGCATCAAGTTGCGTAGGCCCATAGTATGAGACGACTGCTTGGACCTTGCTTGATTCATCGGGCCAACCGCCTTTGCCTTCAAACCCATCTTCTTGGTTCATGGTCCCGAGCATCATTGAAAGGTGTGCCCCGGCTGAAAAACCAACGGCACCAATTTGGTCAGGATCGATGTTGAATTTCTTGCAGTTTGCACGCAGATAACGAATCGCGCACTTTACATCTTCGATCTGGGCGGGAAAACGATGGTCTGGAGCGAGGCGGTATCCGATGGACACTGAAACATAGCCCTGCTTGGCAAAGTACTTGATCTCGTTGGTGTGCATTGACTTGTTTCCAAGCGTCCATGCTCCACCGTGAATCACCACAACGCAGGGTATGGGACCGCAGGATTGGGTCGGAAAAGCAATGTCCATGCACAAGTTTGTCTCACCGACGGTACCGTAAACGATGTCATATTTGAGCGTGAAGGCATCGGCAGCGGACAGGGGTGCCGCAAGCAGGAGAAGCCCAGGGATGAGGGACCAAACTATGGAATGTTGAATGCTCATTGAAGTGATGTTCCTGTTCACGATGGAGT
>Ga0315322_10003460_pt1 | contig 12178 bp, 16 predicted proteins | sample M110021515metaG_FD_203461 | JGI IMG/M metagenome (GOLD analysis project Ga0315322, IMG submission 203461) | Ammonia-oxidizing marine archaeal communities from Monterey Bay, California, United States - M1 100m 21515 | ecosystem: Environmental > Aquatic > Marine > Intertidal zone | place: USA... | reverse complement strand
TTCATTTTAAATCATACATAGCGTTAGCTATGCATTATTGATTTCATTTTAAATCATACATAGCGTTAGCTATGCATTATTGATTTCATTTTAAATCATACGTAGCGTTAGCTATGCATTATTGATTTCATTTTAAATCATACATAGCGTTAGCTATGCATTATTGATTTCACAACTAATCTTTGATATATTTAAAATCTGAATCTTGTTCTAACTCTTTAATTTTGATGACTAATGTATCCCCTAATTTATTGAATATTCTTTGACGTTTTTCATTTGTAATGATTAATCCTAAAATAATATCTATTGGTAGTATGAATGATTTTCCAAAACTACTGATTACTACTCCTATCAAACTTGGTTTTTTACCTTGACTGTTTGTAATTTTTAGATTAAACATTTTTTTCCCAACTGTTTGACCTGTTTTATATTCTAAAATTATCCAATATGAAAAAAACATAACACTTGTTGGAATATACATCCCATCATTAGTAATAAAATTTTCAAAATTATAATTTAGGTATAGAAAAGATAGAAAAAATATTGATGTTGATATTAGTGAAATGATGACAAAATCAACTACCCATGCAAAAAATCTATCTTTCCACTTGGCTAATATTATTTTTGATGATTCAGAATTATCTATATTGCTCAATAATTGATGTTTTTTTTACCTAGTAAAATACCTTAATTATTAAAAATAATTTTAAAAATTAACTTAGAAATTAATAGTAGCAATTTTAATTCAATTTGAATTACTTTTTGATACCCATAAATCCTTTTGATGTATTTCTTTGGACCTTTCGTAAAAATGAAAAAGATGTAATCAATCTTTACAATACATTATCTCCTGTGATGCAAATTGCTACAGGGGGCTCCATGCTTAATTTTGGTTATTGGTCTACAAAATATAACGATCCAATATCTGCACAGAAAAACCTGTGTAATGTTTTTGGAGATTTATCTGAATTATCTACTGCAAAAAATGCTATTGATGTTGGAAGTGGGTTGTCTGCACCATCTAAATTATGGAGAGATACTTACCCTGATCTAAAACTTTATGATGTAAATATTAATTTCAAACAATTATGTTTTTTAAAACACGAAAAAAATATTCAGTTTTTAAATTCTACTTCAACTAAATTGCCTTTTATGGATAATTCTGTAGATCGTGTACTTGCTTTAGAATCTGCTCAACATTTCAAACCTTTAGATGGTTTCATAACTGAATCTAAACGAGTTTTAACTTCATCTGGATTTCTTGTAATGGCTGTACCTATCACTGTTGGAAATTCTTCTCTTGGAAAATTAGGCTTGTTAAAATTTACTTGGTCTTCTGAACATTACAGTTTGAATTATTTGAAAAATCTTTTAATTTCTAATAACTTTAAAATAATTGATGAAACCTTGATTGGTTCAAATGTTTATGATCCTTTGACAGATTATTATGTTGAAAATCGAAAAACACTGAGCAATAATATTCTTAAACAGTATCCTGGCTATATGGAAAAAATTCTCCATAAATCATTATTAAAAATGAAAAAAGCGTCTGAAGAAAAAATTATTGATTATGTTCTTTTGAAATGTATTTTGGATTAAAAATTTGAATGAATTTTGTTTTCTTCTGAATAGGTTTTTATCTTGATATTGACTTAATTGGGTTGATGGCTGAATCTACTAAATTTCAATTGTATGGTGAAAAATGTACTCAATTATTATCTGAATCTGAAATTCGGTTTGCCGGTATTGTTGACAAGGATGGAACCTTAGTTGCAGGTGGATTCAAAGATGGTTTAGTTCCCCATGAAGGTGATGAAACTAGATTACAATCATTTTTAGAATTTGTATCAAAGGCATCAATTAGAAAAGAATACGATGAAAGTTTAGGTCCTATTAATTATCTTGCAGCACGACGTGATAAAGCTGTTTTAGTTAGTTTTCCTTTCCCAATAACACAAATTCTATTATTAATTTCTGCTGAACCTTCTGCAAACATTGAAAATTTAGCCAAAAAGGTTGTAGAAATTTTTACTGATGTAAATTAATTTTTTAATTTAATCACATCCTTTTAATTTGGTAATCTCAAATATTTAATGAATTGAAAGCAACTTTTGGCGCAGGCTGTTTTTGGCATGTTGAGGACTTACTTAGTAAAACTAAGGGTGTAACCTCAACTGCTGTTGGATACATTGGAGGAGAATTAGAAAACCCAACATATGAGCAAGTTTGTACTGATCAAACCGGTCATGCAGAAGCTGTTGAAGTTGAATTTAACCCTGATGAGATATCTTATGAACAACTACTAGATGTCTTTTGGCATAATCATAATCCTACAACACTAAATCGACAAGGCCCTGATGTTGGAAACCAATACCGTTCTGCAATTTTTTATCATGATGAAAACCAAAAAGAAATTGCTGAAAAATCTAAGGAATCACTTGATTCATCTAAATCATTCAATGATCCTATAGTTACTCAAATTGTCCCTGCCCCTAAATTTTACAAAGCTGAAGATTATCATCAAAAATATTTTAAAAAACAAGGGTTTTAAAATTTATTTAATTTCATTGTGCATTCAAGGTTAGTGTAAAACAAACACTGAATGATAGTAAAATAATGGTTATGCTGCAGAATAAATTCTACACAAGTTATTTCACAATAACTACTGGAATCTTTGATGTATGAATAACATAATTTGATACACTTCCAAAAAACATTTCTTTTCTAGAACTTCTTCCTCTTGAACCCATTACGATCATGTCGTATTTTGTTTTACCATGAGTCGCTTTGATGATGTTATATCCTATCTCTCCCATTGCTATTTTGTCTTTAAACACAATGCCATTTTGTGCTGCAAGTGTTTTTGCTTTTTCCATAATTTTTTCTATCTCTATATTCAATGATTTTTCAACTGATGGACTGCCTTTGAATTCTGAATGTGGCTGTGCATTAATTGAATAAAACCCTGTAATTGTTGCACCACAATTTCTGGCTAATGTAATTGCAGTCTCTAGACCTCTCTGTGAATTTTTTGATCCATCTAAAGGAACAAAAATCTTGGAAATTTTCTTTTTGATCATAAAATTTAACTACTTTTGATCTTAAAATACGATTCTATCTCATTTAATTCTAATTTTTTCTAAAATATTTTATTTAATCTGATCGCTCAATTCATTATACTTATCTAGTAATGACTTGACGCTAAAATATTGGATGAAAAGTTTATAGAAATTAATGGTAATAAAATTCGTTATTTTGAATCTGGTTCTTCTAAAAAAACACTTGTACTTGTTCATGGTTTGGGGGCTTCATCTGAAAGATGGAAATATGTCTTACCTCTTTTGGCAACTGAGTTTCATGTTGTAGTACCTGATCTGGTTGGATTTGGTTATAGTGATAAACCTCTAGCTGATTATACGATTGATTTTTTTTCAAATTTCTTAGAAAAATTTCTTCTATCATTGGGTATTGAACAAACTAGTATTATTGGTTCTTCACTTGGTGGTCAAATAGCTGCAGAATACACTTCATCTCATTCACATTCTGTTAACAAATTAATTTTAGTATCTCCTTCTGGGATAATGAAACAATCCACTTTTGCTCTTGATGCATATATTATGGCAGCATTATATCCAAACGAAGAAAGTGCAAGAAATGCATTTGAAACAATGGATGGATCAGGTAAAAAAATTCCTATGGAAATAATTAATGGATTTGTTACCAGGATGAAATTACCTAATGCAAAATTTGCTTTTATGTCTACTTTATTGGGATTAAAAAACTCTGATTTGATTACAAAAAAACTTGAAAATATTTCTTCTCCCACATTGGTAATTTGGGGCTCTGATGATCCTGTAATCCCTATTACTTTTGCAAACGGATTTGTTTCATCTATCAATGATTGTAAATTCTATGAAATGAATGAATGTGGTCATACTCCATATGTTCAAGATCCTAAACTATTTGCTTCTCAAGTTTTAAAATTCTTGAATAATTGATAAAAGGATTTAAATTACAATTGTTATATCTTTTGGTAATGAATGGTAACAGTAACCCATATGACCCAACTACAATGTTTAAAAATTGGATACAAAAAAGTGGTCAAGCACAAACTGAATTCATAAAGAATTTTGGTAATTTGATGAATAATCAATCTGATCAAACATTTAATCCCTTAGAAACTCTTAGAGATGTTTCTGAAAAAACTATTCAAACTCAATCTAACCTCATGGATAGTATGTCATCCATGCAAACAAAAAGTCTGGATACTATGTTTAACATTGGACAGATGCTTCCATCTTTTATGAATTGGGGTGCATACAAAACTACTATTAGCAGTAATGGCCGAATTTCAATTCCTGAAGCTGAACGTAATGCTCTTGGTTTAGGTGATGGTGACTTAGTTCAAGTTATAATTTTACCTATCACAAAAAAATCTAAAACTAAGAAAGTAAAAAAATGATCAAAGCAAAATAATTTAAATAAATTCTAAAATTATGTTTTTTACATTTTAAATTTTTTTTATCAAAATATCATAATCCTTAAATTTTTCACGAATTTATTTATCTTATTTTAATAATCTAGATTGTTGATTACTTTTTCATACGTTGTCCTGCTGTGATTGAACTCTTCATTCTGTTTATCTATGTATTTGATTACCGCTAATTACCACTCATTACCAATAGTATATATACTGGTTAATTTAGATTGAAATATGAGTACACAAACAGCAAAAACAACTCCAAATACAAATCAATCAAACGATGTATTTGCAATCTACAAACAAAATGTACAAAAATATTTTGATAGTATTACAAAAAATACTCCTCAATATTTTCAAGCAACAACACATTTTCAAGAAGAATGTATGAAATCTGCTCAAAAATCATTTGATGCTGCAATCACAATGCAACAAGAATTTGCTCAAAAATCTGGTTTATCTACAGATATTCCTAATGCTGCAAAAACTGTAATTGTTGATTTCAACAAACAAATTATTCAAGCAAGCACAATTCAAAATCAAATTACAAAAACTGTAATTGATGCAACAACTCAAAACATGAAATCATATAATGATAATGTTGAGGCATTTACTGATTTGAATAAAAATATTGTTCAATCTTGGATGACTACATTCACTCCTACAAGAAATTAGGGTGATTTTTTTTATTTTATTTATATTTATGATGATGTGATGCTGATTTACCTTTATAGTTTTTAAAATATTTTTGATAGTTAATTTTATTTATGCTTAAGACCTTTCAGATAACCATCGACCCATTTCTGGTAACACTTTTTTTTGTGATAATGAACTAGCAATCATCCCTACATGTCCTGTTGGATAAATTTTCAATGTTTTATCTTCGCTACCCACTGCATAATGTAATGGCATACTACATTCAGGCGAAACTAAATGATCTCCTACTGCAACTTGTGTAAACATAGGCATATCTATTTTCTTCAAATCTATTAATTCTTCTCCTACATACATTTTATTTTGTATGAGGAGATTTTTTTGATAGATATCTTTAATCCATTGCTTAAATAATTCTCCTGGGATGGGAGGTGTATCTCCTAACCATTTTTCTACTCTCAAAAAATTATCTACATATTTTTTATCATCAATATTTTTAAAAAATTTCACATATTTTTCAATTCCTTGTTCAAAAGGTTTTAAGACTGAAAAGCAATAATACATGAATTCTGGAGGCATGTTTCCAATAGTATCTACCATTTTATCTGCATCCATATGTTTTGCTAAATTACTAATTACTGTGGTATCTTTCCATCCATCAATTACTGGAGCTGTAGCAATGTAGTTTTTTACATTCTCTGGATGAAGTGCAGTATATGCTGTAGCAATTGTTGCACCAGTACAATATCCTTGCAACGAAATTTGTTCTATAGATAATTGATTTTTAATATATTCTACTGAGGTATCTAAATACCCGTTAACATAATCATCAAAATCTAAATATTTATCCATACTAGTAGGAGTTCCCCAATCTAACATGTATACTTCAAATCCTTGTTCTAAGAGATTTCTTACCCAACTTTTTTGAGGATGAATATCTAAAATATGATATCGATTAATTAGTGCATATGATATTAACAGAGGTGTTTGATATTTTGTCTCAACAAGAGGTTTGTAATGCAACAATCGTGTTTTATCAATTTCTTGTACGACTTCATGTGGAGTGACCTCCAAATTTATTTCATCAGGTGCAGAAACTAATTTTGGAGCGTCAATAACATTTTTACTAAATTTTAAAATTTCTTCAATTATTTTTGGATCAATGTTAGATTCAGTTAACATTTTTTCTTTTCTCCTTTTTTAATTTTAATTCTAATTTTGAAACACGTTTTTTTAAGGTATGGATTTCTTTATACACTTCATCCACTTCTTCTTTGCTTGGGAGGTTAACAGATTGTAAAATTACATTTGTAATGTTGTTCCAATGTTTTGTTAGTTCTAATTCTTTTGATACTAAATTTCCATAATTTTCTCCAAATTTTTTGGAATCAAACAATTCCGTAAAATCATTATCAAAAATATCTATCCATATTCTTTTGACTGCTTCTATTTGTTCCGCATCTTGAGGAATTTTTGGTGCTTTTTGATTAACTTTCTTTTGAGATCCTCTCCATGTTTCTGATAATTGTTTATAATATTCTGTAATGTATTGATTGAATCCCACCAAATTTTCATTTATTTCAATTAATTCTACAGCTATTTTTTTTGAATTTGCGGCAAATGCTCTCATTGGACCTATAGACGTTAAGGCCTGTGGCTTACTTGACATTAGATGTATGATGTCTGTCCAAAATAATGACAAATGTTTGTAATATTCTGTCATATTTGCAGGATCTTTGGTTGCATTTTTGGATGATTTTGATTGCATCCTTACTAATTAATTCAGATCGCAATAAATAGTTCTATGACTTAATTATATATGTGAACAACGTCGAAGAATTAGAAAATATCTGCCAACAAATTCTAAAATTGGATCCTAAGATGCGTTCTGCTAGATTTATCAATTCTAGGGGACATTTGGCAGCTGGTGGTATGAAAGATGGTCTACTTTCACTTGAAGCAAAAAAACAAGATGAAATGATGTTCATGGAACTTGCATTACGTGTAAGAATGAGACATGAGTTTGATACTGAATTCGGTATAGTTCATTTTTCATTATCTTATAGGGATAAAGTGCTCGTAATGAGCTTTCCACTAAGTAATGATGATGTTTTGTTGGTATCTCGTGAAAAGGATAAAGACTTTGGTGATATTCCATTTAAAATTCTAAAAATTATTGAATGTATTAAAAAAACTCCTATCAAAACATTTTGATTACAATAACTTAATTCCCTCTAAATTATAATTATTTTTATGGTTCCATCCCAAGTTGTTAGTTGGAATGAAATTGAATCTTTGATAGAAAAACTTTCTAAAAATATTTTAAATTTATCAAAAAATTTTTCTAGTATTACTACTTTAAGTAGAGGTGGATTGGTTCCATCTAGATTGTTAGCAGATTCTCTTGGGATTGAAGTGATTCTTGTTGATCAAAATTTTATCTCATCTGATTCTTTGTTTGTTGATGATATTTTTGATACTGGCAATACATTTGAAAATATAATTCTGAATGTTGATAACCCATCCAAATTTGTTTTTGCTACTTTATTTGCTAGATGTGGAATGAAATATCCTAAACAATTGGTGTATGCTGAAAAAACATTTGATGATTCATATGTTGTATTTCCTTGGGATAAATTAGAATTCATACAATCTTTGAAATAATATTTCATTTTTTATTCTAGTAAACAGTATGCATATGATGGGGTGTATGATGGATACATGATATTGGTTCTATCACTAGTATGTGGTAACCCTATTGAATGCCCAATTTCATGAGTCATAATTGTTTTAACACTTTCAACATCAAATAATTGAAAACTTCCATCACAACCATAACTTCCTAATGCTACTTCTACAATCCCTTTTCCTAAGTGAGCATGTCCTAACACTCCTTCCCCTATATCTCGAACAACCCATGTTATCCATACATTGGCATCTGCTTTACTTTTTGTAATTTCAAATACCACTTTTGCATTTTGATTATTAGTTTTTAGTTCCTGAGCCCCCCAAAACTTGAATGTATCTTCTAATGTTTCAATATGATTTAATGGAAGTCCTACTGGTTGAGGATTTACATATATTTTATATTTTATATTATAAACTTCGTTGACTACTTCATATGTTGGATCTGGAAAACCTTGTGATGAACTTTTAACTTGTTCTTCAAAATTCCATGATGCATTGTCTCTGAGAAATTTTTTTATGACATCTTGACTTGGATTTGGATACTCGATGTATCTTTTTTCATCTGTTACATTTTTTATAATTTTTCCGAGATATCTATCAAACCAATACCTATCATACTCTAAATCTTCTTCTGATTTTTGAATATTGTCTTCAATCTTTAGAAAATTATTATCTTTCAACCAGTTTACACTTTTAAAAAATTCTTTATTGTCTGTTGTTTCATTACTCCATGTATTTAAATTATTTTTTACCCATGATAGCATTTTTAATTCTTTCAAATTTTCAAACTTATCTTTTTCTGGAATTTGAATTATTTTATTTTCTAACATATGTTCTAATAAATTCAAAAAATTTTGATCAGTAATTTTTTCTAATGTCCACCACGTAACAACATTTTTAAACCAATTTGGAACTATTCCTGTTTGAATTTCTTTATGTCCTGTTGGTTTTTCGGTAGACTTGTATGTGTATTTTGAATTTACATCTTCAATAATTTTAATATAATTTTTTATTATTACGCTATCGGGATTTACTTCTAATGCTTTTTCAAAATAAATTAATGATTCTTTGTATTCTCCTAAATTCCCAAAACCCAATCCCATACCTGCTAATGCTGTAGCATCATTTGGTTTTTGTTGCAATACTTTAAAAAATATTTTTAACGATTCTTTATCATAATCTAAATTACTTAGTGCAATTCCTTTCATATTTAATGCGATTGTATTTTTTGGGTTATTTTCTAAACTTTGATCAAATAATCTAATTGCTTCCTTATACTCCCCATTACTGAAATGTACCATAGCTTCTTCATCAATAGTTTCTCCGTATGCTTTTTCAGATGCTAAATATACAGTTGAAATAGTAATTATTGAGATATACAGCATGTATTTGCTTGATTTTTTCATTTCTACTTCAGTTTTAGATCATTTGTATTTATTGTCACTTCTGGCATAATGTGACTATTTTCTTTTATTTTTTATAAGTTTGTGAAAATCTTTAATTCATTCATAAATACGACATTTTATGATGAATGAGATTAAAATTAGTAATAATATCTATGATTTAAAATCTAAAATTCAACAAATTCAAAGGGAGTTAGATGATCTTGGTGATCCTATTTCAAATATTCCTGAAATGATTAATTCCACAAATCTCTTACGTTCAAATCAATTTCTTTTGAAACATGATGAAAAAAAAAATAATTTGTTATCTGTGTATGCTCAATATTCTAATTCTATGGAACTACTACTATCATCTGTTTTTGAAATACAGTTACAGCTAAAGGATATTTTAAAAGAACAATCTTTGATGATTAGTCCTAAAACAAAAAAAACTAAAACAAAAAAAACTAAAACAAAAAAAACTAAAACAAAAAAAACTAAAACAAAAAAAACTAAAACAAAAAAACAAAATTAATTTATTTCTTCAAATGTATTATGTCTCCTGCAATTACTTTATTTTTTTTACCATTACTGTTAATTATTAATGAACCGTCTTCATCAATTTTAATTGCTTCTCCTTTGATTTTTCCATTATGTGTTTCAATTTCTACTTTTTCCCCAATTGTTGAAGATCGTTTTGTCCATTCCAAAATAATTTCTTTTGTTTGATTATTATTTAATTTCTCATATACTTTTTCTAATTCTACTAGAAATGATTGAATTAATTCTAATGGTTTACTTTTATTTTTTTGTTCATTTAGACTTGATATTCCGTAGTAGTTTGGTGTTTTTTTTAACACTCTTTCAATTTCTTTAATATTTACACTAAAATTTATCCCAACTCCTAAAATTAGATTTTCTATCTTATTTGATTCAAACGATGCGTCTATTAACATACCTGCAAGTTTTTTTCCTTTAATTGTTATGTCGTTTGGCCATTTGAGTTCTGTTGAAATTTTACAAGTTTTTTGAATTGCAATTGATAATGCTAATGATGATGCTATGGGAAATAATGTTGTGTTTGAAATATCAAATTTTGGATATAAAATTATTGAAAACCAAATACCTCCTTTTGGGGAGATCCATTTTCTACCTGATCTTCCTCTTCCTCCTGTTTGTTTTTCTGCAATTATCACCGTTCCGTTATTTTCTTTTTCTTTTGCCATTTTCAATGCTTGATTTTGTGTAGACTCTATGGAATCAAAATAATATGTTCTTTGACCTATTACTTTAGTTTCTAATCCTGAGATAATCTCCCATGGTAATAATAAATCTGAATTTTTTGTAAGTTTGTAACCTTCTTTTTGTTTTGATTCTATTGTATATCCCAGTGCTTGAATTTTTTTAATGTGTTTCCAAACTGCAACTCTACTAATTCTTAGTACATCGCTAAGGTCTTGTCCTGAAAGGTATTCTGTATTATGAATTTTTAAAAATTTTAAAACCTTGAGTAATCCTGTGTCCTCAAATGAATTGTAAATCATTTACTTGTTATTTTTGATTCAAGTATAAAATGTGCTCTAGAATCCAATATCAAAATCAAATCCGCCGTCATCCATACTTGAATCACCCATACTGTTGTCATCCATGCCTGCATCTGCCATGTTTTCTTGTGAAATATAATCTGACATTCCAATTCCCATCATACTAAACATCATTGAAAACATCATCATATCCATCATTCCAAAAAACATCATGGATGGTAGAATTGACTTATTTTCTTCCATTTTTTGTTGGAGTTTTTGTTTGTCTCCTGTTTCATAAATTGATTTCATTTCTTGCCATTTTGATTGAAATTCTGTAATTTTTTTATCTAATTCATTTGAACCATTTTCTGTAATTTTCAATTCAATTTTTTTACCAAACCATCCCTTCTTTTCTTCCACTCTGATGTATCCTTTATTTTCAAGATCTTCTAAAATAGAGTTTAATTCTTCTGCTGTGATCTTTGTTTCATTTTGAATATTTGAAAATTTCTTTTTGCCTCTACGAATTGAACCTAATACAATTACATCTTTTGGTTCTGTATCCATATTGTCTCTGATTTTTTATTATTAAAATACTCTGTTATTCATATCATATTCTATTCTCTTCATTTAATTTTGAAATAATTTGTTTTATTCCTTCTTTATAATTTGAATATTTGAATTCATATATTTCAGAGATTTTTTTATTTGATACTTTCATTGACGTGGTTAGTAATTTAATTAAATCTCCTCCTAGTATTACTTTAGCTATGAACATTGGAACACTTCCTGGATGCTTTGCATTTATTTGATCTGCTGTAAAATTTGAAAATTCTTTAAAAGTTATGGGATTTGAATCTGCAACAATGAATGATTCTCCAAACCTTTTGTTCTCTAACACTGCAATCATACTACCTACTGCATCATCTACATGCAAAAATCCTTTGTAATATTTTCCACCTTTAGGCATCCTGAATGTATTTTTTTTCAATCTTTTGATGAGCATTTCATAGAACCACCCATCTGGTCCATAAACATCTCCAAAATGGACTACTGCAAAATCTATTTTGTGCTTATCTGAATTTTCTTTTAGATATTTTTCTGCATCTAGTCTAATCTTGACAAAATCTGTATTGGGATTGTATTTTTGACTTTCATTTACAATAGTTTCTCCTGTTTCTCCATATACGCCTAATCCTGAAATATAGATAATTGATTTTGTTATTGATTTTATTTCGCTAAATAATTTTTTCGTTCCTGCTAAATTTACTTTTTCTAAAACTTTTTTGTTTTTTTCCAAAGGCGTATGAGATGCAAGATGAAAAACACAATCAAATTGATTATCCTTAAAATCTATTTTTTTATCTGTTAAATCTCCATAAATGATCTTTGATTTTAAATTTCCTTTCTTACCTTTACGAATTAAACTCGTTACATCATATCCTTTA
>Ga0315322_10003459_pt1 | contig 12187 bp, 9 predicted proteins | sample M110021515metaG_FD_203461 | JGI IMG/M metagenome (GOLD analysis project Ga0315322, IMG submission 203461) | Ammonia-oxidizing marine archaeal communities from Monterey Bay, California, United States - M1 100m 21515 | ecosystem: Environmental > Aquatic > Marine > Intertidal zone | place: USA... | reverse complement strand
CCATGTTTGCTGCCAATATCACCGATCAGCAAACCGGCGCAAACCGCCATGATCGGCGCCGAAACATGAAGCCAGACCGAAAGTTGATAGCCGCCAAACGCCAGGGCCAAAGTCAGCAGAACCTCTAAGGGATAGTCATCAATTTGGCGCATGACCCGAAACACGGCCCAGCCCAGCACCACCCCTAGGATCGCGCCGCCCAATGCCTCTTGGAGGAACAAACGCGCGGCTGCATAAAGCCCGCTGCCGTGATGATCATCTGCAGGAAAAGCCAGTCCGACAAGCACCAAAAACACCACATATCCAACGCCATCATTGAACAGGGATTCGCCTGCGATTTTGGTTTCTAGGGATTTTTTCAAATTGGCTTCGCGCAAGACACCCAAAACCGCCACCGGGTCAGTGGGCGAAATTAAGGCCCCAAATACCAATGCAATCATAATGGGAATTCCGGTCATCCAGGCAAACCCCAACCCGAAAATCACCGTTGAAAGCGCAACCCCGATGGTGGCCATAAGCATGACCAGGCTCCATTCGTTTCGCAGATCGGATAATTTGACATGCAGCGCACCGGCAAAAAGCAACAGCCCAAGCATGCCTTCCAGCAGGGCGGTGGAGAAATCAATCCCGGTAACGGCTGTGCGAATGGATTCTGCAATGCCCAATTCGGGCAAAAACACATCAATCCCCATGGTGCCCAAAGACGCCAAAAGCGAAACCACCAGAATGCCAATTGCACTTGGCAGTTTGAAGAATAGATAGTTAATAGCTCCAAATCCTGCGGCAAAGACCAACAGAAGTGATGTTATTTGTAAAATATCCATGCAGACTGGTTACCCATTGTCGTTTGCTCACAAACCATAGCAATAAATCTTTTTACAATAAAGCTTTATGAAAATTCGTGAATTGTCGAGTTTGGCTTGACCTTGGCAGTGGATTGTTTTTGGGTTTGCCCATGTTGGAAAAACGTTCGGTTGATGCGCAAGGCGCAATGATGTTGGTGGGGTTTTCCCTGTTGCTGGCTTTTAATCAAGTGGTGATTAAAGTTGCCAACGGGGGGTTTCAACCAGTTTACCTTGCGGCACTGCGTTCGCTTGGCGCGGTTTTTGTCTTGGCGATCTGGATGCGCTGGCGCGGTAGACCGATGCTGCCGGCACCGGAAAATTTATGGCCGAGTGTCCTATTGGGGGCACTGTTTTCAGCCGAATTTATATTTTTGTTTCTGGCTTTGGACCTGACCACGGTTTCGCGGGTGAGCATTTTATTTTATTCCATGCCGATCTGGCTGGCAGTGGCGGCGCATTTTTTGTTGCCCAATGAAAAACTGAACGGGCTGCGTGTGGCAGGGCTTGTGTTGGCGATTATCGGCGTTGCCTGGGCGGTTTTTGATCGAAGTGAGCTGCGCGAGCCCAGTTTTTGGGGCGATATTCTGGCGCTAAGCGCTGCAGTTACATGGGCCGGTATTGCGCTGTGCGTGCGCATGACGGGCCTTGCGCGCGAGCGGCCAGAGACGCAGTTATTTGTGCAGCTTGTGTTGTCTTTGCCGTTGCTTTTTGTAGCCTCGCTGTTTTTCGGTGATCTAATGCGTGATCCGATGCCGATCCATTGGGCCGGATTGGCTTTTCAATCGGTTGTGGTGGCTTGTTTTGGATTTTTGTTCTGGTTTTGGCTGGTCAGCGTTTACAAAGCCTCTGGCGTTGCCTCGTTTAGTTTTTTGTCGCCGGTCTTTAGTGTTGCTTTGGGATGGCTTATCTTAAACGAGCAGATCAGCAGCAGTATTATTGGTGGTTTGATCCTTGTGGCTGCCGGGCTTATGTTGATTAACCGAAAGTGATTTTGAATGACATGGCCGTCTATTGAGCCTTGAGCCCGGGATTATTTGAGTATTTTAACAAAGAAAAAGGTATAGGGGTGACGGATTTTCCCGAAGTTTATTTTCTGCGCCATGGGCAGACAGAATGGAATTTGCAAGGCCGGTTTCAGGGCCAAAAGGACAGCCCCTTGACCGCGCTTGGGAGGGTTCAGGCGGAAGATCAGGGGCGGCTGTTGCGCGCGTTGATTACAGATTGGCGCTCAGTGGATGTGTGGGTCAGCCCTTTGGCCGCACGCGCAAGACGGCGGAGATTGCGCTACGCGATGTGCCGGCGATGCCCGAAATTGTGCTCGAACTGGCTGAGATCAATGTTGGCGGCTGGCAAGGTCTGCGGCGCGCCGAAATAGAAAAGCTGGAGCCACGGCTTGCCACTGGCAGTCAAAGCGAGCGGTTTGAGGTGTATTTTAGCAGCCCCGGGGGTGAAAGCTATGACGCGTTCAGCGCCCGTATCCGGTCGGTTTTAGAGGCTGCGCAGCGGCCAACGGTGATTGTGGCGCATGGGATTGTCGGCCGTGTGCTGCGCGGGCTCTGGCTGGGGCTTGAGCGTAGCCAGTTGGCCGGGCTTCCGGGCGGGCAGGGCTGTATATTTCATCTCAAAGAAGGGCACGAAGAGGTGCTTTGGTCAAACTGATCAGGTGCCGCAAAAAGTCGCCTCAATCTCTTCCTCGGCGCTTGGCGGGCGGCGTAGATCCGCAAATTCAGGTGCATCGCTATAGGGCGCTTTGATGGCCGACAAAAGGCGGTGAAACGGAGCATAATCGCCGTTGGTGGCAACCGAGATCATTTCCTCGATGCGGTGGTTGCGCGGAATGATCGAAGGATTGGATCTTGCCATCACGCTCTCAGCATCTGGCTCTTGGTCAAGCCGGCGTTGCCAGCGTTCTTGCCAGTGGTCGAATTTGTCCGGTTCAAGAAACTGATCACGGGTCACAACGGTGCCAAGCGCGCGAAAGCTGTTGGTGAAATCGGCCTGACCATCCGCCATCAGCGCAAGCAGATCCCCAATTAGCGCATTGTCGCCTGCCTTGGGGGCGGAAATGCCAATCTTGGCGGCAAACACCGCCCGCTGGTGCCGCTCGATCTGTTTTGGCATGGCGTGCACGGCTGCGGTGAATGTAGAAATTCCTGCATCGGTATCCGGCATCAATGGCATCAGAGCGGTGGCCAGTTGCGCCATATTCCAAACGATAATATTGGGCTGGTTGCCGTAAGCATAACGGCCGGCGTAATCGATTGAGGAATAAACCCGCATAGGATGATAGCGATCGAGAAAAGCGCAGGGGCCATAATCGATGGTTTGGCCGGCAATCTGGCAGTTATCTGTGTTCATCACCCCATGGATAAAACCAACGCCCATCCATTGAGCAATCAGCTTTGCCTGGGCTTCAATGACCGCTTTCAGCAAACCCAAAGCACCATCTGCTTGGGGGTAATGGCGGGCAATTGTATAGTCCAGCAGCGTCTTGAGGCCGTCAATATCGCGCTGCGCTGCAAAAAACTGAAAGGTGCCCACGCGGATATGGCTGTCGGCCACACGGGTTAAAACTGCGCCGGGCAGGGCGGTTTCGCGCAGAACAGGCGCGCCGGTTGCAACCGCGGCCAGAGCCCGTGTGGTTGCAATGCCCATATGGTGCATGGCCTCGGAGACCAGATATTCGCGCAGCACGGGCCCAAGCCAAGCGCGGCCATCGCCGCCGCGCGAATAGGGGGTGCGCCCCGAACCTTTGAGCTGAATATCGCGGCGTTTTTGATCTTGGCCAAGGGTTTCGCCCAACAGCAGCGCGCGTCCATCACCCAGATAGGGATTGTACTGGCCAAACTGATGGCCGGAATAGACCTGGGCAATGGGCAATGCCCCTTTTGGCATGGTGTTGCCTGAAAAAACCGCTTCCAATTCGGCATCTCTGCCGCCGGTTATGCCCATGTCGCTGGCCAGTTGTCGGTTGAAGGCAATCAGCGAAGGGGCAGGCACCGGCTCAGGATCGAGTCGGGTGTAAAACCGCGTAGGCAGCTGATTGTAGCTATTGTCAAACGGGATCACGAGCGGGTCTTGGGTCATAACATTCTCATGCAGCTGCCCTTGGCTATATAGGCGAGGTGTTTCAACTTTCCAAAAAGCATGCTTTGTTTTTCAGCCGCCGCAATGTTTATAGCCGCGATAGGCGGTTAGTAAGCAGGTTAAAAAAACCATTGGCATCAAGATCGCTGATAAAGGTAGCGTTGGCCGGGCGGTCCGTGACCCGCCACCAGTCGGCAACACTCATCCCGCGGGTCAGCTCAGAGCGGGTTTCAATTTCGACATTGATATAGCGGCCGGAAAACAGCTCGGGCTGGATCAGATAGGCGGTCACGCAAGGATCATGCAGCGGCGCCCCGGCGCTGCCGTATTTTTCTTTGTCAAAGCGTTCAAAAAAATCAGTCATCTCTGCAACGGCGTTTCCAACCTGAGTGCCCAGGGCGCGAAAAGCGTCATTTCGGGATTTCGTAACCAGCGCCTTATGCGTCACATCAAGCGGCATAACGGTGATATCAATTCCGGATCTAAATACGATATCAGCCGCTTCCGGATCGACATAGATATTGAACTCGGCTGTCGGTGTGATGTTACCAACCTCAAAATATGCGCCGCCCATCAAAACAATGGCGGCTATTTTTTTGGCGATATCGGGGGCTTTTGTCAGCGCGGTTGCAATATTGGTCAGCGGCCCAAGAGGGCAAAGCGTGATCGTGCCGCTAGGGTGCTCGCGCAGTGTTTGAATGATAAAGTCAACCGCATGTAGGTCTTGTAAAGGCATTTGCGGGTCCGGCAGCACCGGCCCGTCAAGACCAGTTTTACCATGCACATGCTCGGCCGTGACCAAGGTGCGTCCGATGGGACAGTCACATCCGGAAAATACCGGAACATCCGTTCGCCCGGCCAGTTCACATATGATACGGGCGTTTTTTTGGGTGAGGGCAAGCGGCACATTACCGGCAACCGCTGTAATGCCAAGCACGTCTATTTCATCGGGAGAGGCCAAAGCCAGTAAAATTGCCACGGCGTCATCTTGTCCGGGGTCTGTATCGATGATGATTTTTTTTGCGGGCATTATTTACGACCTTATTGGAAAGTTTCATGTCTTGCATGGGATGCATGCTGGATCAACCCATTGATTTAAGGGCATCTGCCAAAAGCCAAGAATTTCTTTTGGATGGATAGACCTGCGAAAAAGGGACAGAGCCACAAAAAAATATCCCGAAGAGCAATAAATTAACTTGATTAAAATAATCGGAATTGACAAATCCTACAATATAACTCAGAAACCAATCCAACTATGCAAACCGACTTAAAAACACGGAGAAATATCCCTATGAAAATATCCAAATCAAAAGTCCGTGTTATTGCATTGGCGACTGGTATTTTGTCGTCCAGCGCCTTGGCTACAGCGGCATTTAGTGAAAACACATACGGCCCCTTTCCCGTCACTGTGAAAGGCTATAGCGGAAGCAAAACCAATTCAGTTTCCTATACTGGCCAAATTGCCCGTCATGTTTTGCATGATAGCCTGAAAAAGCTGGCCGGCAAAGGTGATGGCGGTGGTAATGCAGCGGCGCTGCAAGCCGAAATGATGGCCTATTTTGGCGGGTCTGACAAAAACAAAGCAATCATCGCGCCTGCTGACAAGGGTGATTTCAACATCAAGCAAGAAACGGTGAATGAAATTTCATCCGGCAAAAACCTGTCTGGCAAAACCTACAAAGGGGCAGTAACAGCCTGGCCAGGTCAAATGACCGGCGTGGAAGTCCTGACCTCGATGATTGAGAAAGCAGCGCAGACAGATGGCGGTTTTGATCCAAGCACTGGGTATAACTATCCTCAGCTGATTTCAAAGTTCGCAATGGGCGCAGTATTTTATAATCAAGCGGTTGATAACTATCTTGATGAAAAACTGGCGGCCGACAACAAGCCAAACAGCAAGCCTTATAAAGAGGGCGCACATTACACCGGTAAAGAGCACTCTTGGGATGAAGCTTTTGGTTATTGGGGCGCAGCAGCGCATAGCCTTAATCTAAGTGCCAGCGAAAACTACGACGTCGCCAAAATGAAAAATCTGTCAGCGGCAGATGCCAATGGCGATGGTCTTATTGATCTCAAATCTGAAATGACCTTTGCCCATGCCTATTATGCATCGAGCTTTGATAAAGGTGGCAACACCAATTACATGAGCACTGTCACCCAGGCGTTTATTGACGGCCGCTCAGTGATTACCTCTGCCAATGGCGAAAACCTGACAGATGCGCAGCGCGCGCAACTGGTTGCTTACGCAGAAGTGATCGGCAGCAATTGGGAAAAAGTCATTGCCGAGGCTGTCTTTAAATATGCAGGCTCTGTGTACAAAGACATCACCAAGCTAGAGGCTTTGATGGCGGAAAATGGTGACACAACCAAAGCCTTCGCCACCTATGCCAAGCATTGGGGCGAGCTAAAAGGCTTCTCAATGGCGCTTCAGGTTGGCAAGAAAAACCTTGGCGAAACAGCCGTTAAAATGAACCGCCTTATCGGTTATGGTCCGGTTTTGATGAATGCCTCGCAAGTCACTGGCGTGGATTCGCAAGGCAACTTCATAAAAGACGAAGCGCAATCTTGGGGGGAGTACAAGTTGCATATGCTCAAGCTTCAAAACATGCTGGCCGATCAATTTGGGCTGGCTGCAAAAGTGAACGACCAAACAGCAAATATGGCTGATCTGGCCGATAAGCTTGGCTCAGCCGATAGCGCCGAGAACGACTAATTCGGCTCTGGAAAATTGGCTCCGGCAGGGATAGTCTCTGCCGGAGTTATCCGTCGAAATAAGGTGTGATGGCTGTGCAGGTTTTCGACTTTGGCATAAGCGTATTCGAGCATTTTTTTGACCCCAAAAAACGGCTGTTCATAGGGTATTTGATGGCTGCTTTGGGCATTGCCTTTTTTTGGCTGCTGATTTCTAAAAAATTAACAATACGCCATGCTCTGCGCAAAATTTTTGATCGCAGAGTTTTTTTCTCAACCTCGTCGCGTGCGGACTTCAAGGTGTTTTTGATCAACCGCGCCTTTACATTATTTATCTCGCCTTTGCTGCTCACCCAGTTGGTCGTAGCCACATTTATTTTTAATCTTCTGTTGAAAGTTGACTGGGGCACATGGTCGTTTGCGCTTGCGCCGTCAAAGGCGGTTGTGGTGGCCTCATTTACCTTTTGCGTTTTTGTGCTGGATGATTTTACCAAATACATCGTGCACAGGTGGATGCATAAATGGCCTCTGCTGTGGTCGCTGCACAAAGTGCACCATTCTGCATCACATTTAACGCCGATCACCATATACCGCACGCATCCGCTTGAAGGGATCGTATTTTCATTGCGCAGCGCCTTCACGCAGGGACTGTCTATTGCGGTGTTCTTTTATCTGTTCGGTAATCAGGTGGATTTGTTCACGGTTTTGGGCGCCAATGTGTTGGTTTTTGCCTTTAATGTTGCCGGATCGAATTTGCGCCATTCGCACATTGGTATCCAATACTGGCGCTGGCTTGAATATATCCTGATCTCGCCTGCCCAGCACCAGCTGCATCATTCCATTGCTGAAGAGCATTATGATAAAAACTTTGGAGCCACGCTGGCCCTTTGGGATTGGCTTTTTGGATCGCTGCACCATTCGGTTGAAACCGAGGGATTGGCGCTTGGGGTCAGTGATGACACCAGCGATGCAGCGCATGGGCTTTATGCGCTCTATGTCTTGCCATTGCTCGAAATGGGCAGGTATTTGACGAAAAGAACAAAAGAGTTAAAACCTGCCCTGCGGCGGGTTGTTCACAGGGTGCCTTGGCGTGCTAAGCTGGGGCTGAAAAATAGGATTAAATCATCATCATGACATCACTCCGGAAAAACAATCTAATCTTCATCTTTTGCGCCTGCGCTATGCTGTTTTCCAATGTGGCGGCTGCAACTGAATTGAATATTTATTCGCATCGGCAACCCTTTTTGATTGAACCATTCCTCAAAGCGTTTACGGAAAAAACGGGTATTAAGACCAATGTGCTTTATTCGACCAAAGGCCTGGCACAAAGGCTTAAGGCCGAAGGTGAAAACAGCCCTGCAGATGTCATCCTAACGGTGGATATTGGCCGGCTATATATCTATCAGGATCTAGGTCTTCTGAGCGAAGTCCAATCTGATATTTTGCAATCCAATATACCAGCCCATCTTCGCAGCACTTATAATACATGGTTTGGGCTTTCAAAAAGAGCGCGCATCGTTGTGACGTCGAAAGATCGTGTGGCCGTTGGGGAAATTAAAAACATCGAGGATTTAGCTGATCATAAGTGGGAAGGGCGAATTTGCGTGCGCCCCGGAAGCCATGTTTATAATCGGGCGCTGATGGCGTCTATGATCGCATCGCATGGCGCTGAGGCTGCAGAGCAGTGGGCCGAAGGACTTGTCGCCAATTTAGCACGCCGCCCACAAGGCAATGATCGCGCGCAGGTCAAGGCTATTTATGAGGGCCAGTGTGATGTTGCGATCATCAACAATTACTATTTTGGAAAGTTGAAATATTCCGAAGATGAAAACCAACGCCAATGGGCTCAGGCGCTTAATCTTGTGTTTCCAAACCAAGGTGCGGATGAGCGCGGCGCGCATGTCAATATTTCTGGTGGTGGGATTGTAAAGCACTCAAAAAATAAAGAAGCGGCTCAAGCTCTACTCGAATTTCTGACCGAACCGGTTGCGCAGCAGCTTTACGGCGCGATCAACTTTGAGTATCCAGTGAACCCTAACGTACCTGCCTCTGACGAGCTGCAAAGCTGGGGGGCATTCAAAGAGGATAAATTGCCCATTTTGAAAATTGCCGAACTGTCGCGAGAAGCGCAGAAAATCATTGATCGCGTCGGTTGGTAGGTGTTGCTCGCGCTGCGCCGATCTTTTGACATATGGAGCGCAAGCGTTTTTACTCTTGCAGTTGTTATATTTTGTCCAATCTTATCGCTGATCTATCTTAGTTTTGGCGACAGCGAAGGATTGTGGGCCCATCTACTGGAATCGGTTTTGGCGCGCTATGTATCCACCACAGTGGCGCTTATGGTCGGGGTGTCCTGTTTGACATTGCTGTTTGGTGTGACAACAGCATGGATCGTGGCAGCCTATCAATTTAGGTTTTCCAAGCTTTTGGACATGGTGATTTTGCTGCCAATTGCCTGTCCGGCGTATTTGGTGGCCTATGCTTACACCGACTTTTTTGAATACGCCGGACCGGTTCAGGGCGCGCTGCGTGATATGATGGGATGGAAAACCGCTCGCGATTATTACTTTCCTGAAATTCGATCGCTGGGCGGGGCTATCTTTGTTCTTTCTTCGGTGCTTTATCCCTATGTCTATCTTTTATCGCGCACAGCATTTCGCCACATCCCGTCCAGTTTTTACGAAGTTGCGGCGATTTCAAACCGTAATGTTTTTTGGAATATTTGCCTGCCTTTGGCGCGCCCTGCCATTGTAGCCGGCCTTGCGCTGGTTTGTATGGAAGTTGTCTCGGATTTTGGAACGGTTGAATTCTTTTCCCTGGAAACACTGACGTTAGGCATATTTAACGTCTGGATCGGGATGAATAATATCACTGCGGCGGCGCAAATTTCTACATTCACGTTTATCTTTATCATATTGCTTTTATTAATAGAAATGTATTCAAGATCACGCAAGCGTTTTAATGATACAAGCAGAAAGCAAACCGTTGCCAAACCCAAAATCGTAACCGGTTTTAAAGCGGTATTGCTGTATGTCGTCTGTTTGACCCCTGTGATTTTCGGGTTTGTTACACCAGCAGCTATTTTGCTTTGGAACGTCGTGAAATCAGCTGATATGGCCGCCTTTTTGGCCGTGGCTGATGTGTTGAAAAATAGTCTTTTCATTGCCACTTTGGGAGCGGGGCTAATAATGGGCAGCGCCATTCTTGTGGCCAGTGCTGCAAAATTCAATGGCGGCAGGATCATTCAGGTTGTCGGTAACCTCTCTGCAACAGGATATGCCTTTCCCGGCACGATGTTGGCAATTGGGGTGCTGGTGTTTTTAGGGTTTGTTGACCGCGGAATAAATGCTGTGAGTTGGGGGTTTGGCAATTTGCACCTCAGCGGGACTATCTTGGCGTTGCTCTTTGCCTATCTGGTGCGCTTTCAGGCGGTCGGTTATGGGTCGGTTGCTTCGGGGTTGACCAAAATTCCACCTAATTTGATTTCATGCAGCCGCTCGCTGGGAATGACATCCCACTCTACGATGCGCCGGATCACCATTCCATTGATCCGAAATTCAATCATTGCGGGGGGCGTTTTGGCCTTTGTGGACATCATGAAAGAACTGCCGATGACATTGCTGCTTCGGCCGTTTGATTTTGAAACCCTCGCAACTTATTCCTATCAGTTTGCGCATGACGAGTTGATGGATCAGGCATCGCTGCCAGCGCTGATGATCGTCGTGGTAGGGCTGATCCCGGTTGTGTTTTTGAACAGGCTGCTGCGCGCCTACGACTAAACGTTGGTTGCACGTTTGGCTTTGTCGATGGCTTTTGCGGCCTCCCATAGCGCATCCATTTCTTCTAATGTGGATTGCTTTGGCGTTTTGCCGCGCTCGGCCAGGGCGCGCTCGATATGTTTGAAGCGGCGGGTGAATTTTGCGTTGGCGGATCGTAACGCTTCTTCGGCGTCGATTTTTAGATGCCGGCCAAAGTTAACCATGACAAATAAAAGATCGCCAAACTCTTCCTCGATCTCATCCTGCGAGAGGTTGTTTTTCGCATCGTTTAATTCATGCACTTCTTCTAGCATCTTATCCAGCACCTGATCAATTTCGGGCCAGTCAAAGCCAACCCGCGCAGCGCGCTTTTGCAATTTGATTGCCCGCATCAAGGCTGGAAGCGCCAGAGCCACATCCTCAAGCGTGCCTTGTTTTGCTTTGGAAGCACGCTCGGCAGCTTTGATGGATTCCCAGTCGGCGGTTTGCTGTTCGGCAGATTTCTCGCGGCTTTCATCGCCAAAAACATGGGGATGCCGCGCGACCATTTTATCACTAATGGCATCGGCTACATCATTGAAATCAAATAGATTTGCTTCGTTTGCCATTTGTGTGTGATAAACGGTTTGCAACAGCAAGTCGCCCAATTCACCCTTTAGCTCGTGCCAGTCTTGCCGCTCAATGGCATCGGCCACCTCATAGGCTTCTTCAATGGTATAGGGCGCAATTGATGCAAAATCCTGTTCAATATCCCATGGACATCCGGTGACCGGATCACGCAGAGCGCGCATAACCTCGATCAAACGGGGCATGCCGCCTCTTGGATCGTTGACCAGTTTTTCATCATAGGGCATTGCAAGACTCGCGCAGTTAAGGTCAGATGCAGATTAGCAATCCATAGAAGAGAGTCCAGAACATGCCCGTTATAAATAGCATTGCCGGATTTGCCGATGAAATGCGTGGCTGGCGCCGCCATCTGCATCAGCATCCCGAGTTAGGATTAGACTGTCATAAAACCGCAGAATATGTGGTTGAACGCCTGCATGATTTTGGCATCACCGACATTCACACCGGTATTGCCCAGTCCGGTGTTGTTGCCATTATAGAGGGTCAAGGCGCGGGGCCAACCATCGGTCTTAGGGCGGATATGGACGCGCTGCCCATGACCGAAACCAGCGGTGTAGACTGGGCGTCAAAAACCCCCGGCCATATGCATGCCTGCGGCCATGACGGGCATACCACGATGTTGCTTGGGGCAGCAAAATACCTTGCTCAAACACGAAATTTTTCTGGCAGGGTAGCCTTGATTTTTCAACCGGCCGAAGAAGGCGGCGGCGGCGGAGAAATTATGGTCAACGAAGGGATCATGGACCGTTTTGATATCTCTCAGGTCTACGGCATTCACAATACGCCAACGGCTGAATTGGGCGCGTTTTACACCACGCCCGGGGCGCTTATGGCCGGCGCGGATGTCTTTCATGTCAACATCAAAGGGCAGGGTGGCCATGCGGCCTATCCACATGAAACCCGTGATCCAATCATTGCAGCGGTCGCGATCGCGCAAGCCTTTCAAACCATTGTTACACGCAGCTCGGACCCGATGGATCAGCTGGTCATATCCGTGACCCAAATCCACGCCGGTACGATCGACAATATTATTCCTGACACGGCGTATGTGAACGGAACAGTGCGAATTTTTGACAAATCTGTCCAAGCGATGGTGCGGCCAAGAATGCAAGAAATTGTCGCAGGTCAGGCTGCATCCTATGGTGTGGAGGCAGAGTTCGAGTATGAAGTTGGGGATCC
>Ga0315322_10003453_pt1 | contig 12196 bp, 10 predicted proteins | sample M110021515metaG_FD_203461 | JGI IMG/M metagenome (GOLD analysis project Ga0315322, IMG submission 203461) | Ammonia-oxidizing marine archaeal communities from Monterey Bay, California, United States - M1 100m 21515 | ecosystem: Environmental > Aquatic > Marine > Intertidal zone | place: USA... | reverse complement strand
GACAGGCGAAGCAATGCTCAGCGAGTATGGACCGCACATCGCGGTTATAGAGAATACCTTCAGCACCAGTGCCAAGATCATCTGCGAGGGCCTGGACTGTGATGCTGACCGTGATGCTGACCGTGATGCTGACCGTGATCACCACCCACGAGTACATTGGGAAAGAGTATTTGCTATTAACCACAATAATTTCCGTAATGATCGGCTCGTGAACTTGATGAACAAGTTCGGGAACGAGACGTTACCCAAACCCTCGACAGTCTCAGGCCAGCAGCTACCCGACCCATTTTCCTACGCCCCATCGTCTCACTGATTATAAAACAGTTTGAACCATTTCACATGGAGATGATGAACCAGAACGGCCTCAGAAGAGAACATAAAACGCGGATCAAAAGCACCCAACCCGTCAATTTCCGAGCTCCACATGACAACCCTCCTTGTCTTCTTTCCCGTAAACTATGTCAGAATCAAGGACTTGCGATAAGCTTGTGTCAGGCAGCATTCGTGCGAAACACCCTCGCTGCCGCGACCATCGCTGGATTTCCCTGCCGTTACAAAGTCGTACTCTCCCAACAAGACCTGCTACAAACATGCTCGTGACCTCTGCCCGAAGCATCATCACCTTGATGTTCTTTTTTTCCCTACCAACTTTTGCTGATGATGGCGGGGGTAATAGCGAATGGAAACTAGAGCCACTTACCTATAACAATCCAGGCTTGAAAGTTGACCTAGGAGTCGGTTTATGGGCGTGGCCCATGCCGATGGATTATGACGGCGATGGGGACATGGATCTTCTGGTGGCTTGTCCCGACAAACCCTCCAACGGTGTCTTTTATTTCGAAAACGGGACGCAGAATCCAAAAGATTCCAAACCGGTTTTCAAGCCCGCCGTAAGACTTGGCAAAACTACCCACAATTTTCAGGTGAGTTACGTCAATGGGAAACCTCGCATTCTAAAACCCGGATACGAATTTCCACGCAATGCTGAGACAGGCAAGTTTGATTTTTCGAAATCGGTCAAGATCTATCCCCGAACCAACATTCATGACCGCAGCGTCCGTGCCAACATGTGGCGTTACGTGGATTACGATGGTGACGGCGATCAAGATTTGATCGTAGGCGTCGGTGACTGGTCCGACTATGGCTGGGACGATGCATTTGATCGCAACGGGGATTGGCACAATGGCCCGCTGCACGGATACATCTATCTGTTAAACAACGAAGGATCTGATCAAAATCCTGCATACGCGGATCAGCCCCTCAAAATCACAGCCGGAGGGAGCGTGATCGATGTCTATGGATGGCCATCACCGAACTTTGCGGACTTTGATGGCGATGGTGATCTTGACCTGCTATGCGGTGAATTTCTCGACGGCTTCACCTACTTTCAAAACACAGGATCCCGATCAAAACCCGATTACTCTACGGGCCAAAAACTGCTGAATCGTGAGCACAGGCCGTTGACCATGGATCTGCAGATGATCACACCAACTGCGATTGACTGGGACAACGATGGCGATGTTGACCTGATTACAGGAGATGAGGATGGGCGAGTAGCACTGCTTGAAAACACGGGTGAACTCCGTGCTGGGGTCCCCCTGTTTGAAAACCCATTCTATTTTCAGCAAGAAGCCGACACATTGAAATTTGGTGCGCTGGCGACTCCATTCGCGTATGACTGGGACAAGGATGGCGACGAAGACATACTTTGTGGAAATACAGCCGGCTACATTGGATTTTTCGAGAATCTTGGACAGACAAAGAGTGGAGCACCCAAATGGTCAGCTCCCCAACGCATCAAAACTGGATCCAACGGATCAGAACAAAGCGAAACATTTCGCGTGATGGCGGGATCCCAAGGATCTATCCAAGGCCCGTGTGAAGCCAAATGGGGTTACACCACCCTCTCTGTCGCGGACTGGAATGGTGACAGCTATCCAGACATCATTTACAACTCAATATGGTCGCAAATTGGACTTCTGCTCGGCACGCAACGTGGGCTAAAGATGGCCGAACTAAATTCCAGCAAACCTGAATCACCACCAAAATGGTACTGGTGGAATCAGCCGTCAACGGCAGCACTCACGCAATGGCGCACCACTCCGGTCGCCATTGATTTCGATGGCGATGAAAAGCTTGATCTTGTCGCGTTGGATCAGCAGGGTTTCCTTGCTTTGCGTTCACATGGCAAAGCAGCTGAACGCATTTTTGTAGATGAAGACAATCATCCCATTCAACTCAATCCAAAATCCTGTGGCAGTTCTGGACGAATCAAATTGGCTGTTGTTGACTGGGATGGTGATGGACGACTTGATGTTCTTGTCAATTCGGAAAACGCAACTTGGTTCCGTAATTGTGTTGATCGGCAAGATAAAATTGTGCTCAAGAAAATTGGCAACCTCGCCCGTCGCAATGTTGCCGGACACACGTCCAGCCCTGCAGTGTGTGATTTTGACAACGACCAAAAACCCGACTTATTGGTTGGGTCAGAGAATGGGCGGATTTATCACATCAAGCACGACGACTGCATTACCTATGATCCGAAGGCCCTGATCGCTCGTCAGCCCAAGCAACAAACTCAGCCCCGATTCCCCGGACTCGTGAAGGAGGAGTTTGTTTTTACCAAGGCCAAGTTCCCACAGTGCCACGCTTCAACGATTTGCGAAACCAACCGGGGACTGGTGGTTGCATGGTTTGGAGGCACAAGAGAAAAAGACAAGGACGTTGGAATCTGGGTCTCCTATCACGATGGGAACCGCTGGAGCCCTCCCAAAGAATGGGCTAATGGCATCCAACATGACAGTTTGCGACATCCCTGCTGGAACCCGGTTTTGTTCCAAGCCGAGAATGGTGGTCCGACCTCGCTGTTCTTTAAAGTTGGCCCGGATCCACGTTCTTGGTGGGGAGAAATCATGTTCAGCTACGACCATGGACGAACATTTCGTGATCGCCAACGCCTACCAGAAGGAATCGACGGCCCTGTCCGCTGTAAACCAATGTTGCTTGACAGCAATACACTGCTGTGTGGTTCATCCACGGAATATGACGGCTGGCGAGTTCACTTCGAAAAAGTTGCACTCAAGCGGGGAAAACCGACCGGTACATGGAAGCGGATTGGACCGATCAATGAATCAAATGAATTTAATGCGATTCAGCCCACCTTTCTAAAACATCCTGATGGTCGAATACAGGTTCTGTGCAGGACCAAAGAAAGTGTGATCAGCACAAGTTTTTCGGAAGACGATGGAGAATCCTGGTCCCCCATGCAAGCGACCAATCTTCCAAACCCGAACTCGGGAATTGAAGTGGTTACCCTCCGCGATGGACGCCACCTGATGATCTATAACCATCTCGGCTCCGGTAAAACAGGCTGGGGACGCAGAGGAATGTTGAACCTCGCAATCTCTACGAATGGCGTCGAATGGAGAAAGGCTGCGGTTCTAGAACAGGAACAAAGTCAAGAATTCAGCTATCCCGCTATCATCCAAACCGAAGACGGCTTGGTTCACATGACTTACACATGGAAAAGACAACGCATCAAGCATGTCGTGGTTGATCCGAAGAGGATTGAAACCGGAGACACTCTAAGCATTGACAACTGGCATGGGAAAAATGATGACTAACGTAATGTTCATCACCAAACAGTTTCCTCTGACCAGTCATGTGCAATGAGTGGCCCAAAGCGATTCACACGACTCATTTTTCAGTACAGAAGACATTTCATGCATGACCAATTTGCACCACTCTTCTGTTGCAAACAAATCGCACATAACGGCAAGTGGCAATCCACCTCTGTTTCATCGCGAGGCTCGTTGAATCGGCATCAGGACTTAATTTCAGGAGTCCTGCTGACAACACTCTCGATCTCGGTACTAATCTGCTGTGCATCTTTGAATGCCGAGGAACCGACGCAAGGAAATCCAAGCGAATTTAAAATCCGTGAAGCAGTCAATGCAGCATTACCGCTATTGGAAAAATCATCCATTGGCTCAGCGGAACAACGCAAATGCTTTACCTGCCATAGTCAAGCACTTCCAATCATGGCCCTCAGCGAAGCCAGACTACGTAATTTCGATGTCGATCCCAATAACTACAAACGACAAATCAAGCACACTGCCGCGCATCTCGAGAGAGGGCAGAGCAATTACGCTCAGGGAAAAGGGCAGGGCGGTGGGGTCGACACCGCGGGATACGCATTATGGACGCTCGAAGTTGGTGAATACCCTGCTGACCAAATCGTCGATGCTGTCACTCACTTTCTGTTGATTGCCCCGGGAACCTCTGACCACTGGCCGTGCAGAAGCCATCGACCACCGTCACAGTCGAGCAATTTCACAACCACTTATCTCTCGATTCGTGCATTGAAATATTACGGCAACGAGAATCAGCAGGACTCTGTTCAAGAACGGTTTCAATCGACGTTAAAATGGCTCCTCTCTGCCCAGCCTAGAACGACGGAGGATAAAGTTTTTCACCTGCGGGCACTCGACTATCTTGATGCTCCGACAGAATCCATCAGACCATTCGCTACTGACTTACTCGAAGCACAGCGAACCGATGGCGGTTGGGGGCAGACAGACGCAATGGAAAGTGACCCCTACGCAACAGCAACGGCTTTGGTGGGGCTGATCCGCACTGGCCAAACCGATCGAAATCAAGCCGCGTTTGGGAAAGGGATTTCCTATTTGCTGAAACAGCAGACAGCCCACGGATCATGGCATGTAAAATCACGTAGCAAACCGTTCCAGAAATACTTTGAGACCGGCTTCCCCCATGAAAAAGATCAATTCATTTCTACGAGTGCCACGGCATGGGCAACAATTGCGTTGCTACTAGCGTTACCAACACATGCAACCGACGACGTAATCAAAACGACCAATCAAAACGAAATTCGAGAATGATTGCGTTAGAGAAACTTATTCCTCGGCCGAATTTATTTTTTCTCGAACCAACACGTCATCGCCGTCGACTTTTACCTCAAAGCAGTCCACTCTCGTCTTGGGGTTGTCTTCCCAGGTTCCATCGTGGATGCAGAATCGCCAGGCGTGCCACGGACAGGTCACCATTTTCCCCTCGACATATCCCTCTGCGAGAGAGGCACCCATGTGGGGACAGAGGTCATCGATCGCGAACCATTCATCTCCCGTTCGAAAAACCGCGACCATTCGTCCATCAACGGGGACGGCCCGCCCCTGTCCATCCTCAAAATCGCTGATTTTTCCCACTATTTCAAAATCGCTCACAGTCGTATTCTCTTTTCCATGCTGGTTTGCCTTGTACAAATCGCCTTTTCTCAGCCACACTTTAGCTTGTCCGGCAAGAAAATGCCGGACCCGGTTCATAAAGCCGCCCCAACCCATTGAGTTGGACCTGGGCTACTACACTTTTTTTACCGTTACGACAGAACAACATGATCAACCATGAACGCCGCCGCAAGCTCGAATCCCGTGTTTGGCCCCACGTGCAGACACCCGCTCAATACGCAGGCGGCGAACGAAACATTGTCGTAAAGGATCATGCAAAAGTTCAGGGTAAACTTTGCCTTGGGTTCCCTGATGCGTACACCATCGGCATGAGCCATCACGGGCTGCAGGTTCTGTACTCCTTGATGAACCGTCGGGACGAGTGGTGTGCCGAACGTGTTTTCACACCTTGGCCTGATATGGAGAAATTACTTCGCGAACACGATATTCCTCTGTATAGCTTGGAAACATTCACCGCACTGAGTGAATTTGATGTCATTGGTCTGTCATTGCAGTATGAGATCAGTTCTCCCAACGTTCTGACCATGATTGATCTCGGTGGTGTTCCATTGAAAGCGGCCGACCGCACCATGGCTGATCCACTTGTACTTGCAGGAGGTCCCTGCTGTCAGAATCCTGAACCGATGGCTGACTACTTCGACGTCATGATCACCGGTGATGGCGAACCTGCTCTACCAATAGTCTGCGACCTGTGGCTAAAACTAAAAAAGGAGCGACAACTTCCTGATGGTTCGTTTGCTACTGGCGAGGAAGGACGTAAGCAGCGAGAAGAAGCACTCGTTGATGTGGCACAGGCAATTGAGTCAGCATACGTGCCGCGGTTTTACATGCCGGAGTACAGAGATGGCCGCATTGCGACACTTCATCGGACACGTAATGATGTTCCTGAAACCATCGCTCCAAGTGTCATCAGTGACCTCGATGGCATCCCACTGCCAACCAGTCCCATTGTTCCGTACATCGAGTGTGTACATGACAGGATCGCAGTAGAGATCATGCGTGGCTGTCCGCACCTGTGTCGCTTTTGCCAAAGCACAGTGATTAAACGCCCACTAAGGGTCCGTGAGGTGGACACAATCGTTGATGCGGCGATGGAGAGCTACAAGAACACCGGTTACAACGAAATCAGCATTCTCTCCCTGTCCAGCAGTGACTACCCACACTTTGAGCCGCTTGTCACAAAACTGCATGAAGTATTCAAACCACTGGGCGTCAACATCAGTGTTCCAAGCTTAAGAGTCAACGAACAACTGCGAACACTTCCCGTTCTACTGGGAAGTGAACGGAGACGCAGCATGACACTTGCGCCTGAAGTTGCTCGTGATGATATGCGTGAGCAAATCCGAAAGAAAATCAAGAACAGTGATTTAATTGAGGGTTGCCGGGTGGCATTCCAAAACGGATTTGAGAGCATCAAACTGTATTTCATGTGCGGACTACCTGGCGAAAGACCAGTTGACCTCGATGGCATCGTCGATTTAGCAGAAAAAATCGCAACCGTTGGCAAAGAAGTCAACGGACGTTACGCAAGAGTTACTGCCAGCGTTTCCAATTTTGTGCCGAAAGCTCATACTCCTTATCAATGGAATGGTATGCAACGCCGCGAGTACTTTCAGTGGGCACACAAATATCTATGGAGCCGCCGGCGAATTCGCAGCGTCAATATCAAGTGTCATGACGTTGAAACAAGTCTTCTGGAAGGTGTCCTGAGTCGTGGTGACCGCCGCACTGGAGAAGCAATTCGCCTCGCGTGGGAACGCGGTGCCCGAATGGACGGTTGGCACGAGTACCTTGATGCGCAACGCTGGTGGGATTCCATCGCCGATGCTGGTATTGATGTGGAAAAGCAGGTCCACGAAAAATATGAGTTGATGGACAAACTGCCATGGGATCATGTGAACGTCAAATTCGGTCGGGCCTACCTCGAAAAAGAGCAGGGCAGGGCAACGGTACAGCTAGCCGAAATGGCAAATGCAACTTAGTTCCGTGGCATGCTTTCACCTTCGTCGCCTTGCCGTTCAGCAGTCGGCTCGTAGCTGCAAGAAAAGGGTTCGATGTGCACGTGTACATCTCGAACCCTCGGTAGGCAGACCAATAGCTGGTCTTTGACGTGATGCGCAATTCGATGGCCCGCGTCCACCGTCATCATGCCCTCAACCTGAACATGAATTTCGATGAAATATTCGAGCCCACTTTTTCGGACACGAAGCTTCTCAACAGCTTGAACACCACCTACAGCTTCGGCAATATCCCGGACCTGCTGCACCGTACCACTGTCTGCCTGCTGGTCCATCAACTCCGTCGCCGTTGAAAGAAAAATTTTTCCGCCGGTGAAAATCAACGCAGCACAAACACACAGTGCCGCGATGGGGTCAATGTACCGTCCCCAATCACCCACATAGGGAGCTACGATCAAGGATAGAGCAACCAATCCAGAGCCAATCGCATCACTTCGGTGATCCCATGCAACAGCAGTAAGCGAGGACGAATCGAGACGCCTGGCAACTCGCATCGTGTATCGATAAATCACTTCTTTGACCACCGCACAACCCGCAGCAATCAATCCAGCTGCAACACCCGGCACCTCCAATTCACTTCCAAATTGCTTGATTGTTTCCAACGCCAGCAATCCTGCGCTAAATGCTACAAGCAATGAAACGCTGAGACCTGCAATGGATTCGGCCTTCGTGTGCCCATACGGATGATCCTCGTCCTCTTCAACTTGGGCCATACTGAGAGCCCCGCGGACAGCCATGGAACTCGCAACGTCACCAATCGAATTCACTGCATCAGCGATAAGTGCGGCTGAACCTGTGGCAATTCCCCCAGCCAATTTACTGAGTACAAGGAAAAAGTTGACCCCCAAACCCCAGACCGCCGCACGTTTAGCATCCACATAAAGACGCTGCCGCACGGCAACCGAGGCTTCGTCACGAGGCGGGGTGATTGTCAAGCAAGTATCTCTTGGATGGGGAATTCAGATTTCCAACCCACTTAACAGTAACCCACATCGTTAAGACTTTACAGTCCAATGACTTTCGCCAATGTCCCTCCCGAACTTCTTTAAATGGTGAGCAAGCAGATTCCGCGGATCGCAACAGAGAGTCAGGCAGATTGCGAAACTGAGAACGTCCTATGTGGTGGAACAAACAAACCAGAGAACCAACCAAAACTTCAGTAGTGGCGTGGGATATTAACGTTCAGGGCCCGCACGGACGTCTGCCGGACACATCCCAACGTCAAAATCAATCCTCCCGTAATCAATATTGTGGCTGCCCTCTTTCGGTTTCTCCGGATCAGCCAAGGTCACCGATACACATCGGTGCTGGAAAATAACCCTTGAACGCAGGGAGGATGGTGCATTCAATGAGCGAGTGCTCAATGGGTTTATCGGTCTGCTGAATTACCGTGGAAGCACTTCCTTTCTAAAGACAAGACTTTCGCAACGATGGTCTGTTAGCAGTCCACACCTTCTCCGACAATGATCTGGACCGAGTGCCACTCATTCATTGACGACGTCATGATACAGAGGTAACTAGTCGAGCGATCCTACACGGACATCATCAGGTAATTGGCACGCACGCTGAAATTGGGCCCTGATAACACTGGCTCTGATGATTCTGCCCCGATTCAGTGACCTTGGTAGCTAAGGCGAACTTGTCGAAGCAAGCCAGCCGGAAAAATGGAAACCTATTCGATTCCACTTTGGGCAAACCAGCGGCCCAAGTTGTTGAAAACATTTAAATTGCGGTGAAAACTCAATCACGTCAAATGGGCACACGCCCGTTCGAAAGGCTTCCAGCTTGGTAATATAGGAAGTCTGCGTCGATCAATCGGGACCGATTACGATCAAATTTGGTGCATGGTGAGTTTGATCTTGCTGATTGTTTCACGCGTTTGCTACTTTCCGGCTTCCTTGGCCCATGTTTGTATCTGTTTTTGAAGGAATGACTGCAGTTTGAAACGCGGAATGGTCGATGACGCCTTTGTTTCCGCTCCCTTCGCGCTGAAAAGTCTCTCTTCGCTTACGGATTGCTTCCTGGGACAAGGATCACGGCGCTGACGACCGGTGCGGAAATGGCCAATCACTTCGTATGATCAGGATGATTTGACGTTGCTGGCCCGGTCACTATGCGCTTTCGCATCCACTCGACTCGACAGGATCTCGCCCTCTGAGGGTGTTATCGATTCGATGGAAGTTCCAGTCCCACACGGGAGCAATTCGATCATGCAGATTTACGGACCCTATCGGGTTTCAACCACGCAGCCCAATGCTGCGACCCAACGCAGCCAACCTCAAAAACCGGCTGATCCTACCCCGAATCCAAGTAAAGCATCGGTAGATCAGCTCGATCTATCCAACGCAGCCAGCGGAGTTAATCGCATGGCTCCGAGTTCTGCTATCGCTGGTGGAGGTGAGATTCGGATCGATCGCGTAGCGGAGATTCGCAGACAAATCGCCGACGGTAGTTACGAGACCCCTGAGAAACTTGATGCGGCTCTCGATCGGCTACTCGATCAGTATGCTTAGTCAGGCGGATTGAAATCGGGTCTCGAGAGAATCTGCTTTCGGTAGGACAGGGGAAAACGGTGACGGAAGCGAGGTTCTCACTTCGCCGCCGTTAATGGTATGCGGCTAAAACACTCCGCGTATCTTCTGTTTTTTCCGGTCGTAGCTTCACGGTTGGTTATATTGAGGACGATCTTATTTGTCGCCCTGCATCAGATATTCGGCTAACCAGGCCCGATGCTCCTGATTCCAATTCCAACAGAAAACGCTCGTGTCTACTGCTGATTCCCTCGAACCACTGAACGTATCTTCATCGCCTCGCGAGAGGTTTGAGGAATACCTGCAAACTCGTGGGCTACGGCAGACCAGTCAACGAAAGTTTCTGATTGAGGCTGTCTTCGAAGAGCATGACCACTTTGATGCGGACGAGTTGATTGATCGCTTGCCGCGCCGAGGCGAAAAGAACTACGTCAGCTCAGCGACTGTTTACAGGACACTCCGAGAATTTGTTGATGCTGGTCTGCTGAAAAGCTTCCAACTTGATGGGCGAACCGTATACGAGTTGGACTACGGATATCCTCAGCATGATCATCTTTACTGCACACGTTGCAGAAGTTTATTCGAATTTCAGAGCGCGGACCTTATGAAAATCCGAGACAACGTAGCTGCCGATAAAGGATTTCGTGTCAGCGGTCATCGAATGATCATCCAAGGTGTCTGCCGAGATTGTTCCAAGAGCCGCAGAAAGAAGCGGAAGCAGGATTTGGTTTAAATTGATTCTCGAATCTGTTTCATGATGGCAGAGAGCACAAGTTCGTTTTCATCAAAATCCCGACTCTCTGCCTGCATTTGCAGGATCAACGTTCTTCCTTCTGCTATCAAAATGATCAGTCTTGAGACGATCACCAGATCAAGATAATAAAAGCGAAAGTCGATCGCTCTCTCATTCGGCGTCGCCCCATTCGTCAGCACCTCCTCACGCTCGATTTCTTCGTAGTCCTCAGCGATAGAATCGGCAACTTCTTCGATAATCTCCTCGACTAACTGGCCTTCACGCTCTTTCTCGAGGCTAAAGAACCCACCCGTGGGCAACTCCAACGTGACGCCATCGCCGCCCTCATCCTCCGGGCGTTCAATCTCTTTCCAGTTATCAGGATAGAGAAATTTGATTCCAAACGAGTCGAAAGTGGCAGGCATGCTCAGAATGTTCCGGGGTCAGCGGGATAAATCAGTGTCAGGCGACTGTTCATGATGCACTAGTTGATCGACAAATCCCAGACGGGTAACTCCGTTCCCGACCAAGATCGCGAGCTCGCGTTGCGTAAAAGCGTTAATTTTGTTACTCCACGACGAGTGCTCCGTTGTTTTGGAACCAATCATGCCTATCAAAATACCCCCACGATTCATTGAGCTGCTGTCGCTGACAGTGCTTACCTGTTGTGGCTGCCAAAGCATGAGCCACAAACAACAGCAGAAGTTAATCGATGCCCGGCGGCACTCTGGAATGGGTTTTCAAAAAATCCATAATGGTAGCTGGGAAGATGCTGAGGAACTATTCGAACAAGCACTCGATAAATCAGAGAATGATGAACGGGCTCACTGGGGTCTGGCAGAATCATATTGGAATCGCGGGAAAACAATCTTGGCGGTCGAACATATGGAACAAGCAGTCCGACTTAGTGCGGGGGATCCAAAAATGGTCCAACGTCTGGGACGCATGTATCTTGACATGGGACGGCTAGAAGACGCGAAATCGCATAGCTTGTGGGCATTGGAATCTGAACGTGACTCTGCGGAGGCCTGGGCACTATATGGTGATTGCCTTCACGCAGCGGCCGGCACCGCTGATCCCGATCATCCAGCGTTACAACCTGCTTTGGCAGCCTATCACCGAGCCTTGGCGTTGCAGCCAGATTACCCCAAGGTACAACAGACGGCGGCAGAGATTTACCTGCAGCAACAACGCTACGATCGTGTGCTGGCAACTCTCGATCGCCTGCACGACACCCATGGAATCGATGCCGCTTCGGCTCGCGTTGATCTACTCCGAGGAATCGCGTTGAAGCAGGAAGGAAGAACTGACGACGCAAAAGTTAGTTTCCGCCGTGCTATCACCAAAGACGCAAGTGATCCCGACCCTCTTATCGAATTAGCATCACTTGAGCTCAAAGACAGTCAGGTTGAAAAGGCTCGATCCGCCTTGCAGCAAGCAGCTGAAATCGCTCCCGAGCGTTTTAAAGATGGCATCCTACTTGCGGAATTTCAGAAAGCAGAACAACGTATTGCCAACGAATCTACGGGCAACGAAGCGAGACAGCGGCACTAAGCAAGGCTAGCGGCTTCAAGAGGCACTGCAAGGTCACCAACTGATCAATGATTCACAGCGGCGTGGTAGGCCCCGTAATGCTGATGAATGGGCAAG
>Ga0315322_10003447_pt1 | contig 12211 bp, 9 predicted proteins | sample M110021515metaG_FD_203461 | JGI IMG/M metagenome (GOLD analysis project Ga0315322, IMG submission 203461) | Ammonia-oxidizing marine archaeal communities from Monterey Bay, California, United States - M1 100m 21515 | ecosystem: Environmental > Aquatic > Marine > Intertidal zone | place: USA... | reverse complement strand
AGTAGCTCGACAAGTCGCGCACGGAAAATCAAGAACTGGCTCATCGTCTCGGCCGTCCCGCCGGACTTGGAGATCACATTGAAGAGCGTCTCGGTTGGATCGAACTGATCCAGGAACTCACCCACTAGGTCGGGGTCAATGTTATCGAGGACAAACAGGCGTGCGACGCCTTTGGGAGGTAGGACATTGTGGAAGGGGCTGCCAAGCGCCGACTGCAGTGCGGTATTTCCCAGTGCAGACCCGCCTATGCCAAGCACGACGACGTTCTTGAAGTTGCCCGCGACGGACGAGGCATAGTCCAAGATCGAGTCGAGCACCTCGTGGGAGTACGGCAGGTCGAGCCACCGCAAATCCCCTTCTCGCCGCGCATAGACGGCGCTCAGAGCGGCAGCACACATGGCTTGGTTTTCTATGAGATTGTCCATCGCAAGCCCGTGCTCGGGTCCGATGGCGTCGACAAGGACATTGGTATAGTCGAAATGGATCTGGCTCACGGCAGCACTCTCAAAGGCAAGGGAAGGGGGGGTGAGCACCTAGCCTACCCAATCCTCGATTGTCGCGTAATACGCAACGGCGTTGCTTTTGCGAAGCTAGCAGGTCGTAGTGCCCGAGGTGGAGCGCGTGGCGCGGTGCTCCGCGCGCCTGCGGTGCTGAAGCCCCAGATCGGAACGCTTGCCAAAAAAGGGGTTTGGCCCTTAGAATTCAGCGACCGAACTCTGGAAAAGGAAGTCTAGAGTTAGAGGGCGTCCTCGCGGTGCTTCGAAGGCTCGGTCGCGTGCCCCCCCCAAGAACCTCCATCTTCATCCCTATGATCACTCCCTTTCTTCTAGCCATGGCCTCGGTTCTGGCGCCGGCTGCGGACGGACTTCCCAGTTCGACCGCAATCCTTAAATCGGAGATTCCTGATTGGATTCACTTCTACGGTAACCTTCGCGTTCGCGGCGAGAGCAACAAGGAGCAGAATGCCGCCGGTGTCAATAGCACGCGCACGCGTGGCCGATTGGCGTTCCGCGCTGGTGCTCAGTTTAGGATCTCGGACGACTTACTCTCCGAAGTTCGCATGACGACCTCCACCGGTGACACCTACGACAACTACAGTACATGGTGGGGAGTTGGTGGTGGAGGGGACTCGATGGATGGAGCCGAGCTCTCCATTGACCGTCTCAATTTGACGTGGGTAGCCACGGATACCACCACACTGAAAGTTGGAAAGTTCGGCAACCCCTTTGCCATAAACCCCGTGTTCGGTGAGTGGACTTGGGATTGTGATATCCAGCCCGCTGGGATTCTTGGCGAGTGGCGCTCGGAAGGCGTGTTAAACATGGACTTGCGTTTGGGCCACTTCGTGGAGGACGAGGTCTTTGGCGCATCCGCAGCCCCCGCAGTCACGAGTGTGCAGTTGAACTTGTCTGGTGGCGATGATCTGGAGTGGGGCTTCTCAACGATGATCTCGGACTGGAGGGACAACGGCTTTTCCTCGACCGAGGATTTTCTAGTCTGGGACTCCGTACTCTCCGCATCTTCAGGTGGTTTGACGGGCTCGTTCGAGTTCATTAAGAACCTCGACGATAGCTCTGGCGATGAGATGGGCATAGCGCTCGGCTTCCTTTACGGCACGGCTGGTAGTCAGGGCGACAGTCGCATCTTCGGCAGTTACTTCGACTTTGAGGCCAACGCATTCGTCAGTGAAATCGGCCAGGACGACACGCCTCTTCCTGGAACCGGCGAGGGGATGGACGGCCTTCTCGCGGGCTGGCAGTACTGGTGGCGCGACAACATCTCCTTCAAAATTTGGGGGTTGCAAGCTGGCAACGACATCTCTGACCCAATGCGAATCCGTTTCGATATCGACATTGAGTTGACGCGCTAGGAAAGTTAGCGCTTTGCTGCGCTGGCGGGGTAGGGAGGCGCGCATAGCGCGGGTGGGCAACCTCTCTTTGGTCGTTCGGTTGCCGCCCGACGCAAGGGGGATCGGCAGCACGCCGGACTTGGGACTGCATAGAGGTTGTTCGTCTATTCGACTGGACTATTTGAGTGCTGCCGACCCCCTTACGTCGGGCAGCAACCTTCTGGCAAGAATGCTCGGTTGGGGAGGGGGGGATCAACCAGGGAAGCTGCTAGGGGGGACGGGCAGCTTCGTTCGAAGTCGACCGTTTCCTCCTATTCCCTCCCCAGCCGACCCGACAAGAGCGACCGCTCGTCCCAAGCAAGGTACACCACCCGCGCGGAGCGCGCCTCCCCCTGCGGAGCGCCGCGCGAGAGCGACCCCGCCGCAGCGGAGCGCCGCGTTACTCCGCGAAGGGGCAGGCGGCCATATGCCCGTCCCCCAGATCCCGCAGCTCGGGAATGCCCTTTGCGCATTCGGGCTTGGCGATCGGGCAGCGCGTGCGGAAGCCGCAGCCCGATGGCTTGGCGAGCGGCGACGGGATGTCGCCCTGCAGGATCGTGCGTTCCTCGCGCTTGCCGTCGGGATCGGGCTTGGGGACGGCCGAGATCAGAGCCTTAGAATAGGGGTGTTTCGGGTTCTTATAGACCTGCTCGGCGGTGCCGTATTCCACGAGACTGCCGAGGTACATCACGGCGATCTTATCGGCGATGTGATAGACAATCGACAGGTCGTGGGCGATGAACAGATAGGTCAGGCCGAACTCCTTCTGCAGGTCGGCCATCAAGTTGATGACCTGGGCTTGCACGGAGACGTCCAGCGCGCTGACGGGCTCGTCGGCGACGATCAGCGCGGGCTTGGTGGCCAGCGAGCGCGCGATGCCGATGCGTTGGCGCTGGCCACCCGAGAACTCGTGGGGGTAGCGCGCCGCGTACTTCGGCTGCAGACCCACGCGATCGAGTAGCTTCGCGACGACATCGCGGCGCTCCTCGGGAGTCATGTCAGGCTGGTGGATGGTCAGCGGGCCCTCGATAATCTGCTGCACCGTCATACGCGGGTTCAGCGAGGAGAAGGGATCCTGGAAGATCATCTGGATGTCCGAGCGGTGCGGCAGCATCTCGCGACGAGCGATCCCGTTGACATCGATTTGGCCGTCCTTGGTGTCGAACAGTACCTCGCCACTGAGTTCTACGTCCGGAGACATCGCTTTGTGCAAGTTGATGATCGCGCGGCCGACGGTGGTCTTGCCCGATCCGGACTCGCCAACAAGACCGACGGTCTCGCCGCGATGGATCTTCATGGACACGCCGTCGACAGCTTTCACTGTCGCGACCTTGTGGCGAAGGATGCCGCCGTAGATCGGGAAGTGGACGTGCAGGTCTTTGATCTCGAGCAGCGGCGTGTCGCTGTTTTGGGTCGGACTCATGGCTAGTTGCCCTCCGTGTTCGAAGTGGCGGGGGTGTCTAGGCCTTCGAGGTGGCAGCGGACAAAACGACCCGGCCCGACTTCGCGCAGCTCGGGCTCCTCATTTTCGCAGCGCTCCATCACAACATCACAGCGCGTGCAGAAGCGGCACCCCTTCGGGAAGTCCATGATGCTCGGCACGTTACCGGGGATCGCGTACAGTGGCTTGCCGCGGTCGTCCTCGTGGGGGATCGAGCCCATGAGACCGCGTGTGTACGGGTGCTTGGGATCGCGGAACAGATCGGATGCGCTGGCCATCTCTTGGATCAGGCCGCCGTACATCACGATGACGCGATCGCAGGTCTCGGCCACGACGGCTAGGTCGTGGGTGATGAGGATCGTCGCGCTGCCGGGACGGAGGCTTTGGACCTCTTTCATCAGCTCCAAGATCTGCGCTTGGATCGTCACGTCGAGTGCGGTCGTCGGCTCGTCGGCGATCAAAAGCTTCGGCTGGCAGATGAGTGCCATGGCGATCATTACGCGCTGGCGCATACCGCCGGAGAATTGGTGCGGGTAGTCCTTCAAGCGCTTGCGCGGATCGGGAATGCCGACCTGGGTCAGCACTTTGACGGCGCGATCTTCGGCGGCGGCTTGGCCGAGGTTCTCGTGCAGGATGACGGACTCGCACACCTGTTTGCCAATCGTGGCAACCGGGTTCAGCGAGGTCATTGGCTCTTGGAAGATCATTGCCATGTCGCGGCCACGGATCTTGCGCATCTCCTCGATGGGAAGCTTGAGCAGGTCTCGGCCTTCGAAGATGACCTCGCCTTGCGCTATGTTACCCGGAGGATCGGGGATCAAGCGCATGAGCGAGAGCGACGTGACGGACTTGCCCGAACCGGACTCGCCGACGATGCCGAGGAACTCGTTCGGCATCACGTCAAAGGAGACCCCGATGACAGCCTTGGCGGTCTGCCCTTCGACATCGAAGTAGGTGTGGAGGTTCTTGACCTCGAGGATTGGCTTCGTCATGGCTTAGCGGAGGCGGGAGAAGACCTTGGGGTCAAAGGCCTCGCGGATGGCCTCACCGATGAAGACGACCATGAGGAGCGTCACGAAGAGGGCAAGGAGCGGGAAGACGACCAGGTGCCATGAGTTGATGTGGCTGATGCCCTGGTTCAAGAGCTCCCCCCATGACGGCGTCGGCGCGGGTAGCCCGAAGCCTAGGAAGTCGAGTGAGACCAGCGATGAGATGCCTCCGACGATCGCGAACGGCGCGAAGGACACGATCGGGGTCAAGGCGTTTGGCAAGATGTGCCGGAACATGATGCGGCGGTTGGGCTCGCCAATCGCGATGGCGGCGGCGACGTAGTCCTTGGACTTCTCGCGCAGGAACTCGCCTCGCATATAAAAGCTGATGCCAACCCAGCTAAAGATCGCCAGTAAAGGGATCAAGATCTTGATCGACGGCTGGATGATCGAGCTGATGATGATCACAGTGTAGAGGAAGGGTAGCGCAGCCCAGATCTCGACTAGGCGTTGGCCAAAGATGTCGATCTTACCTCCGAAGAAGCCGAAGATCGCACCGATTGTCATGCCGATGGCGTACGACAAGAGCACCATGCCAAGTGCGAACGTGATCGAGATGCGGAAGCCATAAACCAGCCGGGTCAAGACGTCGCGTCCGCGGTCGTCCGTACCAAAGAAGTGGTTGCTGTCCGGCGCAGTCGGTGGGCGAAGGCCATCGAGTGTCGGATCTTTTAGAAGGTTCTCAAGCGGTCCGTAGGGGTACAGGGGAAGAATGACGTAATTGCCCGCGTCCTCCTCTGCATACTGCAACTTAAGCGCACGGTAGTCGGGAGCTCCGATTTTGCGTTGGCCGAGATCTCGCGCCTCAATGTGGTCAGCGAAAACGGGGTAGCGCATCTCGCCGTTGTAGCTAACGGCAAGCGCTTCGTTGTTGAAGAATAACGGGTTCAGCCAGCTGAAGAGATACAAGACGATCAGCGCGATGAAGCTATACCAACCGCGCTTGAGCGTCTTGAACTTGCGCCAGCGGCGTTGGAATACCGAGAGGGGCTTGTCGGCCTTTTTGTCATTGGAGGTGCTCATGGGAACGGCTTAGCTGAAGCGAATGCGGGGGTCGACGATGACGTAGAGCACGTCCGAAAGAATGTTGCCGATCAATACCAGGAGCGTGTTGATGACAAGAATGCCCATCACGACTGCGTAGTCGCGATCGACGATTGACGTGTAGCCGAGATAGCCGATTCCATTGATGTTGAAGACCTTCTCGATCAAGTAGCTGCCCGCCATGACGATGCCGATGGCGTGGCCAAGACCGGTGCAGACGGGAATGAGCGAGTTGCGAAGCGCGTGCTTCACGATCACGGCGCGTTCGGGTAGGCCCTTGGCGAACGCGGTTCGCACGTAGTCCTGCCCTAAGTTCTCCATCAGTGAGTTCTTCATCAGGACGGTAAGCGTCGCGAAGGAGCCCACGGAGTACGCGATTACGGGAAGGATCGTGTGGTGCAGCTGGTCGGTGATCTTGTGCCAGACGGTGAAGTCGTCCCAGCCAGGCGATCGGAAACCGCCGAGTGGAACGATGTCCCAGAAACTACCACCTCCGAATAGCACAAGCAGGACTGCGCCAAGTGCAAAACCAGGGATCGAGTAGCCGACGAAAACGACAAAGCTCGAGATGATGTCGAACTTCGAGCCGTGCTTGACTGCTTTCATCACGCCGAGGGGAATGCAGACCATGTAAGCCAGTAAGAAGCCAATCAGCCCAAAGTACATACTGATCGGGAAGCGCTCCGTGATGACCTCCGAGACCGGTGTGTTGTACTTAAATGATTCTCCTAAGTCGAAGTGGAGTAAGTCCCACAGCCAGATGCCATAGGCCTGGTAGAACGGCTTGTCCAAGTTGAAGTGCTCGTTCAGTGCGGCGAGCGCTTCTTCGGAAAGCTCAACGGCACCTTGTTGTACACCTCCCCCCGATTCCGTTGCGGCGGACTGCATGTTCAGGATCATCTGCTCGATCGGCCCACCGGGGACGAACTGCGTGATGGTGAACACCAGGAACGTGATTCCCAAGAACGTGGGGATCAGCAGGAGGAAGCGGCGTGCGAAATAAGCAGCCATGGGCCTATCGGAAGTGAGGGTGGGGGGAGTGCGGCTAGTGCGCAGCCGGGACCCGCCGCAGGGCGCGTCCCGGTTTCAAACGGAGTTGGTGGACGGGGCTCTTAGTGGCTTGCGTTCCAGTTCGGCCAGAAGCGGTTTTCTGCAGGGCCGGGATCCAGCGTGATCGACGGATCCGCAAGCGCCTCTTTCAGAGCAGCTTCTTTGACGGGGTCGACCCACCAGGTGTAGTGCAGGGAGTCGTAGTCGGCCGTCTTGGTCGAGCCCCATGCCGGCATGCTGTACTTGTTCCAGTACGCCATACGTTGAGACGGGTTGAACCAACCGAGTACGTAGGGCTGCTCCTTGTAGATGATGCCATCGATTTCGCGGATGATCTCGCGGCGCCGTTGCACGTCGTACTCGTTGTCGTATTCAACGCAGAGCTCGTCGACGCGAGCGCTGCTGAAGGACGTGACGTTGTTGTTGTCGAGCTGGTCGGCCAGAGCGCCACCGAAGCTCGTCTCGGGGTTGGGGTTCACAAGTGCGCCCCAAGCCGTGCTAGTGAGGTCGAAATTTTTCTGGCGCATACTCTTCCAGCGAGAGGCGGGCGTTTCGAAAAGCAGGTCGAGCTTGATGCCGGCGGATTTGGCGTCCTCTTGATAGATCGTGAGGTTCGCCTCGCTGAACTTACTGGAGTACGTCAGGTTGAACTGCAAGACCTCGCCGTCCTTGACGCGGTAGCCGTCACTGTTGATCTCGGTATAGCCCATCTCTTCAAGGAGAAGGACGGCTTCAAACGGATCGTACTTCAGCGCCGCGTTGTCGCGGTTCATGAAGCTGCCGCCCTGCCAGTAGCTTTGCAGGGGCGAGTACTCGTTGTAGTACAGCTTGTCGATGTACAGCTCGCGGTTGTAGAGGTACTGCAAGACGCGGCGCATGCGCAGGTCGTCGAGCGGCGGGCGCTGGGAGTTGATCGCAACGCCACTGGTGCCCACGGGTGCATCGGTAAAGTACTTGCACTTGACGAGCAGGCCGCGCTTGACGGCCTCGACATCGTTGAGGTCCTCGGCCCACCATTGGGCGCGCGGGACTAGGTAGTAGTCGATCTCGCCCTTCTTGACCTTCTCGAATGCCAAGCTGGCATCCATCACGACCTCGTACTCGTACTTGTCGATGTTGTACATGCCAACCCATGCCGGGTTGTCCATGTCCCACCAGTCGCTGCGGCGAGTTAGTGTCACGGCAGTACCCAGTTTGACGTCTTCGGCATTGACGATGTAGGGCCCTGAGTTCGCGGTGTATGCGTTCTGGAACACATCGAGGTACTCGTCGCCGGGGATCGAAACCTCGGCCGCGGGGAACAAGCCCATACCGGAGAAGTACAGGAAGTTGCGCCAGTTGGGCGTTCCACACTTCACTTCGATGATGTACTTGGAGACTGCGACCGGGCGATCGAGCTTGCCGTATGTGGCGGCACTGGACGGGTCGAGCGTCTTCGGGTCCAGTCGCAAGTCGTAGCTCGCAAGGACGTCAGCCGAGGTGATCTCGGTACCGTCGCTCCAACGAGCGGCCGGGTTAATGCGGTAGGTGTAGACCGACTTGTCCTCGGAGATCTTCCAGTGCGACGCGATGGATGGCATCGGTTCTTGAGTGATCGGGTGGAATCCTAAGAGCCCCTCGTAGCAAAGGTCTGCAACCAAGTAGTTTAGGCTCGAGTTCCAGTCTTTGCCGTGCTGGCGCAAGGTGGCCGGCCAGTCGGTCAGGTAGCGCTTCAGGCTGCCGCCTTTGATCGCGTCAGCGCTGCCGATCGCTTGGAACTCCATGTTCGTGGTCCAGCCTTCGCCGGTGAAACCGGGGCCGCCCATGTCGGCCGAGACGCCCGCGTCGCCGAGGGTGTTGTCCCAGGTATAGGTAACCATGGGGATCAAGACGTCGGAGGCGGGTTCGACCGCGTTCGAGCCATTCTCGGAGCCGGCCTCCTCAGCAGCGCCGCCCTTTAAATCGTCCGACCCGCAGCTTGCGACTCCGAGCATGGGCAGGGACAGGAGGAGCAGACTAGGCAGGAGGCGTGGGCGGGCCATAGAAGAGCGGGGGTGGGGAGCGCAGGAGCCTCGGCTAAAGAGGGGTGTGCTAACTCGATGATTTGGGATGGGGCCCCGGCGCTGAAGCCACTACTTCGATCCGGGGTGCGACATCATATAGTGTGGCGACGGATTAGAGGTAGGAGAGCCTTGTTTCAAAAAGGGTCTCGCAAGGTCTTAGAGGGGGGGAGTTCAGCTACTCCATCTGACGAAAGCGGTTACACCCCTCTGCAAGCCGCTTCAGGGCCATTGTGTGTCTCGCGATGATCGCCTCGTCCTCTAGCAAGTGTTTCCACTCGTAGGAATACAGCTGGATGTCGAAGCTTGTGAAGCTGCCCTGCAGGGGAACTTCGAGGATGCCCTCCGCGGTCCATAGAGCGAGCTTGTCCCAGCCCGAGACTACCCTTTGGCGGTTAACGCTGTGGGATTTGAGGAGCGTGTCGCCCAAGGTCCAGTTGCTGCGGTCGGCGGGATTCGCGCCGGCGAGCTCGAGGAGTGTCGCCGGCAGATCCAAGTGGCTGGTGGGAGTTGTCTCGATACCCGGTTCGATGCCAGGCCCTTTCAAAATCATGGGCACGGCGACCTGCTGCGGCGAGAAGCTCGAGGTGTGCCCGAACAGGCCCGTTTCCCAAAACTCCTCGCCATGGTCGCCGGTGACGACGACGATCGTGTCATCGGCCAAGCCAAGCTCTTCGAGCGCTTCCAAGATGTCGGCCGCGACGTTGTCCGCGTGGCGCACAGCATTTTGGTAACGGTTCTTGATGCGAAGCTGTTCGTCAGCCGTTGGGATCTGAGGGCTCCTTGTCATCGCGAGGTAGTTCAGGCTGGGGACTTCCGGCTGAAAGGGCGAGATATCTTCGGGGTGGCTGTACGTCTGATGTGGCGAGTCGAGCAGGATGAAGGAGAAGAACGGTGCATCGTCATTCGTGTCGATGCGCTCCTTCCACCAATCGATGCACATCTCCGCGGCGAGCTCGTCGCGGCGCCACGGGAACTCGGATTCGTGCTCGTCGTGGACCTTGCCCGGCAGCGCCGACCACGCCGTCGAGCGCAGCTGCGGATAGTTCGCGGACGCACTCGAGAAGATCTCAAAGTCGTAACCCGCGCCGAGCAAGGTGTCGATCAGGACAGGCGAGCGCTGCTCGTTAAGGACGGGGAACCAATAGGGCCCATAAAGGCCGTATAGCATGCCGAATACCCCAAAACGAGTCGCGTTGCCCGTGGAGATGTGATCGTCAAATCGGCGCGCGCCCTCTGCGTACTTGGAAAGGCGTGGCGCGTTCGTCGGGTTCAGCATGTCGCTTCGCCAGCAGTCGATCGCAAGGATCAGAATGTTGGGTTTCGGGACGTCCAGGTCAAGCTTGGGCATGACACTCGGATAGTCGAGCGTCAGTCCGTCGAAAGTAAGCCTCTGAGCGCGCTCGGTAACCTCGACATCGAAGAACTCCTCGGCGATCTCCCCAACATTGAGCTGCGGGTAGAGCGGGAACAACTTCGCGAGCTCGATGATCTCTTTGTTGCGCTCGATGTCTGCCTGCACGTAGATCATCTTCTCGAGAAAGAAGGCCGAGACAATGATCGCGCACCACAACATACCGGGGCGGGCCAGCAGGTGCGGCAGTGTGTCCGGGTCGCGCCGCGAGCGCTCGATCAACTTGTCCCAGATCCAAACCTGTACGCCCGAAGCAAGCACAAGACCCGTGAGGATCGCCACCCAAACTTGCCAACCGAGGTGGATCGCATCCTCGCTTCCGCGCGTTACAAACAGATCCCAAACTTGGCTGCTGAAGTGATACCTAAACAGGTTGTAGATGCTCTTGTCGACAAACAGCAGGATCAGGAAACTTGTCCAAATCACGCCTTGGCCAAGTCGCAATACGCGAAGCCTTACCAAGGGGCGAATCAGCAGCAGGCAGAGGATGCCGGGCCCAATACTAAGGAACGCGATCGTCGAGGTCAGTGCGAGCAGAGCGTAAAGCCACAGTTTTACACTGTGGCTCTCAGGAATGAACTGCAGCTGCGATCCCAGTACGACCATTCCAAAGGCGACATTGACGAGCCACAGATGGAATGCTGTTTGGCGTAGCACTCCAAGGTCCTCGCGATCAATCGGCATTGCGGGGTGGCGCAGCCGGCCGAGCCATTGCATAGGGTTTTCGCGGGTTGAGGGCGCCATAGGGCTACTAGGGTTGGACGATCTCCCCGGTCCAATTAGAGATGCCGCCCTCAAGGTTGTACAGCTCCGTTCGACCCTGCTGGGCCAGGAACTCGCAGACCGCGGCAGAGCGTGCGCCCACGTGGCAGTAGACCAAAAGCGGCCCCTCCGGAATGTCCTTGATGCGATTCGGGATCTCCTGCATCGGGATCAATACTGCGCCGGGAATGATCCCGCCCGCGGTCTCGCTAGGGGTTCGAACATCGAGCAGCACAAGGCCCTCGGTGTCGTCAAGCATCTCTAGGCCCTCTTGAATCGAGGTGGGAACGAATGGTTCCATAGGTCTTTCGGTGGGGACGGTTGGCTCCGCAGGGCCGGGTTGGGTCGCTGGCGCTGGGGCGGAGGTTTGAGGTGCGGTCTCGCTCGAGCAGGAGCTCAGGGCGAGAGCAGCCAGCACGGAAGCAGTGCGGTTGGTCGTGTTCATGGGCGTCGGTCTCCGCCGCGGTGGGGCAGACGTAGGGGCTAGCCGTCTTGGCCGCAGCGGTTCTCGAGGGTATTCATGCCCGTTACGCCCAGGATCTTGCGCGTGCGCAGTAGCTTCTCGACAGCTTCTGGCGGTAGCGGATCGAGTCCGCCGCGCAACGTGTGGGTCATATAAAGGATGCGAGCCGTGTGCTCGAGCATGTCGAGCTTCTTGAAGGCGTCCATCAAGTTGTCGCCCACGGTGATCGAGCCGTGACTGCGCATCATGACGGAGTCGGAGCAGCGCAATAAGTCGCGAATCGAATCGCCGAGCTCGTGCGTGCCGGGGGTCGCATATTTTGCCGTGGGGATTCCACCGATGGTCACCACGACCTCGGGAATGATCGGCATCAGCATGTCGACATCGGCGAGTGTCAACGCGACTGCGTGGGGTGGGTGCGCGTGAACGACGGCGCGAATCTCGGGGCGCACGGCATAGGCGGTTGTGTGGATGCCGGTCTCGGTCGAGGCGGGAGGGCCGTCGCCAATCACGCGGCCGGCCATGTCGACGCGGGTGATGTGGTGCGGCTCCAGGAAGCCTTTCATCGCGCCGGCGGGCGTGATCAAGATCGTGTCGTCGGACAGGCGCATGGAAAGGTTCCCATCTGCGCCCACGATCAGGTTGCGGCTATAGCAGAGCTTGCCGATTTCGCACAGGGCGCGGCGGCCGCGCTGGATCTCGTCGGAATCCGCTTCGCGCGCGGATTGGTCGTGTGCATGAGGCATATTTCCCTGGGGTGTATTCATTCAGAGACTCCGTCGCTAGCGTCGTGGGAATAGGCGATTTCGCCGGGGCCAAATTCAATCGTGTCGACGACACCCATGACGATGGTCTTGATCGGCGCATTGGCGATCCCCGTCACCTGGCGGCCTCCATTACCCTCGTCCATGACAATCACGCGGTCGCCTTCACCAGCTCCGCAGCCAGCGGGGGGCACCAAGCCCACGCGCACTTTTCCAGACGGCTTCCCATCCGGCCCAATCGGTCGCAGCAGCAGCTGGCGCATGCCGTCCAAGTCGGGGTGCTGCACCGGGGTCACC
>Ga0315322_10003441_pt1 | contig 12227 bp, 12 predicted proteins | sample M110021515metaG_FD_203461 | JGI IMG/M metagenome (GOLD analysis project Ga0315322, IMG submission 203461) | Ammonia-oxidizing marine archaeal communities from Monterey Bay, California, United States - M1 100m 21515 | ecosystem: Environmental > Aquatic > Marine > Intertidal zone | place: USA... | reverse complement strand
CCTCTGTAATGTTATATATTCTTACTTCAAAATATTCTAAGTCATCTAATTTGTATTCATATTCTCCGCTGTTTATAGCAATATCAATGGTTTTGTTTTGTCCGTCAAAAGAAAAATCAGTAAAAATTCCATTATTTTCCCAGCGATTTGAACCGTAATTTTCAAATGTAGGGTCATCAACTAGTATTGGAATGCTAAATTCATAAAATGTACTGTCAATTACCCAGCTAGTTCCGTTCCAATAGTCATCTGTAAACCAACCACCAGCAGCAACTGATACTAAATAATAATTGTTAATATTTACAGGGTCAGAAAATGTGATTGACATTTCTAATTTCTCTTCATCATCCACAAATGTTGTGTTGGTGTCAACTGAAATTATAGAAATTGGAGTGGGTAAGTTATTTTCAGAATAGACAGATGTGAAGCCTGATGCTTCTGCTTCAACTCTATAATTTTCACCAAGTTGAGGGAACGTAATTCCAGTGTAATGTCCTCCAAAGTCATGAGTCAGTATTTCAACCACATTGTTTTGATCGTCCATTATTCTAACTGTTGCATTTTCAATGTTCGATAACGAACTTGTATCAAGAACACTTAAGCTTTGACTTATGTGAACACTCCACCTGTTTTGATTCTCAAAAAGAGAATTAACAACTAATTTAGGTTGAGTTATTTCTCCAGTAAATGGAATGATTTTTTCGCAAGATGAAATTGTGAAAACTAATACTATTATAGCTATTGATTTTTTCATTTTTAAAATTTAAATGAATAATTAAATGACGGAATTATAGGAAATAAACTGTATTGAGATAATTGAGGATTACCATTATTGTCATTGGTAAATTCTAAATAAAAAGGGTTTTGCCTGTTGTAAACATTGTAAATTCCAAAGCTCCAAGTTCTTTCTCCCCATTTCTTTTCTTTTGTAAAATTTACAGAAAGATCTAGTCGATGATAAGCCGCCATACGATAGTTGTTCCTAGAACTTATGTGTTCAATTCCCTGTGAGTAAGAATCAAAATTCCCATTATTTAAACTCATTTGGACTTCGTCTAAGGAAAGGTATCTTTCTTGTCCAAGTGTTACAGCATTTCCAGTTCCGTATACCCAAACTACCCCCATGTTAACATGGTCATTGAATTCATAGGTAAATGCAACTCCAATATCATGCCTTCTGTCATAACGGTATGGAAATGGTTCGCCAAAATTTAGAGAGTCAAATTGTCTGTTAGACCATGATAGTGTATATCCAATCCAACCGGTTGCTTTTCCAATTTTTTTCTCAATTAACAGTTCACCACCGTAAGCCCATCCTCTTCCTGCTTGTATTTTGCTTTGCCAGTCTAGTTGAGTGTTGAAAAATGAAGCTCCATCTTTATATTCAATCAAATTATCCATGGTTTTGTAGTATCCTTCAACTGATAATTCATATTTTTTTAAAAATGTTCTTGCATATCCCAATGCTATTTGTTTTGAAAATTGAGGAGCAACCTGGCTTGTCGCAGGTAACCATAAATCTGTAGGTAATCCAATTCCAGAATTGGTGAGTAAATGAAGAAATTGAGTCATTGAAGCATAACTAGCTTTTAATGAAGATTTGTCGTTTAGAAGATACCTGGCACTAAACCTTGGCTGAAGTGAGGTGTAATTAGTGTTTCCAACAAGAAAACTAGATAGGTGTAACCCAATGTTCCCTTTTATTCTACTACCAAACTTAAATTCATCTTCAACATAAGCAAATAACTCATGAGCAAAATGTAGTTGAGAACCAAAAGTTGTATCTAACGAATTAGATCCAGATGATTCTAATGTGAATTGATTAACACCAGGAGTGAACGTATGATAAATATCTCCCAATCCAAATCTCATAAAATGATTTGGATTAGGCATGTAATCGAAATCAATTTTTCCAGACCAATCTTCTATACCAGATGTGTATGCAAATGAAATATTTTGGGTGGTTTCAATACTATTTTGAGTAGATGTTTCATTTGCACTAGAGCCAACTAAAAAATCATATTTACTATATCTAACAGTAGTGTTCATAAACACTTTATTAGAGATCATATGATTCCATCTTAATGAGCTTATAATGTTGCCCCAACGAAGTTGAGCTTCAGCTGATGATGAATTTGAAGTTGAATCTGTATTCCACTGATCTGAAGCATTTAAATAAGCCCTATCTCTTCCCATATAATGACTAAAATAAAGACGATCTTTATCTGAGAATTTGTGATTTATTTTACCATTAACATCGTAGAAATAGTAACCACCACTATTTGTTGAACTGGAATTAGGATTGTCGCCTTTATTATTTTGAGCCATTTTAATAAATGGTTGAGCAAGAATATCTATATAGGTTCTTCTGGCAGAGATTAAAAATGAAGTTTTATCTTTTTTTATCGGACCTTCAAGAGTTAATTTAGATGATATTAGTCCAATAGAGCCTTCTCCATGAAACTCTTTCATGTTACCTTCTTTCATTTTAATATCTATTACAGAAGAAAGTCTACCTCCATATCTTGCTGGAAACCCTCCTTTAATGAGTTTTGTGGAATGAATTGCGTCAGCATTAAAAACAGAGAAGAACCCGAAAAGATGTGATGCGTTATAAACAGGGACCCCATCTAAAAGTATTAAATTCTGATCTGGACCTCCACCTCTTACGTATACGCCTGATGTTCCTTCGCTTCCGGATTGAACTCCTGGGAGAAGTTGAATGGTTTTCATGATGTCGTTTTCTCCAAGAAGTGCAGGGAGAGTTTTTACTTTAGACATTGATAAATCTATAGTGCTCATTTCGGATCGTAAATGCACTTGTTCTTCATTATTTCCAATGATTTCAACTTCGTTTAAAAGAACATCTTTAAGTTTGAAATTTAAAGAAATGTCATTTTCGTAAAATTCAGAAATAATTTGAGTTTCAAACCCAGAAAAACTAATTCTTAATTTAACAGAATCTTTAGCAAGGGTTAAACTGTAAAAACCGTAATCATTTGTTATTGTGCCTTTTTGTGAATTCAAATCATAAACTGTACCTCCAATTAGTTTTTCACCTGTTAGCTCTTCTTCTATGTAACCACTAATTGTAATTTTTTCTTGAGAAAGAAAAAAGGATGGGATTGTTAATAAAACTAGAATTAAGTATTTCATTTGATTAAATGATTATTTTGAGACAAAACTAAATAAAATCAACTTTATTGCATTTTAACAATCAAAGTTAAGGGGAAATGATTTTTTGTAAAATGTATTTACCTGTTAAGGAATTCTGTAATTATTGGTTTAGCATTTTCAATGTCGTGTTCATAAATAAACAATTGACAACTAGAATTAATGGTGCTACCAAAACCAGCCAATCGAGCAGATTCTTTTTCGTTTTTTATAAAAGAGAATATTCCTGCATCCTCTAAATCATTTTTTAAAAAATTTGTAGATAATTCATTTCCTGTGTATGCTAGAATTTGATTATTTTTTGAATCTTTAGTCATAACTATTTTTTATTAAAGTTCATTTGTTTTAATCATTGAAAGTTTTGATGTGCCAATAATCATTAAAAACATGAAAATAGCCATTAAAACATGGCTAATGTCATGAAAATTAAACCATTTGTTTACACTTATTTGATTGTTGTAAATGAATCCAGGAATAATGCTGTAAATAATGGTTAAAACAATATAACTACTGCCTATGTGTTTTGTTTTTAGGAAATTGTATAAGTGTATTGGGAAAATAAAAAATATTAGAGAAAGAGTAGAACTTAATTGTGCAAGTATAAAGTCACTTGTTGATGGATTAAGCATTAAAAAAACTAAACTTAAGTATTGTCCAACAAATAAAATCTTAAGTACTTTATAAGCTGTTTTATTAAATTGGGTTTTAATTAAATCAAAAGATCCAAGACCAAATAATAATAGAGCGGTAGCTCCACAAATCCAGCCAATCCTTTTGAATTCTGGCCCAACATATGCTTGCAGTCCATGTCCCAGCCATGCAGCTGATGTCATTCCAACAGCAAAGCATAAAAAGTAAAATTTGAAAAAGTTGAAGTTAGATGACTTTATCCCTTTATAGGATTTAAACTTATAGTAGCCAAAAATGGCAACAATGGCAACCAAGAAGTCTGTTAGAGTTGTAATTGGTTCTCTCCATTCAAAGCTTCCAAGATAGATGGTTGGATTTAAAATATCATCCATTAACTTTTTTTTAAGCTCTTAAAACTTTTCTTAGTGGCTTCATGTTTATTTTTAATAACCATAAGAACATTAAAGCCGAATAAATGGTAACTAAAGGAATTAACCAATTAGAAATCGCGAAAGATGAAAATCCAAAAATAGTAAGCGATATGACACTTCCTAATCGAATACCGTCAATAAGAATAGCAAACTTTTTATCTTCAATTATTCTAGAATGAGCAAAAACTGAAATTAAAATAATTCCGACCAAAGAAATTACACTTTTATTAGAAATTAGCTCAAATAAAGATATGTCTTTTCCGAGTACAGACTTGAAGTAAAGTAGAGCAACAAAACTACAAGCAGTAATGAGAATATTGAAAAGTAGATAGGCTCTTTTTTCATTATTTATTGGAATTTTATGCGGAATTCTATCCCCATTAACATCAGTTTTGAATTGATTAGGCAGGTGCTCTGCATCAGTCGGAGTCCATTCAGGACCTTTAATGAAAACATTAATTTTATTTCTAATTGATTTAGTTTTTCTCGCCCTTTTTATTAAATTTTTCCAATAGGAGAAAGTTGCATTGAATGCATTTGCACTTTCAAACCCAGAAGTTATGCCGTAATCTGGTTCTTCTTTTTCTTCAACAAATGTTCCAAATAATCTATCCCAAAAAATGAAAATATGAGCATAATTTTGGTCCATGTATTTTTCATTTCTTGCATGATGTACCCTGTGGTGAGATGGTGTAGTCATGAATTTTTCTATGATTCCGAGCTTTCCAATTACTCTTGAATGAGTAAATAATTGATAAAAACCTAAAAAAACAGAAGTAGTAACAATAGTGAAAACATCGAATCCTGCCAAAGCCATCCACATAAAAAAGCAAGCTCTATAAATAACTGCTAAAAATGAAACCCTAAAAACAGTGGTTAGATTAAGCTCTTCACTTTGGTGGTGAACAATATGAGCAGCCCACAAAAAGTTAATTTCATGACTTAGACGATGAAACCAATAAGCTATAAAATCAGCTACAAAAAGTCCAATAATCCATGAAAGGGCAGTTAGTTCAATAGGAAATGGAGCAATGTTTTCATAAATATAATTAAAGCCAATAAGTGCTATTACAGAGAAAAAAACATCAAAAACTCTTTCTAAAAGTCCACAACAAAGATTAGTGATACTATCGGAAAGAGTGTAAAGTTTGAGGTTTTTTCTCTTAGCAACAATATTTTCAAGTATGACAAGTCCAATTAAAACAGGAATTCCAATTATTATAAGCCAATATAAAGGAGTCATTTTTTTTTTTAAACGCTACAAATTTAAATTAATCTATTTAGCAGAATGGGTTTGTGTAGTTAATTTTATTAAAAGTGTATTATGAATAATTTCAACTTGATTAAATGGTTTTTTAGTTTTTTAATTTTGAATTAAGTTTTTTATAGGTACTAATTCTAATCCCTTTACTTAATATATCTATATGTTCATTTTTAGTAAGTAAGAAAATTTCGTTTTTTAAATCTGGATACTCAATGCTAATGTTTACTAAATGTTCAAAAGCTTTTATTCTAACTGATGATTGTTTATTGATGTTGAGCCATATTTTTAAACAGCAATCCCAAAGCTTTGTTGTTAGATTTTTTTTAATTTTTAATTTGAGTAACAGTTTTAGTAATTCTCGTTGATGCCCATCTTTTTTGCAGTCTAAAGAATCAATTATTACTTCTAAATCCCAACTTATTGAATCGATTTTCTCTTTTGATAGTTGATTTAATTTCCAAGCATATCTCCAGTTTTTTTTGCCAGTTGAAATTGCTTTTGAAATTAAATCTTCAAATTCTACATTGTTTGAGTTCATAAAGGTTAATGATTTTGTTCTAAATAAATAAAATCAAATAGAAATTGAGTTTATAAAGAATTTATTTTATCGAAATTTATTTAATGTTTAAAGTTTTAACATTTAGAAATATTAATAAAGTTTAAAAAAAAAAGTAAATTAAACTTCTAAAATTTTAAAAATGAACAAGTTTTTCAGAAAAGCCCTACTATTAATGTCATTTCTTTCAGTATTTAATTTTGCTCAAACACAATATTTAATTTCAGCAACTTATGTTAATACAACGAATCCTTTAGGATTAAGTTTAGCAACTGGTTTAACACTGAGTTATGACATTGACATGTATAAAATGGTGTACAATACTGTAGATGCATTAGGTCAGCCAACCATTGCATCTGGTGCATTTTTAGCTCCTTCAAACACTTCTTGTACAGACTTTCCGATGCTGGCTTATCACCATGGTACAAGTCTTAGGAAAATCGATGTTCCATCAAATGATGTTGATGAAACTAATATTGGAAGAGTTTTTGGTGCAGGTGGATATTTTGTTTTAATGCCCGATTATATTGGAATGGGAGATAGTCCTGGTTTGCACCCTTATTGCCATGCAGAGTCTGAAGCAACTGCTACTAGAGATATGATTAGAGCTGCTAGAGAATTTATTGCCGATTCTTTACAGATGATTGATAATGGTGAACTTTTTTTAACAGGTTATTCTCAAGGTGGTCATGCAGCAATGGCCTCTCATAAGTATATAGAAGATAATAACCTATTAGGAGAATTCAATGTTTTAGGTTCTGCTCCATGCTCTGGACCATATGAAATGTCTGGTGCAATGGCAGATACTATTTTATCCCCTTACCCGTATTCTAATCCCGGTTATTTGGTTTATTTGTTGTCATCTTATCAAATGGTCTATGGTAACCTTTATACTTCTTATTCGGATATTCTCAACCCTCCTTACGATACAATAGTACCACCATTTTTCGATGGTAATAACACTACTTTAGGCATGGGCACATTAAATAGTCTGCTTTCTGGTTATATTGATACGCTTATGGTTGATACTGTAGTTGCTAACTTCTCAAATTCATTGAGCACTTTTGGGCATCCATTGTGGACAAATCTACTTGCAAATGATAATCATGATTGGACTCCTCAACGTCCTATTAAAATGTATTACTGTACTGGAGATGAGCAGGTTACTTTTCAAAATGCAATTTCTGCAGAATCAGCAATGTTATCTAATGGAGTATCAAATGTTGAAGCAGTAAACATGGGAGGTGGTAACCATAATGATTGTGTTTTACCTGCTTTAACAGCTGCTTATTATTGGTTCGATGGTTTAAGGAGTTTATGCAGCTCTACTGGTTTTAATGAATTAAATACAGTTGTGAGTCCGTTTGTTTTTCCAAACCCTGTAAATAATGTTCTTTCAATTAGCTTTGAGGGTGAAGGAGTTTTAAGAGTAACCAACATTGCTGGGCAGTTGGTACATAATCAGTCAATTAATGGGAACTTAAATCTATCATCTACAGATTGGAGTAGGGGAATATATATTGTTGAAATTCAAAATGATAACAATAGAATATTCCAAAGAGTAGTCAAAAATTAATTCTAATAAATGCAATATCTCTTAACATTATTACTTATTGGAATAACGCCAATTTTTTATGGTCAACATGATAAAAGGTGTATAGAGGGAGATTGTAAAAATGGCCAAGGCACCTATAAATATTACGATGGAAGTAGCTATGTTGGTGGTTGGAGGAATGGTGTATTACATGGAGAAGGAACTTATGTTTTCAAAAATGGCGATAAATATGTAGGTAGATATGTAAATGGTGAAGGTACTGGAAATGGAAAAATGTACTGGAAAAGTGGAGATGTTTATCAAGGAGAGTTTAAGCACAGTAGAATGAGTGGACAAGGAACAATGAACTTTGCTAATGGCCAAAAATATGTTGGGCAGTGGGTGAATGGAAAAATGCACGGACAAGGTATTTTGCAATATTATTGTGGTAAGCGTCAAATAACACAAAAAGGACGTTTTGAAAACGGTGTTTTTAAAGGTGGTTAATTTTTAATTGGGGATGTAGCTCAGCTGGCTAGAGCGCTTGACTGGCAGTCAAGAGGTCGTGGGTTCGACTCCCATCTTCTCCACATTTTTAAAAGGACTTAATTTTTTTAGATTGAGTCCTTTTTCATTTTTTAAAAACTGCTTTTTATAGCTATATTATTCTAATGAAAATGGGGCTATGTTACAACCATATTATTGAAAATAAGTTTAGTATATTAGATTAAATTTAGAATTATGAAAAGATTAATTATAACATTGTTTGTTTGTTCATTTGTATTTGTAGGTTGTTATAATACAGATACAGGTATTGATAAAGGTGGGTGTATTGATGGTGATTGTGTAAATGGATATGGGTCTTTTTCATGGTCTGATAATTATGAAGGTGAGTGGGCTGATGGTAAAAGAAATGGTGAAGGAACTATGAACTGGAGTGATGGAACTAAGTATGTTGGGGATTGGAAAGACGATAAAAGAGACGGTCAAGGAGCTTATACTTACGGAAAAGGAGAATGGGAGGGTGATCATTATGATGGAGAATGGAAGAATGACTTTTTTAATGGTCAAGGAACTTATACTAAAGTTGATGGGGCTGTAGCTCATAGCGGTCTTTGGATTGATGGTCAACCTTCTGAATAAATTAATATTTTATTAAACTTTAGAACATTATTTAATAGATGAAAAATAAATTAGCAGGAATAATTTTCATTTTGGGTGGGGTTTTTGGTTCATGTACATCTTCTAACGATACTGAAATTAAAGATGTATTTCAGGCAGATAACACAGTAACTGAATTTTTGAGAGATGTTAAAACAATTGAGACGGATACAAATGTAAATCCAATTCTAAGTTTCAAATATTTAGCAGAAGATATAGCAATAGAAAAAATAATCCTTTCTAAAGAAAATATTAATGAAGCTTTAATTCTTGCCAAAGATTATTCTAGTTGTGTTGTTGTTACAGCAAACCATACCATTGTTAAAATTGAAAACTTAGAGGATTGTCAGCAGTCGGGCTCATGGAAAGCGTGTATGCCAAAATGTTCTGGATACATTAAGAAGGGGGAATTAAATTTTAAAACAGATTACATGAACAATATTATTGGTGTTCCAGATAATCAGCAAAGAGTTGCATTTTTCTTTGATCCTATTCAGAAATTGCAGGTTTTATCGGATTCTTCTTCATTGCATGAAATTAAAACTGCAGATTATCCTTATATCCATGTTGTATCAAGAAATCAATCTAGTATGGGTTGGGAGGATTGCGATGATTTTTATTGTAATAATTTTTATTTAACTGACAGTATCTATGATTATCACCCTGTTTTTAAAGACCAAAAAAATCAGTTCTTATTTTTTTTAAAAGAATGGGGTAGTTGGATTTTCTGTTGTCATTTCCCAAATGAAGAAACAATAAAAGCCATTTTAAATAATGAAATAGATGTCCCAAAAGAAGATCGAATTTGTTTTGTGAATTCATTTGACCCTTGCGGAGTTTCAATAATGCTAAAAGAAGATTTTAATGATGAATATGAATCTTATACATTGGAAGGAGAGTATTCTGAGATTGATAAAGTTTTAAAATGGGAAGGAGTTTTCGATTACTCAAAGTACGAAGAAAAAATGCTTAATGATCAAAGATTGGCTTACTATAAATTGAAAAAGGAAAATTTTAATAATTTACTTAGTTTATATAATAAATCTAACTCTGATCATCCAATTCCAGATACTACAATTGAAAAAGGTGGTTTTAGCTTTAGAGTTATAATGATTAATTATTTAAAAAAGCATTATTCCCTTAAAGAAGATTCTACATATGATAGTAATGACGATTTAGAATTACATGAAGATGGCAGACTGGCTGAAGGAGGCGACTATTATATTTCAGAAGACGACTATTACATTTCAGAAAAAGTAATAGATAAATATTATTCATCTAATTCAAACAATTTATCAAAACAAATAGCTGTATTAGTACATGATTATGAAGGTGAAATGGATTTTAGTAATGAATGTACTGTTACATTCCCAAACTTTAAAAGAGAAGACGTTATTCAATTATTAAAACTTCTTGAAATCTATGATATACAAGAAGAAACTGAACAAGTTGGTTCTTGTGAATACTTTTATAAAGAAGTTTATTATTCTGAATCTGAAGATATCCAAGTTCACTATAATGCAGATTCTACAGAGACAGTGGTTAGCTATGCTTTTTCTGGAGGTGGATGTTAATTTTATATATATAATTTATTCTAATTATGAGTAGAACTTTAGTTTTAGGAGCTAGTCTTAATCCAGAGAGAATGTCTAACAGTGCGATGCTTAAATTAAAGCAAAATGGTTTTAATGTTGTTGCAGTAGGTAATAGAGAAGGAATAGCTCATGGAATAGAAATAAATAAAGAATTTCCTAATTCAGATGTTGATACAGTAACACTTTATTTAGGTGCGAAAAATCAGTTTTCTTATTATGATAAAATAATTGATTTAAAGCCAAATAGAATAATTTTTAATCCAGGGGCTGAGAATTCAGAGCTTTCTAAACTTGCTAATGAAAATGGAATAGAAACGTTAGATGCTTGTACGCTTGTTATGTTGTCCATAGGTAATTATTAAACAGTCTTATGGGCATGTTTAATTAAATCGGCAATTGGAATTACATCTAATGTTTTTTCATTGGTTGCCTCTAAAACTACTATAGGAGCACATCCGTTATCGAATGCTTCTTTCCAACGCACAGCACATAAACACCACTTATCTCCAGGTTTTAAACCTTCAAAACCCCATTGAGGTTTTGGTGTGGAAAGATCGTTTCCCATACTAAAAGAGAATCGTAAAAATTCTTCGGTTGTAATTACGCATACGGTATGTAAACCAGCATCAGTTTCATCTGTGTCGCAGCAACCGTTTCTAAAAAAACCAGTAAGTGGGCTATTGCTACATGTTATTAATGGCTCTCCAAATACATTTTTATTCATCTGCTTTATTTTTAGTTTTAAAAAAACCCTTGCTGTAAAGCTAAGGGTTCTTTTTAAATTTCAAACTGATTGTTGTTGATTATAGGTTGTTTATATCATTAAGAAATTGAGACATAGAAGTAGGGGATAGTGTAATGTTTTCTACATGATTATTACTAACAGTAATTGGAGTAAAAGATGAGAAATAGTCTCCATTAATTTCAGATAAAGCAACTATTGTAACTGAAATAGTTTCAGGAATATTGGATGTTATAAATGATGTTCCATTCCAACCAGTTCCAATTAAGCTATTTGCTGTAGCTATATGTAGCCAAACTTGCGTGTTGGTATTATCATGTCTATTATTAGGTATTACCGATAAAGAAGTTAATGGGTTAGGATCATTGTAAAAGTAGTCACAGTTTATCCATCCTAAACCTGAAGCTCCATACATATCGAAATAGTAATAGTCTCCCCATCCACCATTTCCAGTAGAATCATTTATTATTACAACTGAATCTGTAACTCCTAAAGTATCTGCTGGTAGCCAGTCTACATCTCCATTATTATCAGTTACTCCTAAGAAAAGCCCCATGTTGTTATCAGGATTGTCTGTAGGAACCTTAATGTCTATATATGAATTTGGAGTAAGCGATAATTTTTGACCATTTTGGAAAGCATTTACATTAAGCTCTCCTCCAGTTGTTAAAATGCGTCCATTACTGGTAGTGGGTTTATCCATTAGAATCATGTCTTTTATACTAAGAAGTTCTACCAGCTCAATATCGATGTTCCCTGTTACAACATTTCCTGAAGCATCTTGAAAAGAATTAGCTCCAAAAAGAATTTTAGTTCCTTGTGAGCCTATAATTTCTGTCCAGCTTGAGCCGTTAATGGTGAAGTTTTGAACTGCATTGGTTAGGTTGTCGTCAAAAAAAGATCCTAAATTTGAGCTTTCATTAACGGTGTCTTTTTTACAAGAATTAAACGTTATTAACGAAAAGGATAGTAAAAGGATAAAGGTCGAGTTAATCAAATATTTTGCTTTCATAATTTTTTTTTAAATGTTTTTACTTAAATTTTTCTTTCAATTATATATACGAACAAAAATTGTAAATGGGGGGGTGTTAACCATTAATATTTATATTTATATGGGGAAGATTTTTTTTAAAGCTTAAG
>Ga0315322_10003437_pt1 | contig 12232 bp, 11 predicted proteins | sample M110021515metaG_FD_203461 | JGI IMG/M metagenome (GOLD analysis project Ga0315322, IMG submission 203461) | Ammonia-oxidizing marine archaeal communities from Monterey Bay, California, United States - M1 100m 21515 | ecosystem: Environmental > Aquatic > Marine > Intertidal zone | place: USA... | reverse complement strand
ATTAAAGCGTTCAAGGTCAGTGTGCGGATTCAGATAGCCGATAAGTACAGAGCCTTCTTTTAACTGTGCGATTTGTTCATCGCTGGGCGGATTAACCATGAGATTAATGTCAGCCTTGCCTAACAACCCGCTGCTGTCCTGGATTATGCCTGCGGATTCGTAATCGCTGTCGAAGAAACCGGCCTGTTCCCCGGCGTTAGATTGGATGTTTATCTGTAAATCATCCGATACCAGTCGTTTTACAACATCCGGTACCAGTGCCACTCTTTGTTCGTCTTCGCGAACCTCTTTGGGCACACAGATCTGAATTGCCATATGGAACCTCAAATACTCAGCTTATGTCGATTTTGTGCACTATTTTGCATGCAGGGCGCAGTATATAACGATCTCAGACTAGTGCAACTGCGCCTGAATAGCATATTGGCGGTTTATTGAAGGCCCCAGTTCTTGCTAGAATCCCTGCCCCGCCAAAAATAAGTCAATAGATGCAGTAACGGGCTGTATTAATTGTTGAATGGGCCATCAGGGCTTGCATAGGGCGGTATTCAGGATAATTACCATGAACAGCGATCAATCTGTCCGTCATATAAGTCTCGTAGATACAACTCTGCGAGACGGTGAGCAAACTCAGGGCGTCTCTTTCTCGGGCAACGAGAAGGTGAACATCGCCCGAGCCTTGCTGCAATCCCTGAATGTGGACAGAATCGAAGTGGCATCTGCCTGTGTGTCGGAAGGCGAGAAAGAAGCCGTAGCCCGAATAACCGAATGGGCAGCTTCGGAAGGTCTTGTGGACCGGGTTGAAGTGTTGGGCTTTGTGGACCATAAGCGCAGCGTGGACTGGATCACATCCGCTGGTGGCAAAGTTATCAATCTATTGGCGAAGGGCAGCGAGAAACACTGTCGCGAACAATTGGGCAAGACACTTGAAGGGCACGTTCACGATATCAGGCAAACGACTGCCTATGCGATAGAGCAGGGCCTGACAGTAAATATGTACCTCGAAGATTGGTCCAATGGTTATGCAAACAGCAAGGATTACGTATTCGGTCTGATCGAAGGAACAAAGGATTTAGGTATAAGCCATTATCTGTTGCCCGATACTCTTGGGCTTATGTCCCCGGAAGAAGTTTACGATGCATTATCGGAAATGATCGGCAAATTTCCCGAGCAAGTATTTGATTTTCATCCTCATAATGACTATGGACTGGCAACAGCAAACGTCATGGCGGCTGTTAGAGCAGGAATTAATACAATTCACTGCACGGTGAATTGCCTGGGTGAACGAGCGGGCAATGCATCTCTGGCGGAAGTGGCGGTAGTTTTAAAAGACAAGATGGGGCTTGAGCTCTCTATCGATGAGACTCGCATAGCAGTGCTAAGTCGCATGGTAGAAAATTTTTCCGGTAAATGGATTGCAGCGAACACGCCCGTCGTTGGTGCAGATGTTTTTACCCAGACCGCCGGTATTCATGCTGATGGCGATCTCAAGGGTGATCTCTATGTGTCCCGATTGGGTCCTGAGCGATTTGCCCGCAAACGGATATACGCTCTTGGCAAAATGAGTGGCAAAGCCTCCCTAACCAATAACCTGGAAGAGATGGGTATTTCTCTCTCCAAGGATGATCAGGCCAAAGTGCTTGAGCGCATTGTGCAGCTAGGGGATTCGAAACAAAATATTAGTGCCGAGGATCTGCCTTTTATCATCGCTGATGTTATGGAGAGCAAGGAATATCACCACATCAGCTTGTTAAATTGCTATATCAATAGTGGCTTGAATGTGGAAAGTACAGCCAGTGTACGTGTGGAAATTGAAGGCGAGGAGCTTCAGGCTTCTGGCTCCGGAAACGGCGGGTTTGCTGCATTCTTTGATGCTATAGAAAAAATTCTGTCACCCCGAGAATTTGAAATGCCATCGCTGGTGGACTATGAAGTACATATCCCAAGAGGCGGAAAAACCAGCGCGCTCACAGAATGTATAATCAGTTGGGAAACAGACGAGCAGGATTTTAAGACTCGTGGCGTAGATTCAAATCAGGTGCTTGCGGCGGTGAAGGCCACCTTGCGTATGATTAATCTTCGTATGCATAGCACCAGTCAGCGGAGTTAGCAGAGACTCGCGCTACACTCGTACGCTTCTCGCCGCAGGTCCTTTCCTCAGAATAGGCGATAGATTTGTTTTGTAGCGCAGCCGGATCTTTACCGGCTCTGGCTTACTTGCCCGGAGCCGGAGTCTTCGCCAGTTCTTCAAGCACTAAATCTCCGAATGCGTCAGTGCTAATCATCTTCACGCCAGTATCAGGCTTGGACAGGTCGGCAGTAGAATTGCCCTGAGCAAATACACTCTGCATGGCGTGCCAGACATTGCGCGATTCCTGCTCCATATTCATGCTCATTTCCAGCATCATAGCCACCGAGCCAATCATCGAATAGGGATTCGCTATGGACTTGCCAGCAATATCAGGTGCTGAACCATGTGAAGGTTCATAGTAAGCCTTGTCGGGACCAAGGCAGGCTGATGGCATCAGTCCGAGGGAGCCAAGAATTCCGCCGCCCTGGTCGCTCAAGATGTCGCCGAACATATTTTCCATAACCATTACGTCGAACTGTCCTGGGTTAAGGCAAAGATAGGTGGCCGCGGCATCCACAAGAAAATGCTTGATTTCCACGTCCGGGAAATCCTCGCCTACTTCAGTCATAACTTCATTCCACAACACACTGGATTTCAGAACATTGGATTTGTGAATATTGTGCAGGACTTTCTTACGCTTCTGCGCGGTTTGAAATGCCACTTTGGCTATAGCCGCTATCTGGTCTTCGTCGTACTCAAGGCTTTCGTTTACGTATCGTTTGCCCTGATCATTTACGCCGGATTCCTTTTTTCCAAAATACAGACCACCCACCAGTTCGCGAATAATTATGAAATCAATTCCGTCACCAATGATTTCGGGTTTTAGCGGTGAAAAGTGCGCCAAACCCTTGGGAAGATAGACCGGACGAATATTCGCATAGGTATTGTAGCGTCTCCGCAGCGGCAGGAGTGCGCCTCGCTCAGGTTGCATGTCAACAGGGATTTTCTTTGACTCTTCGTGGCTAAGGCCTATTGGTCCTTTGAGAATAGCGTCCGCTTCATCGCAAAGTTGCTTGGTTACATCAGGGAATGCATGGCCATTTTCAAAATAGGCAGTTGCGCCAAAGGAGCCATGAACCAACTCGAGGTCAATATTATTTCGTGACGATACCAGTTCCAGAACTTTAACGGCCTCGGCCATTATTTCAGGGCCAATGCCGTCGCCATCGAGAAGTGCAATTTTGTAGCTGCTCATGATGCTTCCTGTTGCCCTCGTCAAAAAAGGGGTTTTATCGGAGAGGGTGGGTAAATGTGAATAAAGGTAAATAAAGGAGGCGCGTAATTTACCATCGCTGCCTGACAGGAACAAGCAGCGAGGAGCTATGTAATCTAAGGGTATTTCTGAGAGTGCGGTCTTTGAGGTCTAGCCTAGAGCTTCCAGAACTATGGAAACCTGACGAATGAAGATGAGGGTTAGAATAACCACAACGGTATATACGACACCATCACTCAACTCCAGTCCAAAAAAGTCTTGGGCTTGCTATCGTTATTATCATTGCTTTCTTCGTCGAAACTCATTTTCCAACCCTCTGATCTTTGTTTCGGTGCCTTACCGAATCTTGCCATGCTTTTCTAGTCAATTTTGCCCCCCCATTCGAGCGAGGGTGTCTCAAATATTTCTATCGGCTTATTGTTCTCAAGCTTCAGCTATTACAACGACCAATATAAGGGCCAATACTATGCGATATCGCTGCTCACAACCATCCCTAAATAGGAAAAATATATAAAATTCAGTAGCTTCCGAGGTTTAGTCTTGCTTGCCTAGAAATGTGGGCAGGCTTGTTTGTAACAGGAATTCCCACCCGCCAACTCCACTTTCTCTGGAAAACTCGGGAATATTTTGTGGAAATGACTCCAGACCGTCATTTATTACTCTGAGTAAGCAGCCTGACGGGGACTTTTCCAGTTCGAAGCTGACCCGGCCAATTCCTTCATATTCCATATAGCGCCAGTCAAAGACAATCTTTTGCAAGGGGACAACTTCGAGAATTTTCCACAGATGGGTAAATTGTCTTTCCCCAAGGTCAATAAGAAACCTGGTTTCAAAGCCTTCTGCTGCTTTGAATTCAGGGATTACCTCGAAGAACCACTGAGTCATTTGGCTTTGTTCAGTAATCGCCATCCATAATTTTTCGCGCGGATATTGAAATTCCTGTTCGACTACGATTGGCCTTGCTGTGGAATCTTCGATTTGTTGATGCTGAATTATCAGAAGAGCTCCATAATCGGTGAAGGCAAACGGTACCAGCTAGCGGAAAGACAATTAAAAAGACACACAGAAAAATGGTACCGGAGGCCGGACTTGAACCGGCACGCTATTGCTAGCATCGGATTTTGAATCCGACGTGTCTACCAATTTCACCACTCCGGCAAAGAGGGTCTATCTTTGATTCTGGTAGCTTCTCGACTCCTTGAGAAGGGCGGCCATTATAACAGTTAGTTTTCAGGGCGCAATTAGCACCGAGGCCGATAAATCTTTAAGCATTAGGCGATTTTCTATAGGCTTGCACAGTTATTGCCTTCTTATTTAGGTTTACAAAGGATCAATTCATGAGGTTGCAAGACTTTAACTTCGAATTACCTGCAGAATTAATCGCAAATTATCCTGCGGAGAAACGCAGTGCCAGTAAGCTTCTCTGTCTTAATAGAGGGTCAGGGGAGGTCGAACACAGAATTTTCCGTGAGCTGCTGGAGCTATTAAACAAGGATGATTTGCTGGTTTTCAACAACACCAGGGTTATACCTGCTCGGGTATACGGGCAGAAAGAGTCCGGTGGCAAATTAGAAATACTGATAGAGCGGGTAATGGAAAATTCCCGTGTGCTCACCCAGATAAAAGCCAGTAAGTCTCCGAAAATTGGTGGCAAGTTGGTTTTTAGTAATTTGACTGAGGCGAGCCCGAAGCAGGATGAACAACTAAAGCAGATCGTAGCCGAAGTCGTGGGCAGAGAAAATGAGTTTTTTATTCTGCAGTTTGAAGAGTCTCTGGATATGCAGGCGTTTCTTTCCCAGGTTGGTCATATGCCACTTCCCCCATATATTCGTCGCGATGATGAAGAGTTCGATCAGGAAAGGTATCAAACCGTATATGCGGAAAAGAAGGGTGCCGTTGCAGCGCCAACAGCCGGGCTGCATTTTGATGATGAGCTGATTGCGGCTATTTCTTCAAAAGGAATAGAGACTGCATTTTTGACATTGCATGTTGGAGCAGGGACTTTTCAGCCGGTCAGGGTCGAGAATATTCTTGATCATCAAATGCACAAAGAATTAGTTGAGCTTGATGAAGTCGTCTGTGAAAAAGTACAGCGCTGCAAGCAAAGAGGTGGAAGAGTTATTGCCGTGGGGACCACTTCGGTGCGAAGTCTCGAAAGTGCTGCGGTCAATGGTGAGATCATGCCATTTAGGGGCGAAACAGGAATATTTATTTACCCCGGATATCAGTTCCGGATTGTGGATGGAATGATTACCAATTTCCATTTGCCGGAATCCACCCTGCTAATGTTGGTCAGTGCGTTTTGCTCGAAAGAGATCCTGCTGAATGCATACGAGGTGGCGATTGAGAATAACTACCGGTTTTTCAGCTATGGCGATGCGATGTTTATCTCCTAGCTGCCGATTCTGGAGCTACCCCCTGACACTCTCATCCAGGGCTTTCTTCTGCTATACTTCGCTCCCTGAGATTTTTGGACATTCAAGCGTAAAGCAGCTATTTGTTTTATTTGATTTTATAGCCACTAGCGCGTAATCATTATAAGGAACGGATTAAGAGATGAAAGCACCTGTGCGAGTTGCTGTGACTGGAGCAGCGGGACAAATCAGTTATTCACTACTATTCAGAATTGCAGCAGGAGAAATGCTGGGTCAGGATCAGCCGATAATTCTGCAATTATTGGAAATCACTCCGGCTCTCGATGCCCTGGCTGGGACAGCCATGGAAATTGAAGACTGCGCTTTCCCCTTGGTAGCGGGAATCGTACAAACCGATGATCCAGCAGTAGCATTTAAAGATGCGGACTATTGCTTGTTGGTAGGTGCCAGACCGCGAGGTCCTGGTATGGAGCGTAAGGATTTGCTGGAAGCAAACGCGCAGATTTTTTCCGTGCAGGGCAAGGCAATCAATGATAATGCCAGCTCAGCAGTAAAAGTGTTGGTAGTTGGCAACCCGGCAAACACTAATGCACTGATAGCCTATCGCAATGCTCCCGACCTTGACCCGGGACAGTTCACCGCCATGACCCGTCTTGACCATAATCGGGCCATAGCGCAGCTTGCAGAAAAAACTGGCAAGCATAATACGGAAGTAGATGGCATAATAATTTGGGGAAACCATTCCGCAACTCAATACCCAGATATACATCACTGTGCTGTTGCCGGCGATGCAGCAACAAGCCTGGTAGATCAGGACTGGGTTGAAGGTGATTTTATTCCGACAGTACAACAACGTGGTGCAGCTATTATCAAGGCGCGTGGATTATCCAGTGCCGCATCAGCGGCTAATGCTGCCATCGAGCATATGCGGGATTGGGCGCTTGGTACTGCTGGCAAGACAGTAAGTATGGGCATTCACAGTGACGGCAGCTACGGTGTAGAGAAAGCACTGATCTACTCTTTTCCTGTTACTTGTGAAGGCGGTAATTATTCAATAGTTCAGGATCTGGAAATTAATGATTTCAGTCAGAATTTAATGAATAAAACCGAGCAGGAATTGAAAGAAGAGAGTGATGCAGTAGCGAGCCTGCTTCCCTGATAAAAAATTAGGCCCGTCTCTTCTGCGGCGGGCTTTGACCGTTAATGCTCTTGTGACTCAGCAGAGATTATGAGCACCACAACTCTAGCGCTAATACGCAGCAAGCAGTTCTGGATATTCCAGCTAATCGGCTGGTCTGTCTGGGTGGCTTTATTAGTGCTCAGGGATTTAATTATTGTCCCGCCCGAGTATCTTTTACCCCGTGCTTTGGTATTTGCCCTAAGCGCCGCAGCTGCAATCCTACTTACCACCATTCTTCGTCTGTTTTATAAATTGGTATGGGAACGGGGATTTATAATCAGGTTTTTGATTACCTGGTTCGGCTCTTTTGTAGTCTCAATGATTTGGCAGCCTTTCCGAAACTATATTGCGCTAATTCCCTATGGAGAAGTGATTAGTCTGTCTGAGGCCAGTACTGAAGATTTGTTTGATGGGGTGTTTAGTAGCTCATTTCCATTGATACTGTTGTGGAGTTGCCTTTACTACATCATCAAATACTATCAACTTTTTCAGGCGGAAAAGGAAAAGAGTTTGCGCTCGGAAGCTCTTGCCCATGAAGCGCAATTGCTGATGCTGCGCTATCAGCTTAATCCCCATTTTCTTTTCAATACGCTTAATGCTATTTCTACCCTGGTACTTGAGGAATCGACACAACAGGCAAATGGCATGCTCACCAAGCTGAGCAAATTTCTGCGCTACTCTCTGGATCATTCGCCGTTGGACATGGTGAGTTTTGCCCACGAACTTGAGACTTCAAAACTTTATCTCGATATTGAGAAAGTGAGGTTCGGAGAAAGATTGAAATTGGAAATAGAAGCGGACAAGGATGCAGGGCTGGCGTTGGTGCCAACCATGATATTGCAGCCGCTTATCGAAAACTCCATTAAATACGCGATTTCTAAATCAGAAACTGGCGGCACAATAACTATAGCTGCTCGAGTCGCCGAAGCAGATGGGAAGAAAACCCTGATTCTAGAGGTGTCCGATGACGGCCCCGGCCTGCCAGTTCAGGGCGGAGGTTCTTATGTTCAGGCCTTTTCTCAGGGGGTTGGGATTAGTAATATAAAGAATAGGCTGCAACAAATTTATGGTGACAGTCACGAACTGGCATTTTCGAATGCCGAATCCGGTGGATTAACAGTAACGGTTATAATTCCTTATGACAGAACATAATGCCCAGTCGGCGGACAACGCGCTTCGAGTAATAGTCGTAGACGACGAAGAGCTGGCCAGGAAAGGGCTGGAAATGCGTCTTAATGATATTTCAGGCATAGAGTTGCTGGCAAGTTGTGTCAATGCCAAAGAGGCGGTATCCGCTATTATTGAGCATGAACCGGATTTGGTTTTTCTGGATATTCAAATGCCGGGGAAAACCGGTATCGAGATGATTCGTGATATCCAGGTAGATATTCTGCCGATGATAGTCTTTGTCACCGCCTATGATTCCTTTGCGGTAGACGCTTTCAAAATGCATGCGATTGATTATTTGCTGAAACCGATAGAAAGCGAGCGGCTGCAGGAAGCCATTAATAAGGCTGTTGAGCAAAAGACTTTGATGTCTGTTGCGGACGAAAAGCAGAAATTGCTCAAACTGGTGGTAAGCCTTACCGGTAAATCAGAGTCAGCTATCGGTGAGCTTCTGGATAATCAGGATGAGACGGGAGAGCATTTTGATCGGCTGGCTATCAAGGATGGGTCATCCATCACTTTTGTTCCTATAAAAGATATAGACTGGATAGATGCTGCTGGCGACTATATGTGTGTTCATGTTTCTGGTGAAACCCATATCATGCGTACCACCATGAAATATTTGGAATCAAAGCTTGATCCTTCAATTTTTCAGCGGGTTCATCGTTCGACTATAGTTAATTTGCAGAGGGTTGAAAAAGTGTCATCTCATATCAATGGTGAATTCCATCTGACTTTGAGTTGCGGCTCTTCGCTGAAGATGAGTCGTTCATATAAGGAGAAGGTTAAACACTTTTTCTAAATTGATAGCTGCTGAGTTATGCCGGCAGTTGATAAGAGCCTTGTCAGGCAAGCACGCGGTCCAGAAATTCCAGTCTGTCCTGACCCCAGAAAATATTATCTTCATAGGTATAACTGGGGGCACCGAAAATCCCATTCTGTATAGCATGCTCACTATCCTCAGCGATGCGTTGAAGGGAATCTTCAATATCCATCAGCAGCGACTCACCATCCAGATCCATGTTCTTTGCAATCTGCAGTAAGGTGTTCTGGTCGCTTATATCCTTTTCCTCATTCCAGCATGCGTGAAGGCAGGCATAGGCCAGATCAATGGCAGCGGCAGGGTCGGATTGGCGAAGCTTCACTACCATGGAAGATGCAAGCTTGACGCTAGTGGGGAAAAATGCCGGTTCCAGATTCAAGGGGATATCAAGATGATCTCTCCAGCGAATAAGTTCCTGCATACGATAGGCTTTCCGTTGCGGTGAGCGTTTCGGTAGGGGAATTCCACCTGTGCTTGGGAAAACCACGCTGAAATCAATTGGGACAACGTTGATGCTGGCACCATGCTTTTTGGCTATAGAGACCAGCCTCTGATGGCCCAGATAGGACCAGGGAGAAATCAGTGAGAGGTAATAGTTAATCGATTTATCCATTGCGGGCTTTCCATTCCATGGTTCACTTTCCTTGGTTCACCTTCCAAAGCTCCCAATCATTCCTTGAGCTCAGAGAGTTGGGGATATGTTTTCAGAAACTAGCCGCCGCGTAAATGGTTCAGAGGCAACTCTGTAGTATTTATTACCTCGCGAAGAATAAAGCTCGAATGGACATCACTTACTCCCTCGATGCGGGTAATCTTGTTGAGCAGGAATTCTTGATAATACTCCATATCCGGAACCACTACCTTCAACTGGTAATCAGCAGATTGTCCGGTAATTAGCAGGCACTCTACTATTTCGGGAAAGGAATTTACTTTCTGTTCGAACAGCTCAAACCTGTCCGGAGTATGACGATCCATGCTGATTTGAATCAGGGCTAGGAGTTTTAAGTCCAGTTTCGATGCATTGAGCAGGGTTGCCTGGCCCTTGATGACTCCGTCATCTTCAAGTTGTTTTACCCGCCGCGCACAGGGCGAAGGTGACAGTCCGATTTTTTCTGCCAGCTCCAGATTGCTTATGCGTCCGTTTCTCTGCAGTTCATGCAAGATGCGCTTGTCCAGTTTGTCGAATTCCATGGTCAGGGCTCTCCGGCTTGGGGATATATTGCTATCCAGAAGTTACTTTTTGGCATCATACTCCTCATATTGGCGAATATGAACAACAAAATAGAAAAAATTGGAGAGTAATGCTAAATAACCTGCGGTTAAGTAGAATATATGTGTAGAAACACTAACAGTATTCCACTATTCTAGCGGCTCTCGAACTATGGGCTGGGAACTCCGGATTTACTGGATTCAACGGTTAAATAAACCCGAAGCTCAAAATGGTATCCCAAAAGGAAATAGAGATGTTTGATCACAGTAAGTATCCGTCATTTCAGCCAATCGACATCAAGGACCGTAGCTGGCCAGATAAGGTGATAACCGAGGCGCCGCGCTGGTGCAGCGTGGATCTGCGTGACGGCAATCAGGCTCTGATCGAGCCCATGAATGTTGATCAAAAGAAGAAGATGTTCGCTCTGCTAGTTGAAGTAGGTTTCAAGGAGATCGAGATTGGCTTTCCTGCTGCCTCCCAGCCGGACTTCGATTTTGTTCGTAGTCTGATTGAAGAAAATAGAATTCCCGATGATGTGACTGTTCAGGTGCTGACCCAGGCTCGACCGGAATTGATTCAACGTACCTTTGAATCTCTCAAGGGTGCCCGACGTGCAATTCTCCATGTTTATAACTCAACTTCTGTCGTGCAGCGCGAAAAAGTGTTCAAGACTGATAAGACGGGCATTATTGATATTGCCGTTGCCGGTGCACAAGAAGTTAAACGCTGTGCCGAGCTGGCGCCGGAAACAGAGTGGGTTTTCCAATACTCACCAGAAAGTTTTACCGGAACAGAGATCGATTTTTCCGTTGAAGTTTGCGATGCCGTAACTTCGGTATGGAACCCCACTGCGGATAATCCAGTTATATATAATTTGCCTTCTACGGTAGAGATGGCTACCCCCAATATCTATGCAGATCAGATCGAATGGTTTTGCCGCAATATTAAAAATCGTGATGCGGTTGTGGTTAGTTTGCATACTCATAATGACCGGGGTTGTGCAGTGGCTGCGGCAGAGTTGGCAGTGATGGCCGGTGCGCAGCGGGTTGAAGGAACCCTGCTAGGTAATGGCGAACGTACCGGTAATATGGATATCGTTGTTATGGCGATGAATATGTACAGTCAGGGTATAGACCCCTGTCTGGATTTGCGCAATATGGACAAGATAGTTTCAGTTGTTCGTGAGTGCACCCAGATTGATGTGCATCCGCGACAGCCATATTCAGGGGATTTAGTGTTTACTGCTTTTTCCGGCTCACATCAGGATGCTATCAAGAAGTGTCTGGATATTTATGAAGAAGGAAGCACTTGGGAGATTGCATACTTGCCCATAGATCCCCGTGATCTTGGTCGTACTTATCAGGATGTTATCCGCGTTAACAGTCAATCGGGCAAGGGTGGCGTTGCCTATGTACTGGCAAACAAATTTGGTTGTGAACTTCCCCGCTGGCTGCAAATCGAATTTAGCAGGGTGGTGCAGAAAGTCACTGAAGTCAGCGGTCAGGAAATTCATCCCGATGAAATCTGGGATCTTTTTAATCAACACTATCTGAATAATGAGAAGCATATCAGTCTGGAAAATTTCAATATAGAAAAGAGTGATGAGCGAGAGACCTTCAATGCCAAGATAGATTATTTCGGCAAGGAAATAGCCATTAGCGGCGAGGGTGATGGCGTTCTCGATGCATTCGTAGTGGGGCTGAAGAAGGCTATCAATATTGATTTCGAAATTATGGAATATGGGGAACATGCCCTTGGGCAGGGTGCCGATGCCGAAGCGGTGACTTATATTCAATTGAAGTGTGAAGGGCGTCGTTACAGCGGTGTTGCCATTAGTAAAGATATTATTTCTTCCTCTCTTAATGCGTTTATGGGTGCTGCCAGTCAGCTGCTCAGCGAACAACGGGTAGCTGCCTGAGTTTTCGGCACTGAATAGCACACAACTTATCGCGCTTTTCATCGCACTGCTTATCGCAGAAAAAGCAGCAAGCTGAAACTGTCATAATGTCGCCCACAAAGCGGCTCCCAATCTGGTTGGGGTGCCCTGTTTCAGTAAGCTGCCTGCGGTTTCTCTTTTTCTTCTCCATTCCGGCTCACTCTTTTCTTCATTCTGTTTTTTATAATAAATCTAAATGA
>Ga0315322_10003436_pt1 | contig 12234 bp, 9 predicted proteins | sample M110021515metaG_FD_203461 | JGI IMG/M metagenome (GOLD analysis project Ga0315322, IMG submission 203461) | Ammonia-oxidizing marine archaeal communities from Monterey Bay, California, United States - M1 100m 21515 | ecosystem: Environmental > Aquatic > Marine > Intertidal zone | place: USA... | reverse complement strand
TCCCAGCAGCATTCGCATGTTACACTCGTAACTACGTAATGCCTCGTCTTCGCGGTGTAACCGTTGAGCAGGATTACGAAGTAATGAACCAGCGTCGCGTTATCGTTGCTAGTCAGTCTCTCGGTTTTGAAGAAATCGTTGCAGGTGCCGGTGCAGACCAGCCTTGTGTTAAGATTGATCTTGTAGCTTAATACTGAAAAAGTATAGAAACGAGGGGGAGTTAATCTCCCCCAAGTTTTTACTAATGGACTTATAGAATATGGCAGACTTAATAACATTGGAAGACTATAAAGAAGCGGAAGGAATTTCAACTCCTAAAGACGACTTGAAATTATCTGCTTTGATTCCATCCGTGAGTCAATTAGTAAAAACTTATTGTGGAACATCTTTTGTAGACTACTACGCATCAAACAAGATAGAAACTTTTAGTATTAATTGGAATACTAATTTAGTACAACTTACAGAGACACCTTTAGTTTCAATCGTGTCTGTGGAGGAAAGGGATGATTACAGTTCTAGTTATACTACTGTACCCACTACCGAGTACTTTGCAGATACAACCTTAGATGTACTCTATAGAGTAAGTACTAGTGGAGGTGCCAAAAACTGGCCAGGAGGGCCGGCAGCTGTAAAGATTACTTACAAGGCAGGTTATGATACCTGTCCTGCAGATTTAAAATTGGCAGTAATTGATTTAATTACTTACTACCATAAAGATGAGTATAAAGAACGAAAGGTAATGGGGGGAGCAAGTATACAAAACTCCGCTTCAACCACTCAAAGTAACAATGTCGCTTTTCCCGATCACATTAAGCGAGTCTTAGACTTGTATAAAGTTTACTAATGGAAAGTAACGTAAGAAAACAGTTAACGGATGCTTTATTAAAGGATTTAAGCTCTAAAGAAAATAAAAAACTAAGAAAAACTTTACAATCAGCTCAACCTCATATGCTGATTTTGGACGACTTAAACTTTATAAATAATACAGTTTCTAAGTTAATCGAAAGAGGCCGTATAACAAAAGATGTCAAGGTAGCAGAGCTAGACGACGACTCTCTGAAAAAAGCAAGAACTATAGCCAAAAAGTACCAAGATAGCTATATTAAAAGACACAAAAAAATTCCTGAAGGAGCCAATGATATAGAAAACACTTTAGGAGGGCAACGACTAAGAAAAAGTTTTCCTGCAAACTGGAAAAAAGTAAGAGCAGGAGAAGCCTTTATACTAAGTAGTTTTGACCAGCTTAGAAAATGTAAGCAAGAAATAGTTTCACAGTTTGTAAAAACTACCGAGAAAAACATGAAGAAAATCACTTCTTCAGTTGATAGAGGGCACGGAGGAGGAGACGGTGTTGCTGTTTCAGGTGTTCAAATTGCCAAAGGTATGGGTAAAGTAGACAAAGCTTTTGGAGAGGACGAGAAGGCAAAAAAGCAATTTGCCTCTGAATTTCAGACTTTTTTGAAAGATGCTTTTGATACAGGAGAGCTTGATCCAGATATACAACAAGATCTATTAAATATACAAATAAAGTATGAACAAATAGTAACTCCTTCAGGTAATGTTAGTGCAAGCTATGTGCCTTTTGTTACTTTTCAAGACAAGTATACTAACAGAGTAACGGATAGAGCAAGAGAAGTAGCAGTAAAAAAGTTAATGGAAACATTCTTTAAAAAAATAGGGGCAGGAGAGCTAGCTTCTATGGAAGGGTCTAGTAGTCTAAGAGACAAAATGATTGCTACTGCTATTGCACCGTTAGTATCTGTAAAAATAAAAGGAGCTAAAGTTAAGGTAGACCCTAAAATAGATCCTAAAAAAATAAAGATGAAAACAAGGGGAAAAGCAGCTTCTTCCAATAAATCTAAAACTACAGGTAGTTTAAAGATGAATAAGAAGAAAAATGCAGCTCCTACTAAAAAAGTAACAAAAGCGACACAATCAGGATTTTCTATAGCGGCTATACTAGGTACGATAAATGCGAAACTTCCTGATACAGTTGCTAATAATATGGGAGCACCTGGTCTTGAGTATAGAACGGGAAGGTTTGCAGGAAGTGCTAGAGCTGTTGATGTTATTCAAACACCTAAAGGCTTCCCAAGTATTGGGTACACCTATCAGAAGAACCCTTATCAAACGTTTGAAAGTGGTTTTGCTCAGGGTGATCCTTTTAGAGACCCGAGAGTCGTAATTGAGAAATCGATTAGAGAGATAGCGGCAGAAATGGCAATCGGAAGATTATTTACTAGGAGACTATAATGAGTACGGAAAGAACATATACCTCTAGACGTATGAACATTATAGAGGCTCTTGTAACAAAATTAAAAGACATTGATGGGTCTGGGGCTTATCTCATGGACGTCAATGAAAATGTTCATCCTCGATTACAGTTTTGGGATGAAATCGAAGAATTTCCTGCAATCCACCTAAATGCAGGATCTGAAACAAGGGACTACCAAGCAGGTGGTTACAAAGATAGGTATTTATCGGTTACGGTAAGGTGTTATGTAAATGAAGAAGATGCTCAACGAGCTTTGAATGCTTTAATGGAAGATGTAGAAACTGTAATAGAGCAAAATAGTTCTTTAGAGTACTTTGATGCACAGAATCACTCTTACTCAACCCAACAAATCACTGTAGTCAGTATTGATACTGATGAAGGTGTACTTGAACCTTTAGGTATCGGAGAGATACTTATCGAGGTTCGATACTAGAAAATGCAGGCAAGAGCAAACGTTCACGTCCTAGCCTTTTCAAGAAAACATAGGAGATAAACTATGGCACAACAACTATTTTTTAGTCGCGACACGAAAGTGTACATTAAAAAGGGCAATTTTGTATGGGATCTTCCCGTCCTAGATGGCTTTAGCTTTTCGCAAGCTACAAACTCGAGCGAGATCACTCTCGCAGAAATGGAAGGAACAGGCGGCGTAAGTCGGCGTGGTCGTAAACAATTTAATGACTCTTTAGCACCTGCCGAATGGTCTTTCTCAACTTACGTACGACCTTTTAAATCAGCAGGAACAGGTACGGGCGCAGCAGATAGTGAGGCATATGTACATGCAATTGAAGAAGTTCTTTGGGCTTTATTCTCAGGTCCCGCAACTTATGCTTCTAGTGCGTTTACAAATCAAACAGTACATGATGCTACTGATTTAGACATTGACTTTAGTGAGTCAAACAAAGCAACCTTAGGTACTGCAGATATTTTCTTTGTACTTGGTGATGCTAACCGAAAAGTATATAAGTTGAAAGACTGTGTTGTTAACGAAGCTTCTCTTGACTTTGATATTGACGGTATTGCAACAATTAACTGGTCTGGTATGTCTTCAGAAATTATCGATATGACTACAAAGACTCACACTACTGCAACAAGCGGCTCTGTGTTCCCTCCCGCATTTGATGCACATAGAGATGGTGGAACCGTTGATATTGAAGCAGGAGACGTAGTATTAAACGGTACAGACTCACATAGAATGAGCGTAGTAGTTAACCCCACTACTAGTGGTACAGCAACTATGACAGGAGCTGTATATGAGTCTACTATTGCTACAGATAACTTTATTCGTAATCGACTTACTCAGTTAACTGTTATACCTACTACCCAGAATCCTACAGGCGATGGAAGCAACGAACTAGAGGCTAGCTACGCTATTACTCTTACGGGCGGTAATATTACAATGAGCAATAACGTAACGTTTATTACTCCAGAAGAGATTGGTTTGGTGAATACTCCGATTGGTCACGTTACAGGAACTCGTTCAGTCTCTGGAAGCATGAACTGCTATTTGAGTAAGGATACTACAACAACAAATAACTCTGCTGACTTATGGGAAGATTTAAAAGCTATTAGTAGCGTAGTAACTAACTCTTTCGGTCTTGTTTTCAAGATTGGTGGAGCCACTACGGGTACTGCTAGACTAGAGGTTAGTATGCCCACTTGTCACTTGGAAATTCCTACCCACTCTATTGAAGATGTTATTTCTGTGGAAACTGCATTTAATGCATTACCTTCTACGATTGATGGAACTAATGAAGTTACTCTTAAATACTTCCCAAAAGTATAATATGAGTACCACTTGAAAAAAAGTTCTTGACAATTTTGGTTGATTGACATATAATATGTAGTATAAAAAGAGGGGGGCTTTTCGGAGCCCCTCATTATATCTGGAAGAATATGCCTAATTATAGTTTTTTAAAGGAAGCAAAGGTCTATATCGTCTATGGAACCGCTAAGAAACAATTAGACATTAGCTCTGTTAGCTTTAGCCAAACATTCACAGAAGAGACTCGATCTGTGAAAACTTTGCATAACCAGAATAATATGTTTGAAGGATCTGTAATTAATACTGCAAATCCTGCTAACTTTGAGTTAAGAGTAAATCTTTTAATAGAAGATGTTTCAAAAATACTTTTTGATAGATTAACAGATACTAATTCTTTTGATCTATACATTTCAACAGAGAGCGATGTTTTTTATCTAGAAAAGTGCGTCATAACAAATGGGACGATCAATATCGAGAGATTGCGACCTCTGAGTTTGAGCATATCTGGACAAGCATCCAAGCTCATCCCAGGTAGTTCCGTGCCTTCAGGCATGACTTTAAGAACTGCGTCGTCTTCTCGCACCTATAACTTGAACAAAGATTTATTTGTATCTTTAGGGGGCACTAATATATCTGATCATTTAGTTTCTGTTTCTATGGAACTTCAAAATGACGTACAATGGATACCCTACAAAACAGTAAACACTGCAACAGGTACTCGCTACCCTACACAATATACTGTAAAAGGGAAAGTACTAGCAGGTAATATAACTAGATATTTAAACGATGATACTGAAAGCAACTCTCAAAGCTATGGTATAAATCAAAGTTTACGAATAAAAGCCGGTACAACTATCGGAGGACTTTTTAAAGGCATAGATTTTAATAGTAATAATTGTTCGCTAACACAACGTGTAGAGGTTGGAACAGTATTTACTAAAAGCTCGGACTGGAGAATGGTCCAAAACCCCGCGTCTGTTTCAGGCGTATTTACTTATTTTACATAAAAGGAAAAATGATGGATTTAAAAAAATTAATGGTTGATACAAAATCAGTATGGGTAGACTTTCCTGGTCTATCTGGATTCTCTGTAGAAGTAGCCAACCTGTCAAGAAAAGAATTAAACGGCTTACGAAAGAGATGCACTACTCAAAAGTTTGACAGAAAAACAAGACAAGTAAACGAAAACTTAGACGAAGATAAATTTGTAGTTGAGTTTTCCTTATCTACAGTCAAGAACTGGAAAGGTTTGACACTTGATCACTTATCTTCACTACTTTTGATTGATACAGACGGTCAAGACCTTACTAAAGAATTGGAGTATAGTATCGAAAATGCAGAAACACTAGTTTCTTCTTCTACAGAATTTGATACTTGGCTCAACGAGGTAGTCTTTGATTTAGATAACTTTCGTAACACAGGAACAAAACCTAGCCCTAGAAAGGCTGGAAAGGATGTACAAGAATCTTGACACCGGAATGACTCGCAATAAGTATTTAGATATGTGCGAGCAGTTAGGAAAAGAACCAAGCGATAAAGAAATTCCTCCTGATTGGGAGGACTTTCCAGAAATAGTACAAGAAGCTATAAATACTTTTAATCAGTTGGGAGACAGAGTATATCCAGAGATAGGGTTTGTAGGCAAAGATTATACAAATCTTTCGTATTTTTTAGAGATCTATGACGTAGAAAATAAAGAATTTTTCCTAGAAATACTTTCATGGTTAGATTCAAGAGCTATCAAAAAATCTTCTGCAGAAATAAAGAAGCAATATGATAAGCTAAAGAGAAAATAAATTGTCCAACTCTATAACATTTACAGTAAATATCGATGATAAAGGTAGCTTATCGCTTACAGCAAAAGAAGCAAATAAAGCTTCTGATGGCATAGAAAAGGTCAAAAAGTCTACAGACTCTGCAGGTAAATCGACAGATCACTTTAGCAAACAACAGAAAGGGGTAGCAGGAGCCACCTCTAATAGTACCAAAGCGTTCTCGAAGATGACCACAGGTATTAGTGGGGGTCTTGTACCTGCTTATGCCACTTTAGCAGCAAACATATTTGCAATTTCAGCAGCATTTGGGGCTTTAAAAAGAGTTGCGGCTTTTGATCAATTAGTAGAGGGATTTAATAGAACAGCAAATGCAGCAGGTAGGTCGGCAAGTATAGTTGTAGGAAATCTAAAACGAATAACTGATGGAGCAATTTCATCAGAGCAAGCCTTTCAAGCGGCCGCAGTTGGCTTTAGTGCGGGGTTCTCAACGACAGAAATAGAGGGTCTTACAAAAGTAGCAAAAGGAGCCTCCCTTGCCTTAGGTAGAGATATGGGCGATGCTATGGATCGTTTAATACGAGGTACTGCAAAAATAGAACCTGAAATTCTCGACGAATTAGGTATTTTCGTACGTTTAGACGATGCTGTAAGAGACTATGCAGAGAGCATGGGAAAAACTGCTGGACAGTTAACCCAGACAGAAAGAAGGCAAGCTTTTTTAAACACTACTCTTACCCAGGGTGCTCTGAAGTTTGCCAATATTTCAGACAGTGTAGACGTTAATCCTTATGACAGACTAAGTGCTTCGTTTGATGCTTTGTCTAAAACCTTAATTCGTATCTTTGATGTTGTTCTAAGACCTTTTGTAGAGTTTTTTGCAGGCAGCACTACCGCCATGCTAGGCGGACTTATTCTGTTTTCTACCACTATAACTTCAGCAATGTTCCCCGCCTTAGATAAGTTAGGTGGAAAATTTGCGCGTACTGCGCAGTCAGCCAAAGAAGCCGCCGATGACGCAACGTTAGCACAAAAACAACTCGTAGAAGCCTCTCAGTTAAAAGTTAAGGAAAGTACCGGAGTTAGTAAGAAATCTAAGTTTCATAAAATACAAGCTAAATTGATCAAAGGAGAGAAGGTAAGTGTTTTAGAACTAAAAGCGGCCGAAAAATCTTTACAGAAGTCTGTAGATATTAGATATAACCGCGCTAGTAAGTTATCCGGAGAAGCCAAAGCTATAAAAGAAGCAGAAATAGCGGTAATTGAAAGACAGACACTAGCTGTAAGAGAGTTAATCGATGCTGAAGAAGGGCGTTCCGAAAACATACTAAAAGCTGGAAAAGCTACCAAAATTGCAGAAAGAGAAGGCAAAGTAAGTGGTACTGTAGATAACATTAAAGGAAAAGGCCTTATGGAAGGTCTGGGCTTTAAAGAAGCACGAGACGGATTAGCAGAATATAGAAAAGACCTCCCAGATATCAGACAGGAAGTAGATGAGTTAATTACTCAAAAAGGCTTCCTGGGTAAGATTATGAAAAAAAGTGCCGTATTCTCCAGGGTAGCAAGTGTGGGCATTAGACTTTTTGGAACCGCTGTAGTGAACGCTCTTCCTGTGATAGGTCAAATAATTATGGTTTTAGGATTTGTAATAACAGGTCTTAAGGCTTTGTGGAGTGCAATTAGCAAGCCCTCAGAAGCTATGAAGCAGATGACAACTATTGTAGAGGGTATGGACGAGAAGCTGGCTCAGTTATCGGAAACAAATCAAAAGCTCACAGGAACTTATACCGCGGTATTAATAGCAGAAGCTGCTAGACTAAGTAAAACAGGGGAACTTACAGATGCTCAACTAGCAAACGCTGTAGCAACAGGCAAGCAATTTGCAGCAGTTACTGCTTATGGAAATACCTTAAAGGTTAATGCAGGAATAGTAAGTGAGTTTACTGGTGTTATGTCTACAATGATAGAAGAGGCACAAAAAGAGCCTACAGCTTTACAGGTCATAAGTGAGTTTGCAGTGTTTGGACCTCTAAGATCTTTAGGAGAAACCTTATCTAGCATAGGAGAAACTTTAGCAGAATGGTCAAGTTATACTTTTGATGGAGTTGTTGATCTTCTAAAAACAGTAGCAGCATTCTATGGTAAAGGAATAGATTTTATATACGGAGAAGGAACTTCACAAACTTTAGTGGATGCAGCAACAGATGCAGTAGAAGGTATAGGAGAAAAAATTGATGAAAAGTGGGGGCAGATGCAACTTCAAGCCTCTACAGAAAGGTTTATATCTCAACAGGCTGAGTCATTTTCAATGTTACAGGACGCCAACTCAGATTTAGCGGCTGCTATGGAAAAAGAACTAGGGGGCAGTTATGAAGGCTTTATACGAAATAATTTAAAGGGGGTAGAAACTCAAGCACAATTTGAACATGCACTAAATGCAATTCAAGGAAAACTTACGCATATATCTCAGAAGTACAAAGACGCAGCCTCTGCAGTACTAGATTTTGGGCAGAATGTGAATGTGGGACAAAAGGCTATGACAGAGTTTGGTAAAAAGTTTTTTGACAAAAACCCTTTTAATGAGTTAAAAAATCAAGTTATTCAATCGCAGAGAGCTGTTGAAAAATTAAAGGATGCTTCGGAAGCATCCGATAGTAGATTAAACTTTGCAGACGCAATTGCCTTAGCAGTAAAAAACGGAGAGTTAAATTTAAAAGAGTTTGGCTTAACGGCCGAAGATGTTAAGGTGTTGGGCCCTGCAGCTTTTAATCCTTTAATAGCTAAAATTCAAGAAGTTGCCATAGAAACTGATACTGCAAAAGATACTATTGAAAGACTGCAGTCGGGCATAAAAGATTTACAAAAGCAAGCAAAAAATAAATTAGTAAGTGACTTATTTACTGATCAAAGTAATATGCTAAAAACTTTTGGTAAGTTTGAGCAAAGCTTGGGTCAAAAAATTACGCGAAACAAGCAGATTTACGATGATCAAGTTAGTCATAATATTGAACTCGATAAAAGAAAGAAAGCTCTGATTGATGCAGAATTCAAGCTAAGAGAGCTGGAACTACAGTTAATGCTAATGAAAGTGGGTCTTAATGATAAAGAGAAAGAAAATATTCAAGCTCAAATTGCAGCCTTGTCTGCTTTAAAAGCTGCTCAAAAAGGAGAAGTAACTACAGCAACTACGGGTGCGCAAGGAGATGCTAAGACTGCATTTTTCCAACGTCAGCAGTCAAATACTGGAGCTAGCGGCTTTGATCCCGCAGGTTCCGGAAATAAAGTAGTAGATGCTATAACTAATGCTAATGAGCAATTTGCAGTTTTTGATGAAAAAGGAAAGCAAGTATACTTAACAATGGAACAAGCTTTTGCAACTTTTGACGAAAAAGGCAATAAAACCTTTAATAATTTTGGTATGCAAGTTGCTTTTGCACGCACTATGTTAAGCCCCTTTTTAGAAGACTTAGCAAAACTAGGGCCTGAAGGAGAGCTGGCAGCGTCTGTTGGTGAAGGCATGTTAGTTATATCAGAGAGTTTTGCAAATTTAGCAGATACTATAGAAACCACTTTTAAGGGAACTTCTATTGAAAGTTTTGAAGGATTTAAAGCTGCCTGGAATAGTACTGCTACTACCATGGAGCAAAAAGCGGCTGTTTTGGCCGCAGGGTTTTCAGCAGTCGCAAATACTATAGGAGCTTTGGCCAATACAGTAGCCGCGGCTGCTAGAAATAGAGTAGCAGGCATTGATAATGAAATTGAAGCAGAGAAGAAAAGAGACGGAGTTAGTGCCGCCTCTCAAGCAAAGATGGCAAAACTAGAAGCTAAAAAAGAACAAGTTAAAAAGAAAGCTTTTGAAACAGATAAAAAATTAAGAATTGCACAAGCTATTATGAGTACAGCAGCAGGTGTAGCAGCAGCGTTATCCGGTGGTTTTTTAACAGCTTGGATGGCTCCTATGATAATGGCAATGGGAATGGCTCAGGTGGCCATAATTTCTGGAACTAGCTATCAAGGTAAAGGAGCCGGCGGTGGATCTGGCGGAATTAAAGAATTAAACATGGGCAACCGCAACAATACTGTAGATCTTGCACAAGGAAATAGTGCAAGCGGAGAGTTGGGGTACATGAGAGGAGAGCAAGGACAGGGTACAGGAGCTACTAACTTTAAACCAGGTTCAGCTTTCACAGGTGCAAAGTACAGAGCATCTGGAGGAGAAACAGCAGGTTTCATGGTAGGAGAGCAAGGACCAGAACTATTTATACCCGATCGTTCAGGACGGATTGCTCCTGCAGACGAAACGGCTGCTATGGCCTCCATGACCTCAAACGTAAACTTTAATATTAGTGCAGTAGATGCCGCAGGCGTAGAGGACGTACTAGTAAGACAAAAAGGACACATAATAAGAATGATACGCGAAGCAGCGAACGAGCACGGACAGCCTTTCTTAGAGGACATCAGTGATGGGAGTTACACAAGCTAATGGCTATTGATTATCAAAATGTACTACCAGATCCTAACTATGAAATAGGGTCTGATGGAGGAGACGGAACAAGCGGGAATGCAACGGGATCAAACGGACCTGGCTTTGCCTCTGTAGAAGTAAAATCTACCTCTCCAATTATGAGAACACGAACTAATTCAGGGCGTATCGTAGCAAGAGCTATAAAATCTCATTTGTGGAATATTGATATCTCTTATAACCCTATGACTCGGACTGAGTTTGAGCCTGTATATAATTTTTTAATCAATCGTAGAGGTTCTTTAAAACCTTTCTTTGTAAGTCTCCCCCAATATAGGAACCCTCAAGATAGTAATCTAGCGGGGACAATTAAAGTTGATGGAGCCGCAATTGCTGGAGCTACCTCTATGAAGATTGACGGAATAACAGCAGGAAACCCTACTCCTGGCGATCTATTCACAGTCACAGATCTTAGTGACTCTAATCATAAAAAAACGTATAGAGTTACACAGGTAGAAACAAATACTCACTATAATAGCGTACAACCTGCGTCCGATGAGCGTATAATTCATTTTATGCCGGGTCTACAAAAAGCAACATTTAACAATGCAGATTTAGTTTTCACAAACCCTTTAATAAGGGTAATAGCAACAGATGTACAAGAGTACGCATTGGGTAACGATGGACTGTACACATTTTCTTTAAAGCTTGAGGAGGCCTTACCCTAATGGCAATTCGTAATCTTAATACTCAGTATACTATATTAACTCTGGGCAACACTACACAGGCACAGTGGAATACCACAGCAAATACTAGCGGCGTTACATATGCTGTAGGCACAACTTTTTCTGCTGTTAATGATCAAGGAGTTGGTACTGGTACTGCTTTAAGCAATTCGGGAGTAACAACCACTGCTGGAAACTTTATTAAAAGCTCCGCTTTACAGAACTCCCTGTTAAACAATGATCCTTTCAACTATGCCCATTTGGTAAAATTTGAAAGACCTTTACCGTATCCTTTAGATAATAAAAAGACTTCAAGAAAGGCAAATAGATATACCTATATAACAGATGGCGCTTTTGATATTGTCTGGGATGATGGTAGTAAAGATTTACTAGGTACTAGTAACGGTCCTCAAACTTATAATGCAAATAAACTTGGAAAAATAGGTTCTATTACTGAAACTACCGAAGCAAAAGCAAGTTCTACTAATATAACTTTAGATACTGCTGCTCTAGGTGCTACTGCATCCGTAAGTCAGATGCAATTTCAAAGTAATACGATAACAGGGCCGGTAGGTTTTGATTTTGTAGCAGAAGGTTTTAGCGAAGGTGATAAAGTTTACATCGTGGGCGACGCTACTGCAATTGCGGCTAATCAAGCAGACGCTACGGTTGCTCGTAATGCTCAAGGTATTTATGTAACTATTTCTACTTTCAAAGATGAAGGAAGAGCTATCAAGTTCACAGAGTCTTTATCTTCCTACGCACTAGGCTTCCAAAACTATAACTACACAGTATCTTTAGCCTCTGAAGAATTAAAGTCTCTCATTGCAGATAAAGCTGGAAATAGCTATAGCACGTATATGAATAGAGAAGTCTTTATCTATAAAGCGCATATGGATATTGATACTAATGTAATGATTGGAGAGCCTTACTTAATATTTAAAGGAATTATTACCAATGGACAAATAAAGGAAGATCCAGGTAAAAGCTCTTCCATAACATGGACTCTTTCTAGTCATTGGGGAGACTTTTCTCGCGTGTCTGGAAGACTTACTGTAGATGAAGCGCACAGAGCCTTAGACGGTAATGGCGAACCTGATAAAGATGCTGTAATTCGTAAAGAGTACATGGGAGACCTTGGTTTTGCACACGCTAATCAGTCTCTAAGTGTTATGGCTCTTTATAACGAAATCGAAATCTCTTATAAGCAAGTAGACATTAATGGAGGCTGGCCA
>Ga0315322_10003435_pt1 | contig 12236 bp, 10 predicted proteins | sample M110021515metaG_FD_203461 | JGI IMG/M metagenome (GOLD analysis project Ga0315322, IMG submission 203461) | Ammonia-oxidizing marine archaeal communities from Monterey Bay, California, United States - M1 100m 21515 | ecosystem: Environmental > Aquatic > Marine > Intertidal zone | place: USA... | reverse complement strand
AGGCCAGACGGAGCTGGAGCTCCTTGGGCTGGCATTGCTTCATCTAGAACAACCTGCGCGGGGACGGTTCTTGGTCTGACATCAGTGATTTCATCGGCCTCTGTGGAACCGTTGGCATTGTTGGCAGTTAGTGTCAAGGAGTATGGTGTTCCATTTACAAGAGGGCTTCCGGCACCGTCCACAGTAACGTCAAAATAAGCATAATTACCGGCGGCGTTCTCAGCAAAACTATTAACAGTAACACTCTGTGATGCAGTTGTACCGACAACAAGACCATAATCAGAAAGACTGGCACCGTTATGTCCATTATCATTTTCTGAACCGCTGTTGGGTAGGTTCGCAAGTTTAATTCTGATCGTGTTGGACGCGTGGCCAACCAGAGTTGATATTTCGGCGAATTTGGGTTTGATTGGCTTACCACTTGGCGTTACATCAACATTATCACTGGCATCTGAACCAGCAGCATTAGGCGTAGTAGTCATTACATTGATTGCCTTTGCGGAAAAAGTATATGTGACACCATCTAGAATAGAAAGAGTTGGTGCAGCAGTAGTAACATCCTCGGTAACACCATCGGCATTTACAACCCAACCGATGTCGCCGTTGGCTACTAGTTGGTTTTGCAATTTAGCAGCAAGGTCAGTCGCAGCAATTTTACCATTCAGAATATCGTTGTCGTTGGCACTGTTAACATTATAATTATTAAGGTTGATTCTTTTGTACAAGCCGTCACCGTCAGCATTATTGGTGCCACCAGTAAGTTTTACAATGACAGCGAAGTCATATTCATTATTAGCAGGACCAGCTGTACCACCGAGTGTAATAGAAAACTCTACTTTATTGTCAGTGGTTCCGGCAGCAGTGCCATCTCCTCCGGGAGCAGCAGCAACACCATCAGCCGATAGTGGGGCTGGTAGTGGGACTGGGTCGGCAGCAACTAAAAATGCGCCACTAGCAGCAGCGACAGCTACAGTGACAGCGTTTGGTGTTTCACGAGGAGAAACGTGGAAAGTCTCTGCCGTCGCGACTGTACCAGTGGCATTACGAGCAGCGACAATGAGTTCGTAGGCTGTGTCGTTGAGTAGTCCACCTGTCATTGCCGGAGTGATCTGAGTACCGTCTGCGGCCAAGCCAGCGACAGTACAATCAATCGTTTGAAGACCCAAAACACCAGCAGTCGCATCATACACGTTTTGCCATACGTCACCCAAGGCGACGCCATTAGCACTCACTTTATATATGGTAACTAGATAGGACGACACAGTATAAGCATCCACACCGCCCCACGTATTGGTATCCGCGGCATATGCGCCAGGTCCAGATCTGAGTGTAAACTTTTGGTCTCCATGGCCCACGACAGAGTTATAATAATTGTCAGCAGGGGGCGATAAATAGGTCATCACACTTCTGCCAGTTGCAATGTCATTGTCGTCATTGGCAGCATAAAAGGGAATATAATTTATAGTAGACAATACGACATGATAAGATCTACCATTAACTAGCGCCATATGAACACTAGATACAATATCGAATGTTTTTTCCGTGATGTCAGTAGGAACCTTGTAGGTCACTTGATAAGATCCGGAACCAGTGTCTGTGGGCGTAGATTGCTTACCAGGTGGGCCTGGGAGTGCTGTAAGTGGTGTTTCGTGTGCATCAGTAATAGTGAAACGAAGTGTCTGACCAGCAACTAAGCCTGAGACGTGGTATTGCATACCTACATCAGAGTTTGAAAGAACGCCGATTGCTGTCATGGTTATACTATACGCTATTATTTTATTTTCAGGAAATGGTCATTGATGTCCATGGCTTAATATCTCCGCCCGCGATCTCCCAAAAGATCCTCTAATTCCTCGGAAAATCACCCGTCCGTACTCCGTTCATACACCGTTCCACCACATCGCACGATAAAGGGTGTCGTTACGCCTAAATTCCCCAACAGTGACGCACATGGAAGAATCTTAAAAAGGGTAACCCCTCAAAAGTACTTGGAATTTCAAAATTGGACATTTATAAATGTCCAAAAATGGAAAACCATTGAAGTCTTGGATTCGTTCATATTAAAAATCTTATGCAGCCAAACTGTAAAAGTACTCCACGGTTTCCTTACCATAATTATTTTTTGCCTAAAATATGGCTAACGGTGGCTAACGGTGGCTAACGGTGGCTAACGGTCGTTAGCCAAAAACTCGCAGAGGTTTTAGGCGTATTATATCCAAAATATATGATACATTGGATAATATGGTCACATATTCTAAAAAATACTAACAAAAATGCCTTACGATGTCAATCCCATTGCGAGTATTTTTAGTGAGGCTAACCAAACTCGCATAAAACTCGCACCCTGATATATGGTCTAAAATAATGTTTGTATACAGTAACATATATATTCAATATTGATGAGTTCCGTCATATCCTCAGAATCGTCTTTTTTTGGGTTTATTTGTACCAAGTGCAACTATCGTTGTTCTCGTCGCAACGATTTACAGAAGCATTTTGATACGCAAAAGCATGCGCGTATGGTGCAACGAGGTCTGGTGTTGGTTCAACCGAGAGTGGTTCATATCGCACCCGTCTCGAAACTCAGCATGGATTCCATGCATGAGTGCATATGTGGGAAGACGTATCGTCACCTGTCCTCGCTATGCAAGCATCGCCGAAAGTGTGATTATTTCCATTCACAGATGGGTTCGGTGTCAACGATGACAACCATGGAGCCAGATCCAGAGCCAGAACCAGAGCCAGAGCCAGAGCCGGAGCCAGAACCAGAGCCAGAGCCAGAGCCAGAACCCGAAGCGAAAGAGGACGTTATATTGGAAGAGGATGAAACATCGGACGCGGCGGAAGCGGAGGATGCAGAGGAAGTAGATGAAACAGAGGATGCGGATGAAGTGATGGAAGCGGATGAAGTGATGGAAGCGGATGAAGAAAAAGAACCCAGTATTTTTAAATCCGACACCAATGCTCTTCTCATCGCACTTTTGAATGAGCAGGCGAAGCGCAACGACGAGTTGAAAGACATGATTGAACGCCAAGGCAAGCAATTAGAAATAGTGGCCGCCAAGGTCGACTTGCCCACAGTTACGAATGTGACAACGATTAACAATACCAATAAGTTCAACCTAAATTTCTTTCTGAAATCCGAGTGCAAGGACGCAATGAATGTGATGGATTTTGTTGAAACAATCAAGGTGACTCCTGCGGATTTGGAACGTCTTGCCGTCATGGGATACGTAGAAGGCGTTGCGCGTATGATGATAGATGGGTTGCGCAAATTAGATGTGAGTCAGCGTCCCATCCATTGTACTGATGTGAAACGCGAGTCGTTCTACATCAAAGACAACGACGTTTGGGAGAAGGACAATGCGAGTGGCGACAAGATGCATGCGGTGGTGAAGCATGTTGCAAATCGAAACGTTATTGCAATACCTGATTGGCAAAAGGAGAATCCATTACATACTGATTTCTCCACGCGTGCGCATGAGCAGTATTTGCGCATAGTGAATGTGGCGTTCGGCGGCGCAAATGCTGACGATAATGAGAATTTTCGGAACAAGATCATCCGCAAGGCGGCTCCTGAGTTGGCTCCACCTAAGAAGACGCTGCATATTAAGATGTAGTCTGAACAATATAAGTTCAATAAACCATATATTTGAGTTTTACATGAGAAGGTACATAAAAAAGGTAAAACACGAAAAGTACTTGGAAATTCAAAATTGGACATTTATAGACATTTATAAATGTCCTTTTTTGAAATTCCCAGGAGGTTTGTGAAATTAGAAAAAAATATTTTTATCGTAACAAACTGAAAAAGTATATCATGGTTTGTTACGATAAAAATATTTGATTGAAAATACAATGAAATTGCGAGTTTTTAGTCGGCGAATAGTCGGCGAATAGTCGGCGAATAGTAGGCTATATATAGGCTATATATAGCCTACTAAAAACTCGCAATTTCATCGATAAATATGAGAAGAGATATTATTATTATCATTTTGCATGTATATAATAGAGATATTTATTTAGAAACTCTTACGATAAAATCCGAGGCTACATGTAGGCTACATGTAGCCTACATGTAGCCTACAAAAACTCGCAAAAACTCGCAAAACTCGCAAAACTCGCAATTTAATTAACATTTAGGAAATAATTATATATGTGTATTATTGGTTTGCATGTAAAATATTGTGTATATATAATCATAATTCCTTACGATAATATAATACGACTAAAACTCGCAAAAAACTCGCAAAAACTCGCAAAAACTCGCAAAAACTCGCAGAAACTCGCAGAAACTCGCAGAAACTCGCAAAAACTCGCAGAAACTCGCAGAAACTCGCAGAAACTCGCAGAAACTCGCAGAAACTCGCAGAAACTCGCAGAAACTCGCAGAAACTCGCAGAAACTCGCAGAAACTCGCAGAAACTCGCAAATGGATATAGAAATAATATGGACATATTGTACATTCATAGGTATTGCATAATAGTATGTCGAGTGCATTGAAAAAAACTGATACGATTAATATGCTATATTCATGTTCTCAATGTAATTATCACTGCCTACGTCGTAATGATTTAAACAAGCATTTTGAAACAAAAAAGCATGCACGTGTAGTAAATCAAAATAGTGCCTCTCCTATTGAGACGCCCGCGATGCCAAAATCAGACCCCCCTGCATGTGTGGTTAATGACAAACCCTATAATTGTTTGTGTGGGAAAGTATATCGTCATTCTACCTCTCTGTATAAGCATCGACGATTTTGTGAATATTTTCAGAAACATGTATCGAAATTATCTGAAAAATCAGAGCCAAAACCAGATGCATTTGTAGAGATGTCGCGTATGCTTATGACAGTTATTGAGCAGCAAAGTAAGCAAGTTGATAAACAATTTGAGCAGCAAAGTAAGCAAGTTGATAAACAATTTGAACAGCAAGATAAGCAGATGACAGTTATTGACCAGCAAGGCAAGCAAATTGATAAGCATTTTGATCAGCAAGGCAAGCAGGTGAGTGAAGGGTATTCTGTTATTGAACAGCAAAGCAAGCAATTAGCGGAAGTAGTTGCCAAGGTGGACAAAGGGGGAGTAACAAATAACGTAACAAATAGCGGCAATTTTAATTTGAACGTATTTTTGAACTCTGATTGCAAGGATGCGATGAACGTAGCGGATTTTTTCCAGACGATCGAGGTTACATCTGAAGATTTGGATCATCTGGGTGAGGTGGGTTACGTGGAGGGCGTTACACGCCTTATGTTAAATAGTCTTCGTAAGTTGGAAGTATGTCAACGACCCATTCACTGTACAGATGTGAAGCGTGAATCGTTTTATATCAAAGACAAGGATATTTGGGAGAAAGATAATGCAAGTGGTGATAAGATGCATAATGTAGTGAAGAACGTTGCGCACCGTAATATAGTTGCGTTGCCCGAATGGCAAAAAGATAATCCATTACATAATGATTTTTCCACGCGTACGCACGAGAAGTATATGCGTATCGTGAACGCTGCTTTCGGTGGATCTACGCAGGACGAGACGAATAAGTTTCGCAAGAAGATAATCCGCAATGCGGCGCCGGAGTTGGTGCCACCCAAGAATTCAGAAGACGATATTGTGTAGGTTGTTGTCACCTGTAAATAAAAAACCGCCCCTATTCGGTTGTTTTTTATTTTGTTTTTTATTTTGTTTTTTATTTTGTTTTTTAATTTATTGTGTGCGAGTTAGTCAAATTCGAAGCGACAGAAGGGACATTCATTCATATATACGCGTTTATAACAGTCCGTGCAAGTGGTGTGACCGCATTGGAGGTCGATGTTGAGTTTTTCATCATAGCAGATGCCGCATTCAGTGACATGGTTCAATCGTGTGAATAACGCGACCTTGGTAATGTATGGCGAAACGTCTCTGTGACTGGAGATCTCAGCGAGACATTGTGTGGTGTATTGTCCGTTGGGTGCCGGTTTGAGTCGTTCGTATAGGTTGATTGCTCCTATTTCTTCCAAGAAGTTGGCGAATATTCTCCCGTTTGCATTACAACGGTTCTTGTTGTGTCCCAGTTTGCTGAAGCGGTATGCGAACTCCTCGACCTTTTCTGGGTAATTTTTGTAGAGAAGCATGCATGCCATGCTGCTGGATGCGATATCGCCCCAGTCGCAGGCGATACTATAGTAATGTATGGCTTTATCGAGTCGGTCTGGTTCTCCTTCTCCGTCGTTGAATGCGCGTAGGTGTAATCCCGCAAGGTTGTACATGGCGAGAACGTTTTCGTGTATGTCGATGGCCTTTACGTATGCCTGTTCTGCTATATGGAACATGTCGTCATAACATGTTTCCAGTATCTGTGCGTAGTCGAGGTAGCAGGGTGCATTATATGGGCTGAGTGCGATGGCCATTTCGTAAGCGGGTTCTGCTTCGATTTGTTTTCTGTTGCGGCAATATGTGTCACCCACCGCATTGTGCATGACGGCTATTGCGAATATTCCTTCTGGTTCAGTGAAGCATTCGTCTTTGCAATCTGTTGCAACATCAATATCTTCTTCTCTAATATCGGTATTGGCTTCGCATGTGCATTTGAATAATCCGTATTCAACAAGTTGTCTTCTGTGTCTCCATGTGTGTTTGGTGATAACTTGTTGATTTTTTATGATACGGTTCATGTTCATGAATTCGATGTAGTCTTCGTCGTCTTCGATGTCATCTCTCTGAGCGTATTCCTCTTCTTCGTCGTCTTCGTAGTCTTCATCGAAATCTTCGTCGTCGTTGTCTGTGAGAATAGGGTCAATGATGTCGGCGTCGATTTCAAGGGCTGCTTCGAAATCGTGGTCAACGATTTCGTTGTCGAAAACGGTTGCGAGGTCGACGATGTGCGCCGTATCGGAAGTGTCGATGCCTGATGCGTCTAGGTCGGCCATGGTGAGGTGGTCTAAGTCCTCTTCTGTGCCTAGGTCGGCCATGGTGAGGAGTTGGTGTTCGCCTTCGTCTTCGTCTTCGTCTTCGTCTGACGAAGAATAGTCTTTCCACATAGGGTGTTCGACTATATTAAAGCGTTCTCTGGGGGTGGTGACGATAGGTAGACCGTTTTCCATTCTGGATGCAATAGTTGTCATGATGTCGGTTAGTTTATTATTACTGATGTAATCTTGTTTGATGCAATAGTCTGTGTGCGTTTGTTCGTGTCAATTCTTTTTGTGCATTGTGTATATATTCACTGACCGTAGCAAAATATGGGTATATTGTTGGTTCTCGGTGTAATTGTGGGTGGCGCAGCGATAACTTCAGTATTTGTAACGGTTTCTGAACATATGTATATAATGTCTGATAACATCCATGCGCATTTGTGTGGTGGATTTTCTCCGCGCAAACGTTCCAGTAGTGATGATGGTATGTGATATGATAATAGAAGTATTGTATTACGATATACGTATATATCGTGATACAATTGTACAAGTGTTTGTTTGTTTGTTGTTTAGAATGCAACCAGAATTATCGATAGAAGAGCGACCAGATGTGGTCGTCCGTGTGCCTGTGCCTGCATGTGATGCGTCGTGTATAGAGGGATTAACAGATGCTGAGCGCTGTGTAGCGTTATGTAGTGGTGCTGCGTGTCTGCGTCAGAACCGTAAGATGCTCGCTGGCGCTACGGAGCGTCAGATGCATGCTGAGATCGAGAGTGATTTTCGTGCGCAATTGGATGCGCAGGCTGCTGCCTTATCTCTGGAGAAGGTATTGGGTGAGGAGCGTCAGCGTTCCGCCTGTGAGCGATTGGATAAAGAAGTTGAAACGGTTGTTCGTCACAAGACAGAGATATTGGATCGTGTGATGTTGGATAAGGAGGAGCAGGTTCGTCGTCTAACCGAATTGCTGCATGATCGTGACGTGTCGTTGTTGAGTGCGAAGGAGGAGTTGCGTAATCATAATTTTGATCGTCGTATGAAGGTAGAAGAGGAGGTTGCGAATATAGTTCGTCAGCATGATCAGATGCGTGACGCATCGTTGCGCGACGTTTTATCAAAGAATGTTGATATGTTGGATGTTGTTCGCAAGTACAGTCAGCAACATACACGTACGTCAACGGAGATAGGTGCTATTGGCGAGCATCAGTTTTTTAGTCTTTCAGAAAAGGCGTTTATTGATTTTGAAGGTTTTCAGTTGTTGGATGTGCATGCGCAGCCGCACAAGGGCGATGCCCATCTTGTGTTCAAGGATTTAACAATAATGGTGGATGCAAAAGCGTATTCTCGTCGTGTGGATTCGTCGCAGATAGAGAAGATTAAGGCTGATTTACGGTGTAATGAGCATATTCCATTTGCGTGGCTTGTTTCTCTCAATACTGGGATAGACCGTAAGGATGGTGTTGCATTTTCTTTTGAGTGGATTGGTGAATCACAATGTGTTGTGTATGTGAATAATCTTCTCGGTCATTCTGATCCAGGTCTTTTATTGAAGACATTGTATTATTTGTGTCGTGATCAAATGGCTCGTGTGTTGTCGATGTGTGACGACGGAGCGGACGTTCGCGAGTTGGCATCGTTGCGCGAAGAACGTCGTCACACAACAGATAAGATTGTATTATTGAAGAAGCGTCTTCGAGAGGTGAAGAGTGCAATGACGGGATTACGTAATTTACAGGGTGATTTGGAGCGTGATGTTGCTGGATTATTGAACGTGGATGCAGTAGACGGAGTAGGAGATGCTGTGCATAAGCATTATGCGTCGGTGAGCGAGTGGTGGAGTACGTATGCGGAGTGTATAGAGGGTATAGATGAAGTAGATGGTGATGGTGTGGTGTTAAAGTCGCCTGCTATTTGGAATCAACTGAAGCGTGATCGATCTGACATTTGTTCTGAGATGACAATAAGTGAGTTTAAAAACGTGTTAAGTTTGATAGTTCCCGAGTCTAACGTTGTCCGTGCTCGTGGAAAGGGTGGTGGTGTAGATATATTGCGCTACCGCGTGCGTTCCGTGTCGACATCAGTGGATAAGAAGGAAACTCCAGTAGTGATTGCAACCGAGAGTTTGTCTTGTTAGGTTATTTCCATACGATTTTGTTGAATATTTTCGTAGGTGCGAATGGTTTGATTGTCATAAAGAGTGATTTTACGAAATGATTTGCGTTTACGATGCGTAGTTCTTCTAAATCATCTCCATATTCATTAAATATTGTGAGTAATCCTCGTGCAGATGCGATACGTGTTGAATGATAAAGTGTAAATCCCTTTGCGTCAAATATAAATATCCATTTTTCTCCATTATTTGTTTCTAACACCTCTCTGTAGTGATTGAGAACGCCTTCGGTTTCATGATTGATTGCATCTCCTGGACATGTGTAAAACAAATTTGCCCCTTTTTGTTTTCCCATTTTGAAAAAAGAGTGGCTTTTTGGGTCATTATCGCATAAAATGCACATATTTATCAGATAATATATATAACAGAACTAAAAATCGTTTGTTCTACGACTAATTTCTCTCTATGATCAGAAATCCAAGGGTGTTTTTGATGATAGTGTTTCTAATGTGACATTACATTCGTGTCCGTTGCGCCTCGTTGCGCATTTTTCTCTCTATGATCAGGATTTCAAAGGTGTAAAACAACTTAATACAATATTATAACTATATCTACATGGAAAGACCCAGTTGGGATGAATATTTCAAAGAGATAGTTCAAGTGACTTCAAAGCGTTCTCCATGTGAACGCCTACACGTAGGCTGTTTACTTGTGAAAGACAATCGTATAATTAGCCAAGGATATAATGGATTTTTTCCTGGATGTAGTCATACAAGTATTATCAGAGATGATCACGAACAAGCAACGGTTCATGCGGAACAAAATGCGATATGTGATTGTGCGAAACGTGGCGTATCTTCAATGGGTTGTACTGCTTATATTACTCATTATCCATGTTTAATTTGTACACGTCTGTTATTAACATCGGGTATAAAAGAAATAAATTATATTCACGACTATAAAAATGATGAATTAGTAAATTATTTTTTAGAAGAGAACAACGTAAGTATCAAAAAAATCTAATTATTCATAATCTTACGTTCGGGAACGTTGCGCACCGTCGCTCGACGCGTTCTTTTCTCTCTATGATCAGAAATCCAAAGGTGTATTTGATGGTGGTGTTTCTAATGTTGTAATTACCCATCGTTCTCTAGACGAAATTGAATTAGATGTATAAATGTATCATTACAATATAAGTAAGTATACAATGTCTGAGAATAATTGTGCGCAAAAAATCCCATGTGTTCGTAAAAAGGCTGTAAAGAAAGTAGATAATACTATTGTCACCGATAGTTTGGTTGTACAAGAGCCAAAAAAGAAAGGAATGAAGCCATTGGTTAAGTGGAGTGGTGGTAAGACCGATGAATTAGCAAAAATCATGCCTCATCTACCTGCTAGTTACGATACCTATTTGGAACCCTTTATAGGTGGTGGCGCAGTGTTCTTTCATGAAAATCCAGAAAAGGCAGTGATTAGCGATGTTCATAAAGAACTTATAGATTTATATAGCGCAGTTAAGGCTGGTCACAGTGCTGAAATACATAAATTCATGGAAGAAAATCCCAATGAGGAAGAGACCTACTATAAAGTGAGAGCATCTGACCATAGTGATCAGCTGGATAGTGCGAAACGGTTTTATTATCTCAGAAAGACATGTTTTCGAGGCATGTTACGATATAATAGTAAGGGTCAGTTCAATATTCCATATGGAAGATACAAAACCTACAATTATTCAGACCTGCAGAACAATCAATACGAGGATTTATTAATGCGAACAGAGGTTTTGAATACGGGATTTGAAGATATCTTTGAAAATTATAATGATGCAAACAACTTTATGTTCTTGGATCCTCCATACGATAGTGAGTTTACTGATTATGGGTACTGTAGTTTTGGAAAGGAAGAGCATAAAAAGTTGGCAGAATGTTTCAAGAATACAAATATTCGATGTCTAATGGTAATCGGCAAAACACCATTTATTGAAGAATTATACAAGGAATATATTGTAGATGAGTATGACAAAAAATACAGATTTAAACTGCATTCTGGTCGTGTTGGTGATGAGATCAACACAAAACATCTTGTGATTAAGAATTACTAGGATGCCCGCCTAGTCAAACATCGCGTCTGCGATGCTATTCAACAACGAGGTGTATGTCTCGATATTAAATGTGAGATCAATATTCAACATAGTTAAGTATTGATTAATTCCGAATAGATTGTCATTGATGATGGAATATTTCTTTTTGATAATGTCTGGCATATCATGCGATGTGAGTTGTCTGAGACCAAGTAAACACCAGTTAATCTTGTAGTCAGGGTACTCATTTTTCAGTTCCTCTACTATTCCCAGACACTTTGAGTATGTAGATTTGGACTTTTCAGTGTCGAGGTTGAGATTGGACTTGAGTTCAGCATAGTATATCACTTTATTCACTTCATCGCAGAATAGATGGTCTTTCTCCTTCTCTCCTTTTTTGTTTTTTTCTTTTATATTTTTGTAAGGCGTATATTTCATAATCAAGTCTATAAGGAACTTCTCAACACCGTTTCCAAGTTTGATACAGTCGGATTGAGATAGGCTTCTAGTAATCAGAGATGATAGACTATTTACGTCTTTATTTTTATTCGAAGAGCAACTTTGAATATACTGATTGTCGTGGATCAGTGTTAGGAGTGCATCTTCTGTGATGAGTGGTGTGGGAATTTCTTCTGCACTAGTGGCAGCGGGCGTGGCAGCGGGCGTGACAGCGGGCGTGGCAGCAACAGTATATTGATTTGGTTCGTTCATGTCTTGATACGTTTGTTATTGCACTAGGTAAGCCTTACAGATTGGTTTCAATTCATTTTGTTTATTTTCTCTCTATGATCAGAAATCCAAAGTGAAATTAATGATGTTATTTCTAATGTGATATTACATTCGGAGACGTTGCGCACCGTTGCGCACACCATAAATCGTGTAGTATATGTTAAACATTATATATAGTACATACAATTAATTACATTACAATCAACCAATATAATTGACTGCATATAGCGTAACATATATTTAATGATATATCATAACAATAATTAATGACATATCATAACAATTACATAATATAATAATATAATATTGACTGCATATAACGTAACAAAATATATTATAATAATACAATAATACTAAAATATAAATGACTGCATAACTCGTAACAAATATATTCATAATTATTCAACTAATATCCACTGCATATA
>Ga0315322_10003433_pt1 | contig 12237 bp, 8 predicted proteins | sample M110021515metaG_FD_203461 | JGI IMG/M metagenome (GOLD analysis project Ga0315322, IMG submission 203461) | Ammonia-oxidizing marine archaeal communities from Monterey Bay, California, United States - M1 100m 21515 | ecosystem: Environmental > Aquatic > Marine > Intertidal zone | place: USA... | reverse complement strand
CCGAGTAAACCGGGATTTTTTCATCTAATTCTTTTAGCATTTTTTTGAGCAGAGTCGATCCAATACCTTTTTTTTGTTCACTAAATTTTATAGCAATTACATCTATTAAATAATGAAATTCAGAATTGATTTTGATATTATTATTAGTAATGTTTTTACCTTTTGAACCAGAAAATTTATGAACAATTGAGAAGCCAATAACATTTTCGTTTCTAATTGCAACATAGTAAGAATGATTTCTATTTTTTAATTCGAAATATATAGACTTGTGGTAGTTTTTCCCAAATTCAGAAAATGAAATAGCTAAGCAATCATCAATGTCATTTTGATTCATTTTTCGAATGTAGTGAGAAGAAACCAAAATAGGGGAGGTTAGAAAAAAATGGGCAAGCTACTTATATCGCACCGCTCAACCACATACCCTTGCTATGTTCCCATCCTGGGGGATTCTGCAGGAGCTGGTCGTATAAGACTTGCCCGGTGCAAATGTAATATTTTTCATTAAAAAAGAACTAAAATAATTTAATCATTCAAATGATATTTTTCACCATTAATTACACCAACAACTTTACAGGAAAGAGAAGTGTTTAAAAAAGGAGAATTATCACTTAAAGATTCATTATTTTCTTTTGTGAATGTGAATTCTTTATTAGGATTAAATAACGTAACGTTTGCTTTAAATCCTTCCTTTATAACAGGCGTATCAAGCTCTAGAATCGTTCTAGGGTTGATGGCCATTTTGATGATAATCTCTTCAAGACCTATGCTTTTTGATAAGTGTGTTACTGCTAGTGGAAAAGCTGTTTGAGTTCCTATAATTCCAAATTCTGCTATGCTAAATTCCATTTTTTTAGATTCTAAATCTTGTGGAGTATGGTCAGATGTAATTACATCAATAACACCACTTTTTAAACCTTCTATTAGTGAATCTTTGTCCTCTTGGGTTCTTAGTGGAGGTAGAACTTTAAAATTGCTGTTAAAATCTCTAAGTGAGTCATCAGTAAGAATTAAATTATGTATAGCTACACTTGAAGAAACATTAATGTTGTTTTGTTTTGCTTCTAAAAGCATTGGTACAGTTGCTCTGCTAGAAATCGTTGTAAAGTGAATTTTAGCATCGTTATAAGATGTTAGAAATAAATCTCTACTCATTTGAAGCTCTTCTGCTATTGAAGGTATACCTTCTAAACCTAATTTTGTGCTTTCAACACTTTCGTTCATTTGACCGTTTTGGGATAGGCTAGAATCGTAAGGAAAAGAAAAAACTAAACCATTGAAATTTTTTGTGTAGAGCAGTGCTCTTGCCATAAGACCTGCTGATGTAGTATTTTTCTTTCCATCAAAAAATGCAACTGCTCCAGAAGATTTTAAGTCGAACATTTCAGAGAGCTCAGCACCTTTTAAGTCTTTAGAAATGGTCCCGATAGGATGTAAATCAACTAAATGCTTAGCAGTTTTGTTAATGCAAAATTCAATGGCACTTTTGTTGTCTCTTGGTGGGATTGAATTAGGTGAAAGACCAACTCCAGTAAATCCACCTTGCATGGCAGCATTACAACCAGTCTCAAGAGTTTCTTTGTATTCAAAACCAGGTTCACCAAAATCAACTAATAAATCAAATAAACCAGGGCATATATGTAAACCATCTTCTTCAATAATTAAAGCACCAGCTGGCGGTTTGATGTCATTAGCAACTTTAACAACCATTCCATTTTCAATTAACAAATCCTTTGTTTGCTTATTGAATGGAGAATTCGGATCAATAATGGTAACTTTTTTTAAAAAAATAGCTGTCTTCATTTTCATTATATTAATCTAATAAGAAGTATTTCTAACCCCAAAAATACTAAAGTGAGGATAATAAAATACTTCCAATACAAAATTCCCTTTGTTTCGTTAGTGATGTTAATGAATTTTTGCTTGTTAATAGTCTCATACAGCTTAAAATAAGCAGAAAGTGATGTGTTCTCTAATTTAATTTTTAAATCGTTTAAAGAAAGGAATTCCATGTTGGATTCGTTTCTACTGTAATTATAGGCAAATCCATCTAAAATAGAGTTGCTGTAATTCACATTAAAGTTGCCAGGGTTATCAATTTGATTGTTTATAAGTAATAAGCTATTTTGATCAGATTTTTTGTATCCAGGAATAAAAACTAGAGAATTATCTTCAGATATAATTTTTAGTTCTGAAACATCAGAAATATTTATGGGAGACTTTATAATATTATCCCTACCAATCTGATAGCTAAGGTTGTTTTGCTGTTCACAAAGCTCAGTAATTCTTAAAATAGTAGGCACAAAAATAGCGTGCTTAATAAAATTAGTGAATTTTAAATCTGTTGAAGTAGTAAAAGTGTAAATAGAACCTTTTTTATCTTTAGTTTCAATTAAAAATGGATCTTGGTTATTTAGATTAACCACACTAACTGAATTAGAATTAGATTTAATCTTCAATTTATAATTTTCTTTTACATAAGGTAAATTAATATTTTCTTTTATTTGATCAAAAACATTATTGTAAATAGGATGCTGATAGTTTAATTGTCCAACTTTTTTAGCTGTGGTATCCAATCCTATAAAAGACAATTCATATTTGTTATATAGTTTATTGTAAGAACTGATATTTACTTCGTTTCCTGGAAATACAATAAGCGTTTTTCCAGCATCAACAAACTCTTGAAGTGATGTTGTTAAACCTGAGTTAATGTCATTTATATTTTCTAGAATAATTAAATCTTGCGATCTTATTTTTGAATAATCTAATGAGCCTATTGGAAAAGAAAGAAAATTAGCATTTGGTAAAGTAGAGTAGAGGGATTTAAAATATTTCTCTTTTGAATAACTCTCTTGGCTTGTTAGATGAAGAATGTTAAAAGAAGAATTTATTTTGTAAGTGATGAAATAGGTGTCGTCAAAAATTAAACTAGGTTCTGCATAATCTAATAATTTAATTTCTACATGTTTAATTCCTGGCTCTCTAATCATAAATGGTATTTCAATAATTTGCTCAGTATTTTGGTTGATTTCACCTGAGCTCAAACCTTTGGTTTCATTTCTATTAAAAATAGCCTCAAGCCTAAAAGTCAATTTAGACTTATAGGTATTTATCAATTTCACCATTATAACTTCTTGCTTGTTAATTCTTCTATTAGGAGTTTCAAACCATACAGAATCAATATAAATGTTTCCAGTATTTACATTTGAAAAAGGCAAGAGATGTACATACAAAGAAGTGTCTAAAGAAATATTATTGAATGATGATGTTGATTTTTGAAGGTCGGTTAGCCAAAATACATCTTTTTTGATTTTAAATTCTTCTAATAAATCAGATTGTTTAAGGTATACATCCGAAAAAGATTTTTGAATATAAGTTGGCTGGGTTTCAGAGATTAATTTTTTTACTTGAGTTTTAGAAATAACTCTTTGTAAATTGTTCTCAAAATTATTTGTTATAAATAAAAATCTAGTTCCTGAGGAATATTGTTCTACAAGGTCTAGTGCTTGTTGCTTGGCAAGATCTAATAAACGATCGTTTTGATTTTTATTACTCATACTTAGCGAATTGTCTAAATAAATTCCTGTAATTTTTTCAATGTCTATATTCTGATTATTGTAAGGTTTAAATGGAAAGCAAAATGCCAACACTAAAGAGCAGATGGCTAATATTCTAGAAATAAGAATTAATATGTGTTTTAATTGAGATCTGTTTTTTGTTTCAGTTTTAATACTTTTTAGTAAAGAAATATCTGAATAATAGATTTTTTTATATCGTCTGAAATTAAATAAATGAATTACTATTGGAATAGCAATAAGTGAAATTGCCCACAAGAATTCAGGGTATAAAAATGTCATTTGCTTGTAAATTTAAAACTTTCTATAATTTATTTTTCTATTCCCATCCCAAAAAGAGCAAAGTCATATTTTACAGGATCGTTTATGTCTAATTTTCTTAATGAATAATCAAGTTCATTTACTGCTTTTAAATCATTCTGTTTTCGAAATAATAATTTATTGTCTCTAGCTGATCTTCCACTATGAACATCTAGCGGACAAGAAAGTTTAGAACTAGGTATTTTGTTCCAAATACCAAAATCTACCCCTTTATTATCTTTTCTTACCATCCAACGTAAAAACATGTTTAATCTTTTAGCTGCAGATCCTTTTAATGGGTTGGCAATGTGTTTAGATGTTCTAATCTTAGCAAAATCAGTTGGGATAAAAATATTTCTAAAATGGGTTATTGCTTGTGCCGCTTCGTTTTCTTTTGCAAATCCATTTGTGAAAACACTTTCAAGACCATTGTGGTTTTGATAAATTTCTTTAATCCTTAATGTGAAAAAATGAAAATCAAATCCATTAAATGTTCGGTGTTTAAAGTTATTAATTATTGCTAAATCTGATTCCTTGTAATTCATAATAAAGTCATAAGGTTGTTTGTTCATTAAATCAACCATTTTATGTGCACTTTTTAAGATTGAATTTCTATTCCCCCACGAAATTGTAGCTACCAATAAACCTATAACCTCAATGTCTTCTTTTTTAGAAAATTGATGGGGAATAGAAATGGGGTCTTTTTCAATAAAATTTGAACGATTGTATTTATCTACGAAAAAATCTAATTTTTGCTTTGTCTCAATGTCAAACAATTCTGCTCCTATTTAATTTCAATTTCAATTTTTTCAGCTTTATCGTTTACTCCAGTTTTAATTAAAGCACTATAATAAAACTTGCTTACTTCAACTACTGTTACAAGTAATTTAACTTCTGTATGGTTGATTAACGATTTTATTCTAGACTTCTTTAAGGTAAGTTCGTAATTACAATCATCAATCCATTTAATGTCAAATTTATGTCTAACTCTTTGTCTTGAATACCTTTCTATTTGCACATTAGACTTCCTTCTAATTTTAATGCTTCCTCCTTGCGGACCAACCATTTCAAATCGCCCTTTTTTAACTTTCCAACATTTTATTTCTTCTTTTTGAGAAAGCAATGTTCCTACAAAAAATAAGCAAATTAAAAATGTGAAAACCTTTACCATTTTAAAAAAGATTTAGTAATGGATTTTTCGTTATTAAACAATTGAATGAAATACATTCCTACAGGAAAATTAAGAGTGGAAATGGAGTTATTAGCATTTCTTAGTTGTTCTACTTGTACAAGTTGTCCGAATGAATTATAAAGTTTTAATGTGTAATTTTCTAAATCTAAACTTGATGACGAGAGCTGAATTAGTTCTCTTGCTGGGTTAGGAAAAATTTTAAAGGTGTTTGAAGAGTTGCTAATTCCAACTGGAGCAGACTGACCCTCAAATATTTTAATATTATCAAGATACAAGTTGTTTCCTTGCCTGTTAATTGTTTCAAATTTAACAATTACATCTTCACCTGAAAATAAAGATAAATCAACTGTATCGTTTCTCCAGTGTGAACTGTATTGAGGTATGAAATCGTGTTTTACGGTGTCTAGAGTGCTAAGCTCATTGTCAAATTTTTCATAAATTAAAAAGTCAAATGTATTGCCACAATTATTTGATAAATATATTTTAAAAGTGTCTTTGACAACGTTACTCGGACTCCTCTGCTGGTAAGCAATGTCGAAAGTTAAAAATAAATCTGTGTTATTTGAAAGAGTTATTTTAGGTGTTAAAAGTCCATCTTTTTGATTGTCTCTAGGACTGTAAGAGTATAATTTTATACATGCAGATTTTGAACTCCAATTTAGACCTTCAGTACTGTCAGAAACCCAAGTTAAATCCGCATCTTCATTTTCGATAACCCAAAGTGAGTCAGTAATTCCATTTTCAAAATGTTCTATAAAAGGTAGACTTGAAAATTCATTTACTATTGAAAATCGTTTGATAACACTGTTGTTAAAATAGTCACTTTCTGATGAGCTATTGCTAATTTCACCTATGATTTGAAGTTCTTTCTCTCCCGAACCTTGAATAGTTATTGAAGGGATAATTATATTAGCTGAACTTTGAGGAGACAAGGTGCCAGTCCAGCTAAAGTTTTGAATAACAATACCATTAACTTTAATTTTAAAATCAATAGAATTAATAGTAAAGTCTCCTTTATTTGAAAAATTTATTGTTGGAGAAAAGTTGTTTTCGCAAGTGAATGATGATATGTTAGCAATTTTAATTGAATCGAGAGCTAAATCATAATTTAAAGCAATAGGATCTATTGGAGTGTTTGTAGAAGATAAATATTGAAATGCAGCATACACATCAATTAATCCCATTCCAAAAGTGTTGTCTTCTCCCGGATCTCCCATGTCAATAGCAGTTAAATACAGTGCCCATAAAAGATCCTCACCACTTAAATAGGGGAAAGCTTCTTTTAAAAGTAAAATTGCTCCAGAAACATGAGGTGCTGCCATGCTAGTACCCGAAATAGTATTGAAATCATCAATCCCCCAAGCTGATCTTACACCTTGTCCAGGAGCAACAACTTCAGGATGAATAATTAATGAACCAATTCCAGGACATTGTATGGGGCCTCTTGTTGAAAAATTAGATATTGCATATGGGAAACTTAAGTTGCCATTTATACTACCAACAGAAAAGGTATTAACTTCTGAAGTGTTTATTCTTTGGGGTGAATTTACTGTAGAATTGTTTGGACCAGAATTCCCTCCTGAAAATACATTTGCAATTCCAGCAGCTTCAATTGCATTCATTAAGTTCACTACAAATCCATTACAATGGATGGTGTCATTTCCATCATACCATCTCCAGCTATTGTTTATAACATCAGGAACATCCCAAGTGGTAGAAGTGTCATTGTCTGGGTTTAAAGCCCATTCAAATGCTTCAATCATGTTTACAATTGGTGGTAACCCTTGCACAGTTGATGTAACAAAGTCATTTGCTATCCAATAGGAGCCAAACGCTACTCCTATGGTGTCATTAGTTGACTTTATTAAACCAGCAATTGTTCCTAATGTATGCGTTCCATGATTTTGTACTGAGCCATTTGGAAATGAATTAAAATATCCAATCCAGCTCTGATTCATTGGATACCTGTTCCCAATAAATCTTTCTTTAAAAGCAGGATGAGTAGGCCAAACACCAGTATCGTAATTATAAGCTAATCTTCCTTTACCGGTATATCCCAATGCCCACATAGCAGGTGCATTTATTGCAACTAGACCATTTTCAACTCCATTGGGTTGTTTTGAAGAAAATTCTTCAATTTTAAATTCATCGTATGGAATAAATTCATTGTTTTCCAAATCAACAAATAAAATGTTTTTAAACTGCTCGAGTTCTATAATAGTGTTGTAGTCTACTAAAGCGACAATAATATTTACAATCCAAAAAGATTTAATGTTGGAGTTTGGTATGTTTTTACTTTTAAAGAAATCTAATATTTGATGCTGAGATTCATAAGATTGATTGATTAAAACTTCATTTACTTTTTTAACTCTTTTGTCCAACGTTGTGTTTTGAGCTTTAAATTTTTCATTTAAATTATAACAATCGACATTTTTAATGAATTCAATGCGAATTGGAATCAATTCATCCAAATGGCTATCCATGTACTGTTTTAGTTCTATGGTAGTATTACTTTGCGCAAAGCCAAATGTAATCGCTGAAGAAAAGAAGAATAAAAAGAGAAAATATTTCATTAATTAAAAATGCTAGGATATTGAGAAGGATTGTATTCATACATTATGGAATAAATGGCTTCTACAATGTCTTCATTGTTTGGTTTAGAAAAATAATCGCCATCAGTTCCGTATGCTGGCCTGTGATCTTTTGCGCATAAACATACAGGCTCAGAATCTAAATGAAAATAACCTTTTTGTTTAGTGATAACTTCATTTAGCATGAAAGCAGTTGCACCACCAGAAACATCTTCATCAATGAAAATAATTTTATTGGTCTTTTTTAAAGACTCAACTATTATGTGATTAATATCAAAAGGTAATAATGTTTGAACATCTATTAATTCACATGAAACATTCATTTTTTCAAGTTGTTTTGCAGCATTCAAACATATGTTAAATGTTGAGCCGTAGCTCACAACTGTTATATCGGTTCCATTTTTTACAACCTCAGGAATGCCAATAGGTGTAGTAAATTCCCCAAGATTTGAAGGAATATTTTCTTTAGATCGATAACCGTTAAGACATTCAATGACTAACCCAGGATCATCTGATTTTAATAAAGCATTGTAGAAACCAGCTGCTTTGGTCATGTTTCTAGGAACACATACAACAATACCTCGAATTAAATTTATTATTCCTCCAAGTGGAGATCCTGCATGCCATACACCTTCAAGCCTATGTCCTCTAGTTCTAATGATTAATGGTGCTTTTTGACCACCCTTTGTTCTGTAAGAAACAGTAGCAAGGTCATCAGACATGATTTGTAGACAATAAAGTAAATAGTCTAAATATTGAATTTCGGCAATTGGACGTAATCCTCTTAAGGACATTCCAATTCCTTGACCTAGAATTGTTGCTTCACGGATACCAGTATCAAAAACTCTTTTTTTTCCAAATTCTTCTTGCATTCCCTCCATTGCTTGATTTACACCACCAATGTGACCTGTGTCTTCACCAAATGTAATTACTTCAGGATTTTTATTAAATATTTCTCTAAAATTTTCTCTTAATATAACTCTGCCATCAACAAGACTTGAATCTTTAAACTCCGGTTTAATTTCTTTAATATTTATAGCAGATTTTTCATTCTCTGAATACAATAAAGAGCTGTAACGATCATGTGAATCAATTGCAGCTTTGTTAATGAAATCTAAAACATTCTTTTTTGAAGGTAAGTTTTCGTTTCTTACTAAATAAAGAGCAGTTTTAACTGCCTTGTAAATGTCTTTTCTTAGTGGATCAATTGTAGTTTTTATTCGAGTTGCTAATTCATTTATTTCGTTCTTATTTTCACTTTCTAAAGCAAGGTTAGAAAGTAATTGAATGGACTTCTCTTTTTCAGTCTTAATATCATCATTAAATGCTTTCCATGCCTTTTTAGCTGCATCTTTAACAAATGTTTTAGCGGTATTTTCAATGTCAGCTAACTCATTTTTAGATGCTAAGGGTTTATTTAATGCGTTATTATTACTAAGTATCCACTCTTTAAACTTTAAATTGCAGTCGTATTTTTTTGCCCATTCTAATCTCTCTTTAGATTTATATCTTTCATGAGATCCAGAAGTGGAATGCCCTTGAGGCTGAGTAATTTCTTCTACATGAATAAGAACAGGAACATGATTTTTCCTGCAAAACTTAATAGCATTGTGATAAGTACTAACTAGGGAAGGGTAGTCCCAGCCATTTACGTTATATATTTTATATCCGTTTGTGTTCTCCTGTTTTTCTAATCCAGAAAGAAGAACTGAAATACTTCCTTTAGTTGTTTGGTATTTTTTTGGTACAGAAATTCCATACCCATCATCCCATACAGACATGGCCATTGGAACTTCTAAAACACCTGCAGCGTTAATTGTTTCCCAAAATATTCCTTCTGATGTACTTGCGTCACCAATGGTTCCAAAAGCAACTTCATTTCCATTAGCTGAAAAATTTGATAGTTTGCTCAATGAATCATTGTCTTTGTATATTTTAGATGCTAATGCAAGCCCTAGAAGTCTAGGCATTTGTCCAGCTGTTGGAGAGATGTCTGCTGAAGAGTTTTTTTGATGCATTAAGTTTTTCCAGGACCCGTCATTATTTAAACTTCTAGTTGCAAAATGCCCACCCATTTGTCTTCCTGCAGATGAAGGTTCTTCATCTATATTTGTATGAGCATAAAGGCCAGCAAAATATTGTTGAACTGTAAGAGAGTCAATGGCCATCATAAACGTTTGATCACGGTAATAACCAGATCTAAAATCACCATTTTTAAATTGCTTAGCCATAGCAATTTGAGCTAACTCTTTTCCATCACCAAAAATTCCAAATTTTGCTTTACCTGTAAGTACTTCTTTACGACCCAAAAGAGATGCTTCTCGACTTATACATGCTAGTTTATAATCTGCTAAAACCTCATTAATAAAAGTAGATTTATTAATTGAATTTTCTTTAATGTTCTCTTCTGTTTCTAACCCCATAAATTCATTTAATTTTGCAATTGCAAAAATAAGGAATATTAGGAATTTTTAGTCGATTTTAGTGGATAAAGTAACTATTGCTGATTAAAATAGAATTAATTTTCTTCTACTACATTGTGCTTTGGCAACATATGCAAAATCGAAGTTAGCTTCTATAACGAAAATAATGCTTAACGGATGGCTTGCGTTGTAAGTTTCGTATTGTTTAAATGTCGGTAAGCTTTTGTTTTGCCCGGACAATGAGATTAAATCTTTAAGCCCATAACTTATTCTTAAACCAGTAGTGATGCCGAAATTTTCACTTCCCATTAAATAAGCTCCAAAACCTGCAACAATATTTGCTTCTGATTTTATAAAATCATTTTTTTCAATCCCCTGAAAATAATCAATCTCATCTTCTCTATTTACATTTAAAATAGATTCAATAGATGTGCCAATCTCAGAATATCTGCCATCTTTATTGTGTCTATACATAATAATGTAAGACATTGATTTATAAGAAATGGAGGATTTTAATAAGGGAGAGCTTTCAGAAATACTATCGTACTCGTTGTAAAGAAAATTTTGTTTAAACTTATTGAACGTAAGGTCAAAAGTTATTTCATGATTTTCATTGAAGTTAAATCCAACTTTTGCTCCAAAAGTGTAAGCACCAGAAATTTGATGATTGTAGTCAATATCATCCCAAATATTATTGTTCATTAAAATACTTGTGCCGTAACCACCTTTTAATCCAAGGTCAAACCATGATTGAGTATGATAAGTTGTAAAAATAAAAATGCAACTAAGGACTGCTAATAATTTTCTCATTACTATATTTGATGTTGCAAATGTATGTGTTTAATCATATTAACTTTAATCTTAATTAATATTTATGAAATTACTTGAAGGAAAAGTAGTCTTAATTACTGGAGCTACTAGAGGAATTGGAAAAGGAATTGCTTTGGAATTTGCAAAGCAAGGTGCAGATATTGCTTTCACCTATGTTTCTAGTCCTGAGAAGGCTAAAGAAGTAGAGAATCAACTAAAAGAATTTAATGTAAAAGCTATTGGTTATCAATCTAATGCAGGAGATTTTAATCAAGCACAAGAACTTGTTGATAAAGTTGTTACTGAGTTTGGACAAATCGATACTTTAATAAATAACGCTGGAATAACTAGAGATGGTTTATTAATGAGAATGAGTGAACAAGATTGGGATGACATAATTTCTGTAAACTTGAAATCTGTTTTTAATATGACTAAAGCATCTCTCAGAACTTTTCTAAAACAAAGAAAAGGTTCTATAATAAACATGAGTTCTATTGTCGGTTTACAGGGAAACTCTGGTCAATCAAATTATTCTGCTTCAAAAGCAGGTATTATCGGTTTTTCTAAATCTATGGCCAAGGAGATTGGGTCAAGAAATATTAGATGCAATGTTATAGCTCCTGGTTTTATTGAAACTGAGATGACTGGAGCATTAGATGAAGAAGTTGTTAACAAATGGGTGGAAAACATTCCTCTCAAAAGAGCAGGAACAACTGAAGATATCGCAAACACTTGTGTTTATCTAGCTTCAGATATGAGCGCGTATGTAACTGGGCAAGTTATAAGTGTCTGTGGTGGAATGCTTTCTTAATTACTGATGGGTTTAGATATTGGCTATTCGTTTTATTATGTTATTATTTGTTTTTTTATAGCATTAATATATAGTATTAGCTTATATTTTAAAAACTCAAAGAACAAGCATTTTTCAAAATCAATAATTTATTTGCTTTTTAGTTTAAGGTTCCTACTAGTTTTAGGTTTGTGTCTATTATTATTAGAACCAGTTATTAATTCGAGTTCTGAAAAAATTGAAAAACCGATTTTAGTATTTGCTCAAGATAATTCTGAAAGTATTCTTCTTGGAAGTGATTCTATTTTTTATTTAAATAACTATCAAGATTCAATAAATAAATTAAAGTCTGAATTAGCTCTTAAATATGATGTTAAGACTATTAATTTTGGTTCTAATGCGCAAAAAGGTGATTCACTAAGTTTTAAAGATAAGTATACCAATTTCGATCAACTTTTAACAAATATTAAAGGTCGGTATTTTGGTCGAAATTTAGCTTCAATTGTAATTGCATCTGATGGCATTTTTAACGTTGGAGCACATCCTGTTTACAAAGAAT
>Ga0315322_10003424_pt1 | contig 12246 bp, 11 predicted proteins | sample M110021515metaG_FD_203461 | JGI IMG/M metagenome (GOLD analysis project Ga0315322, IMG submission 203461) | Ammonia-oxidizing marine archaeal communities from Monterey Bay, California, United States - M1 100m 21515 | ecosystem: Environmental > Aquatic > Marine > Intertidal zone | place: USA... | reverse complement strand
CTGTTTACTCAGAAAATCATCCAACAATATATCCAGAAGCTTTAATGAGATTTAATCCAGATTGGGTTATTGATTTATGTGATACAGATGTTTACCCTAATGGTGTTGGAGAACATTTCGAAAAGATAATACATTTTCCTATATACAAAGAAGTTGAAGAGGATATTCAATTCGATCATTTGTTCTTAGGAACTAATAAAGAATATTATCAAACAATACAGAAAGTAATAGGTGATTATCCTGACCACGGCATATTAACTTATCCTCAAATGGATTTAAATCCAGAAAATAATAATCTGCAATCTCCTGTTCCTAATCTATTAGGTAAATTCAAAACATATGTTTATACTAAAGATACATTTGACCCTGCTCCAAGAATATTTCAAGAGTGTAGATGGTTAGGGAAAGAAATAATTTATCATAGAACTAATCCTGTCCAAGATGGTGGTTATTGGTATTGGAAACGCGGTTTAAAGAACCAAGATATCGGGCCTATCACAACTACTCTGAATACATTTAAAGGTAAGATAGCAATATATACTGAGTTAGCTTCAGCAAATAATAAAGAACAATTTGGTAATTTGCTGCAACCTGAACCGCCACCAGATTTTTTTACTACTAAGTTAGATTCAATAAATAATATAGAAGGAACTAATCTATTTAATTATATTCCAAAATATAAAAAAGTTTTAATTGAAGTATCTTTAGATGGAATTGAAAAATATAATAATTATATTAAAAGAGGAACTAACTGGGAAAAAATTTATAATAAAATTACAGTATTGAATAAAATTCCAAATGTTCAAGTTAAAATAAATTCTGTAGTTACATTCTTTAGTGTTTTACATTTATATGAACTTTATACATTGTTCCCAAATTATCTTCATCATTGGGAACCAACACAAGATACAAATCTAAAAGCTAATAATCTTCCAGAAGATATAAAAGATAAATTAATTCCTATATATAAAAGTATTCCACATTTAGAAGGAATTACAGATATTCTTAAGCTACCACCTGATAAAAATTTTCAGCCTAAAGAAATATATAAATATTGTATAGAGAAAGATGAAGAATATAAAGACACACAATGGGAAATGAATTTGTGGGATATATTTCCAGAAATTAAACCGCATTATTTAAGAACGGTTGTTGAACCACAAGCCTACAATTGATATATAAGGAGAAAAAATGGATGCATTAGAATTATTAGATAAAAGAAGACACATAGTAGAATACTCAAAAGAAATACCTGATAAAGAATTAATAGAAAAAATTCTTTGGAAATCATGGAAAGTTACTCCTTCAAAAAATAACTTTATGCCATATCATGTAAATGTATATGGACCAGACCAGCAAGAAGCACGCAATGAAATATGGAAATTACAATCGTGGAATAAAAAAAATATTAATGATACAAACATACCACGAATTAAAACTACTCCAGGTGTTATAGATAATGACTTAACTGAATGGAACGATTCAGGTAAAAATCCATTTTTTAATCACACAAAGTCAGCGTCATACCTTGTAGTTTATACTCAAAGAATTTGTCAACCTAATAAATTATATGAAAAAAATATTAGGTTGGGAGACTATTTTGAACAAATGCATTTATCAGAAATGGAAACTATTATTAGAGGTGTATCTATAGAAGTTGGAATGTTTGCTGCTCACTTATCAGCATTTGCTTCAGAAGTAGGATTAGATACTTCAACAGTTCTTTGTTATCCTGCTAAAGTTGAAAAATGGCATACAGTTCCAGGTGTTGAATATCCTGTTTTGTTAATACAAAGTATTGGTAAGTGTAAAATATCTAAACAAGACCATCAAAAAAAGCATCAACCTTGGGACGCTGAAAATGATATAAAACCGGAGCCTGAAACAGTAATTCGTTGGATATAAATTATGATAGATAAAGTTTGTTTATTGTTAATTGATTTTGAAGGTCATCCTATTACAGGTGATGAGTGGATTAATGAGCTTCGTTATTCTACTTTAAATAGTTTCATATATGCTTTATCAACAGAGAGGTGTATAATACTTTCTAATAATCACAATGGTGAATTATCGCGTTTCAGTCCAAGAATGGCAGAAGTAGAAAGAATGAATGAGAATGGCCGCCAAGGCCTTAATGGCCGCCATATCCCTTGGATAACCTTTGACCCTGATAAAGATTACGATATTAACGATCTTAGAGGAATGGCATATGAGAAAGGATATAATATAAAAAAAGTTATTATAGGTGGTTGCAATACTAGTGGTTGTGTTTTAACAGCTAAAAAATATTCTGCAATCAATTGGGCTAAAGCTGGATTTGATGTAATAATATGGCTTCCTTTATGTGCTGACTATCAAATTAGTGGTCTTACTAATGCAGATAAATGGATAAATTCATTTGCTGAAATATATAAAGAAATAAAAAGAGAAAACCTAATGGATAAAATTGATTTACTTACGTGGCTTCCACATGAAGATGATTTATTGGATTGAGATTAAATTATGAATAAAGATACTAAGCTTCCAAAATATATGACAAGAAATGGTCCAGGCGATAAAGATTTTGAATTATCTTTACTTGGTGGAAAAGTTGATACTAGTGCTTGGTTTCAAGACCAACTTACAACTATATCATCAGAAACTACAGGTCCGTGGAATTATAATCCAAATGTACTTGAGAAAGGTTCAATAGCTCAAAAAGCAAAAGACCAAGAAATTTTCTTTTGTGATATTCCATTTACTCAAATATTTACTTCAATGGGTGGTGAATATGCAGCATGTTGTTTTGGCGCAGAAGCAGATGGTAAAGATGGGTTGCCACATAATAATGTATATAACACAACAATAAAAGAATGGATGGAAGATGGCGAATATATGAATAATATTCGTAAAGAGATGCTAGACCCAAATTCAGATTTTGAGTGGACTAAGAAAACATGTAAAAGATGCATAGCTGATGAAGAACGATATGGCAGATCGAGAAGAACAGCATGTATGAAAATACATAGCAATCTAGGACATCATTGGGAAAGGATTGATAAAATAGTTCAGATGTATCAAGCAACTGGTGAATTCAAAATAAGTGACCAACGAATATTTGAAGTTCAATTAAAAGTCTGGGGTAATGAATGTAATTTAGATTGTCATATGTGTATGCATAATAATTCCTCAATTCGAGATAAAGTTGCTAAAGAAGGTGTATGGAATGACCAAATATGGGGACCCTTTGATGGTAGGCCAATTGCTAGTATTAAAGGTGATAATGTAGAATCTATGATAGAACAAACTGTTGCTATAGCTCCATATATTGATAGCATAAAAATTATTGGTGGTGAACCTCTCATCATGAAAAAACATTATGAACTATTAGATAGGTTAATAGAAATAGACCAAGCTAAACATATTATGATTAAATATCAAACAAATTTAACTGAAACAAAAGCTGGTAATCATAATATCTTTGACTATATACCTCACTTTAGAATTGTTTGTATGGTAGCATCTGTGGATGGTGTTGGTCAAACGATAGAATACATGAGAAGGAGATGTAGCTGGGATAAAATTATAAAGAATACTGAGTATTGTAGAAGATATGACAACACCACTGTTGACTTTAATGGATTAGTTTCTTTCTTAAGTGTATTGAGATTTTATGAAGTTATCGATTTTTGTATGGAGAATCCTATAATTGATACAATAAACTGGGCATTACTAGAATGGCCAACAAACTTAAGAGTAAATAATTTACCACAAAAAATAAAAGATGATTTAATACCTAAATATGAACGATGGCCTGATATACAAGCGGCACTGAGATTACCAGAAGATAAAACTAATAATCTTCCTGGCTCAAATAATGAGCCGCTTGATATTCAACAAACATTTGATTACTTATTAAAGCAAGATGAATATTACATAGGTACTAAATGGGAAATGCATTTATTCGATGTATTCCCAGAATTAAAAGAATATTATATAAAACCAGAAGATAGATAATGGATAAAAAAATGACTAAAGGTGGACCAGGTGATAAGTATCTGGGCGATGGAAAGATAGATACTAATAAATGGTTTGAAAATGTTGATATACTAGAAAATCAAATTAAGAATGAAGAAATTTGGTTTTGTACTGCGCCATTTCAAATGATGTACACTAGTGTTTCAGGTGAAATGCTTCCTTGTTCTTGGGCTACTGAACAAATAGGTCCAAACGTTATGAATACAAGCATTAAAGATTTTTTCTTGCATGATAGAATGATGAAAAAATTACGTACAGAAATGGTTACTCCAGGTTCTAATCTTAAGCTTGTAGAAAAAGTATGTAAGAATTGTAGATGGCAAGAAAAACATTTTGGAAGGTCAAGGCGGCAAGCCGCTTTAAAGATTCAATCAAATGATAAACAACTTTGGCCTGAGATTCGTAATCTTGCTGAACAACATAGAAGTGATGGATATATTGATTTTGATAAAGCAGGTAGATTACTTGAAATACAAATAAAAGCTTTTGGAAACACTTGTAACTTAGATTGTTATATGTGTATTCCATATGATTCTAGTATTAGGATGACATCAATACATTCTGAAGAATTAAAAGATGAAAAGATTTTTTCTAAGTATTCTAAAAAAGCTCCAAAGAAACAAACAAATCGTAAATTAGAAGAGATTATAGATGATATTGTTAGTGTAGCTCCGCAAATATATAATGTAAAATTAATTGGTGGTGAGCCTTTAGTAATGAAAAAGTTTTATGTACTATTAGAAAAATTAATTGAATCAGGTCATGCTAAAGAGATGATGGTTAAGTACCAAACGAATATGTCCACAATAGAGTTTGAAAAAATAAAAATTTCTAAATTAATTCCTCACTTTGGAACATTTGAATTCACAGTATCATTAGATTCAATAGGTAAAGCAAATAATTATATAAGACGTAGGTCTAATTGGGAAGATATTATTAATAATATAAAACATGTAAAACAATATCCAAATGTAGACGTAAATATAAATGGAGCTATATCATTCTTATCTGTACTTAGATTTTGGGAATTAATAGATTGGTTTGGTGAAAATAAAGAATTATTCAAACAAATAAACTGGTCTAATATAAGAAACCCTAGTAAGTTAGGTGCTAATGTATTACCAGAACCACTAAAAGAAAAACTGATTCCATTTTACGAAGGCTTTCCAGATATACAACAAGTATTAAGAGAACCAGCTATTGCTCCATCTACTGATCAGAAACTTGGTGGACAAAAATTAGATTATCAAGAAACATTAGATTATCTACTTATGAATGATAAACATTATAAAGGAACAAAATGGGAAATGGATTTATTTGAAGTATTCCCTGAACTAGAAGAATATCATCAACCCAAAGATTCAGGGTTAGACATTATAAATACATAAAAAGGAGAAAAATTATGAATCAACAAATAATGGATGCTGTAAAAGTATCTAAACAAGCACAAAGGAATTGGGACTTAGATAAAACAATTCCAAAAAAAGATTTGGACACATTAATATATGCTGCTCAAAATTCTCCTAAGAAACAAATGGAAACTCATTATGCTTTACATGTTTTCACTGACCCTGAAAAGATAAGAGCAATATATGATAACACTAAAAAGTTTTCTTTATTTCCTGTATCGGAAACTGCAGAAGTAGATGGTTACGATGGCACTGATTTTCATACTGAAGGTATGTTTGAAGATAGGGATGGTGAGTTTTGGCAAGACGATGAATACTCTGTAAAAAATTCTCAGATATTAGCAAATGCTATGTTTGTATATACTGAAGATCGTCGTACAGTAAGAGGTGGTACCCATTTCATGGCACAACAAGAAGGAGCATCCCCAAATATTTTATCAATTTATGAAGAGCAAATAGATTTCTCAATTGGAATTTCAGTTGGTCAATTAATACTTTCGGCAGCGATGATGGGATATAAAACTGGAATATGTTCAGCACTTGACTCCGATCCAATATCTGAAATATTAGGTAAGAGAGCAGATGGTAAACTTATGAATGCTAAACTTATTATTGGCGTTGGTTATGAACAGGAAGGTATTGATAGAAGATTACATCAAGAAACTTTAAATAAAGATATACCATTTGATGATAGACGTACAGGAGAACTAGATGGTAAGTATCGTTTCCCTACATTTGACGGTGTAACAGATGTATATTTAAATGGAAAGCTTGTATAATGAGTTCGAGTGAGGCAGCAATGAATAAACAGAAGGAAGAACAAGAAGCACAAGAACTTGATATAGGTGAATTTAAATTAGAGATTAAACCTAGATGTTTAACTTTTAATCCGAAGTCTTATCATAAACCTGCTGCTTATACATCTGATGGCTTTATGCTTCCATGCTGTTGGTTAGACGATCCAAAGAATGACTTTGGTGTAGAATATTTTGGATTAAAAGATGAACACCTTCGAGTAAAGAATGTTGATTCAATAGCAGACATATTTAAATCAGAGGAATGGGATTTTTTCTTTCATACATTACTGCATGACCAAAGACATGCAATGAAGCATTGTAAATATAAATGTGGTAACCTAAGGAAAGATAATAATTTATACTTAACAGAAACTATATAATGAGATTTTCAGAACTACAATCCGATGATCGGATAGCCGATTGGTATACAACAAATGAAGTATGGGGCTCACCTAATATTGATTCATCTCATAGATGTATCTTAAGGTGTCCACAATGTCTTCGCCAAAAGGTAGAAGGTGGACCACGTATTAAGAGAGCATATGATTTAGAGCCAAAAGATTTTCAAAAGCTATTAGATTATTACCAACATTGTATAACATTCTGTGGACAAATATCAGACCCAATCTATAACCCACACTTTTTAACATTCTTAAAAATGTTAGATGGTACTGGCAGAGGTGTACGTATTGCTACATGCGGTGAGTCTCATAAAGTACATACTCAGGAATGGTGGGAAGAAGCATTCACTTATGGTATGAATGAGAATGCATGGTACTTTGGTGTAGATGGAATAGACCAGAAGAGTGCATTGTATCGTATTGGTTCTAACTTTGATAAAATATGGGAGACAATGCGATTAGGTAAATCAATGGGTGTTGCTATTGTTTGGCAATATATTGTGTTTGGTTATAATGAGCATGAAATTGAAAGGGCAAAAGAGATGGCTGAAGAGGAAGGCTTTACTTTATTGTTAGTTAAAACAAATAGAGGATTCGATCCTCAAGCAAGAAATATACGTGATAGTATGAAAGACATATATAATAATTTTCCAGCACCTAGTAAAAAGAATACAGTAAAGAAAATTAAGAATGAAGAATATTTTAATGTGACTAGAGAATTAGAGACTTGGAGAAATACAAGGAATACATGAAAATAACATATAATGATATAACGATACCATTTTTTGATATTGAAGAACTTAAAGAATTAAATGATGTTAAGCTTGATGATAATGGTTTACCCTGTCAAGTTTTAGTATCACTATCGGGTGGATGCGATTCAGCATCAGCTCTCTATCTTTGCTTAACACATTTTCCAGATATTGAATGGTTACCATATACTTGTAGAGATTTAAATGCTCCAGGTGATGCAGACTCTGCGATTATGTTTATCGATAAGATGCAAGAAGAATTTCCACATGCTAATCTACAAGATATACAAGTATTCGAATTCGATGATAAAGACCCTAAGCATTTTACAGAAGCTAAGTATTGTATAAAACATTATGACAGATATAAAGATATGACCATTATTGGAATGGTAAAGATATTATTAATAGATAGAATTACAAGAAAACTCATGTTAAAATATGACCAGCCTTTACGGTTTGATGGTATGTCAAAAAATCCATCTGAAGAAGAGATGATAAAACATGATTTCTTAGAGTGGAGTGAACCACGACGAACACATGAAAATAACTGGCCAACATGTTTCAATCAAGTATATCAACCATTTATTAATGTAGATAAAAAATTTATTGCTGATATTTATTTTTCGCATCCTTGGTTACTAAAAGAAATTTATCCACATACTAAATCATGTACTGGTACAGCTTGGGCTACACAAGGCTTTACAAGAGTATGTGGTAAATGTTTCTGGTGTCATGAAAGGAACTGGGCTTTTGGTGATGAACTATATCCAATCAAAGAATTACCAGAAGTAGGTTGGGCACCTAAAGGTTATGACGGAACTTTAAAATCTTATCAAAAAATAGCGACTGCCAATTATTCAATTGAATCAGCGAAAAAAAAAATGATTAAAGGTCGAAAACTATTAATAGTTTCTGGTGATAGTTTTACAGATAACACTCAGCGCTCAGCTGCTCATCCACTTTTAGATTGCAGCTGGCCAAAATGGCCTGAACTATTAGCTGAGAAATTAGATATGAATTGTATTAACCTAGGAAGGTCTGGGTCAGGGAATAAGTATATCTATTCATCATTAAGAGATTTTATTATAAAGCATCCAAAAAAATATAATTCTCGTAGATACCCATCTTTTGATAATGATGATATAGGATTGGTTATAGCTGGTTGGTCACAATGTTTTAGAACCGATTACCATTTTGGAAAATGGGGGAGATGGGCCCATGAGAGAATGCCCTTTGATAAAAAAGGTGATTTATATGGGTGGGCCCATGAAAGTTTAAATTATTATCTTGATTTTCAAACTCTATGTGAAAGTAAAAATTTACCTTATATACATGTTCAAACTCAACATATATGTCAAGAATTTTTAGATGGATTACCTCCCACTGAACAACAAATAATAAATGAAGGTATGCACCCAGAAAAAGATAGCATGATATATGAAGGTGATAAAGAAAGAGCTATTAGAGATATTAAAAAATTTATTCCTAAATCACTTTCTAAAAATAATTTTTTAGGTGGGCCAGATGATGCTCTTAACATGAAATTATTTGGTCCATGGCCCAATGATTATGTAATATCAGCATATGATAATCATCCTAATGCTGAAGGTAATGAATTAATAGCACAAACTTTATTGGAGTTTTATGAAGAAAAAATTAATAGTTAGCGGAGACAGCGTTACAGACATACAGTTTAGGTCTTCGTGGCACCCTGAACTTGATACGTCTTGGCGTAAGTGGCCAGAGTATATAGCTGAATATTTAGATATGGAATTAGTTTGTTTAGCTAGAGGTGGACAAGGGAATACGTTTGTATACTCAACATTATTAGATGAAATTACTAAAACACCTAAAGAAGAAATAGGTTATGTTATTGCTGCTTGGTCTCAAGGCCAAAGAAGAGATTATCAAATAAACTATATAGAAAGTGCGCATGACCGTCGCATGGATAAAACTCCAGCTGGACCACAAGGCCCTTATTCGAGTAATCATAAACATTCATGGACATCATGGGCCCATGATAAAACCACTCGTGTAGAATGGCAAACACGAAGAAGTCTTAGAGAGATGCAAAGCTTGCAAATACTTTGTGAAAGATATGACTTACCATATAGACAATTGCAAACTGGACATTTATTTGAAGATTGGTATGATGGTGATACATTATCTACGGGCCATCGCGACTCCAAGAAAAAAAATCGAAATTCTGTTCATAAATGTTTATCAATTATAGAATCATATGATCAAGTTTTAAATACTGATAAATTTATAGGGTGGCCAATATCAGAATTCATAGGTGGATTTTCTATGCAGAATAAAATATTAGGAGAAACTAAAAAAGAAATACATGATAGAAAATTAGTAATATCAAAAACAGATGGTCATCCAAATGCAAAAGGACAAAAAGCAATAGCAGATTTTTTAATTAAATTTATAATATGATTCCTTGGAGTTGGATAAAAAAACAAAAGATTAATTTCGAGCCAGGAATTATCTGTAGACTTAAGTGCCCCGCATGTTTTATGAGAGAGGAAGGATTACATGATCGTAAAATGATACATTCTAAAAAATATAAAGAACAAGCTTGGGATCGTAGATACAATGTTCCACTTGAGAAATATAAAACTATATTTAAAACATTTTATAGGTATGAGTTTTGTGGTAATTTATCAGATCCGATTTATCATCCGGATTTTATAGATACATTAAAGCATCTTAAAGGTAGACATAAAAAAATACTCTTTAGAACAAATGGTAGTGGCAAATCAAAGAAATGGTGGGAAGAGGTTTTTAAACTTTGCCAAGGTGAACAATGGAGATGGACATTTGCATTAGATGGTTTACCAAAAGATTCTCATAAATATAGAATTAATCAAGACGGAGAACAAGTTTGGAAAATGATGAAACTTGGTAGAGAAAAGTTTGATGCTAATATTGAATGGCAATGGATTGTATTTAAATATAACCAAGATGATATTCAGGAAGGTAATCTTATGGCTGCTCAATATGGTATGAATTTTGATTATTATCATTCTACACGATGGGTGGGTGACTTAGTAAAATATAAACCAATTGATAAACATGCAATAGACTCAAGAAATACAACAGTAGCTAAAGCAACTGTTAAACAGATGGGAATAAATATAGAAACTATTACAGAAGGTTATGAAAGTGAAGAAGATTTCTGGAATAATTACGATAACTATGTAGGTCCAGATATCATACCAAAACCACATCAAAAAAGATATAAAGAAATTAATGAAATAGACCCAGATTGTTTACGTAAAGATTTAACAAAGGATATTATGTTTAATAGTTTAGGATATTTTATTCCATGTTGTGAGAAAGACCAGCATGTAGAATCAATGGAAAAGCGTGGATTTTATCAAGAGAAATTTCATATAGATAATCTTCATACTGCAGAAGATATTAAAAATGTTTTTATGAGTGATACATGGCAAGATTTTTGGACAGGATTAGAATCTGATCCTGATAATGCTCCTAGGCAGTGTCAAACATTTTGTAGAAAGACTAGTAAGCCAAGAGTAATTAATGCTAATAAAGGATTTGTTTGAAAAAAATATTAATAGTTAGTGGTGATAGTTTTAGCGATCCTGATTTTAGATCTGGAGCTCACCCTGATATGGATGTGTCTTGGCCTAAGTGGCCAGAACTATTAGCAGAAAAATGGGATATGAAGCTTATTAATTTATCTCAAGCTGGTAGTGGAAATGAATACATATACTCAAGATTACAAGATATAATAATGAAGATACAAAACAAATCTAAAATAGGAATGGTTATAGCTAGTTGGTCACAAGCTCATAGATGGGATTATCAAATATGCATGGGTCATAAGTCTTATTGGGATTCTAATATGAGATGGAGTTGGGAAAATGAAAGGGTACAACCAAAGGGTGACATAATAGGTTGGATGCGTAAAAGTATTAGAAATTATTTAGCATTACAAATACTTTGTGAAAGATATGACTTACCATATATACAATTTAGTATGATGCATCCATATATAAATTTCTTAAATGGATTATGGCCTACTGAAAATGACATAACATTTAGAGGTAAAGATTATATAAAAGATAAAATGAAATACCCAGGTAAGAGAAAAAAAGATGAGGCAATACTTTCAAGATTACTTAATGAAACTAGCAGGATTATTGATATTGAAAAATTTCCAGGGTGGCCTTTAGCTATACAGCATGGTGGTTATGCATTAACACATGAAATTTTAAAATATGGAACAACCTGGGAACAAGAAAAGCAATGGGTTATATCTGAATTAGATCAACACCCTAATGCTAAAGGGCAAGAAAAAATATGTGAATTTATAAAAGAAAAATCGGAGAATATATATGACGGGCTGGGATAGAGAATATTTAGAAAATAAAGAAGAGTATCTAAAACTCTTTGATAGTACAATGCAAAAAGAACAAGAAAGAAATATAGAATTTCTTGAGAAGAGTTTAAAAGAATTAACTGGTAGAAAGTTTGCAGTTGCTTGTAGTAGTGGTACAGATGCTTTAACATTTTCTTTATTGAGTTTAGGTCTTAAACCTGATGATGAAGTGTTAGTGACTAGCTTCTCTTGGATATCATCAGCATCATGTGTATCATTAGCTGGTGCCACACCAGTATTTTGTGATGTAGATTTAGATACATATCACATAACATTAGAAAGCATTGAAGAGATGGTGAGTAATAAAACAAAAGCAATTGTATATCCATTTCTATTTGGAAGTATATCTGACACTGCAGAAATACAAGAGTACTGCAAGCAAAACAATATTGTCTTTATTGAAGATGCTTGCCAAGCGTTAGGTTCTAATTACAATGGATGGATAGCAGGTAACAT
>Ga0315322_10003421_pt1 | contig 12249 bp, 11 predicted proteins | sample M110021515metaG_FD_203461 | JGI IMG/M metagenome (GOLD analysis project Ga0315322, IMG submission 203461) | Ammonia-oxidizing marine archaeal communities from Monterey Bay, California, United States - M1 100m 21515 | ecosystem: Environmental > Aquatic > Marine > Intertidal zone | place: USA... | reverse complement strand
TGTGGCTACATTTATTGCATGTGGAATTGATCCAGCGCAAAGCATAATCTTTAACCAATCAATGGTTTCAGCACACTCAGAAGCTGCATGGATTTTAAGCTGTGTTTCAAGAATGGGTTGGCTTAATAGGATGACACAATTTAAAGAAAAAGCTGGAAAAGATAAAGAAAAAGCTAGTATTGGTCTTTATTCTTACCCAGTCTTGATGGCTGCAGACATTTTGCTTTATGATGCAACCCATGTTCCAGTTGGAAACGATCAAAAACAACATCTAGAACTGTGTAGAGATATTGCTCAAAAGTTTAATAATGATTTTGATGTAATAGATTTTTTGAAAGCACCAGAGCCATTAATTCAAAAACAATTTTCTAGAATAATGAGCCTTAAAGATGGAACAAAAAAAATGAGTAAGTCAGATCCATCAGATTTAAGTAGAATTAACCTGACAGATGATAAAGATCAAATAATAAATAAAATAAAAAAAGCCAAAACGGATCCATTACCTTTACCAGGAGCAATTAATAATTTAGCAGAAAGACCTGAAGCAGAAAATTTATTAGGGATTTATTCAAGTTTAAAAAATCAAAATTTAGAAAAATCTGTAACCGAATTTAATGAAAAAAATTTTTCTGAATTTAAAGAAAAATTATCAGAAGTTATAATTGAAAGAATTGAGCCAATTTCAAGAGAAATTAAAAAGCTATTAGAGGATCAAAAATTCCTAGATTCAGTTTTATTAGAAGGATCTAATAAAGCGGACAAAATTGCCTCACAAAAAATGATAGAAATGAAAGAATTAGTGGGTTTTTAATCAAATATATTCATTAATTAGTTTAAATTTAGACATTTACCTTTATATATTAATACATGTTTGTTCAAACCGAAGTAACACCGAACCCTAATTCACTTAAGTTTTTACCAGGAAAGACGGTTTCCAATATTGGCTCATTTGAAGTAACAAAAAAAGAAGAAACTGCCAATGAATTGGTAAGAAATATTTTATCAATTAATGGGGTTACAGGCGTATTTTTAGGAAAAGACTTTATATCTATAAATAAAAATGAAGAAGTAAATTGGGAGGATATTAAACATATAGCCATTTCACTGATTAATGATTTTTATTCAACAGGAAAAGAGTTTGTAATTGCTAATGAATTGCTTGGGAAAAAAAAAGAAGAACATAGTGAAATTGAAAAACAGATTATAAGTATTTTAGAATCAAAGATTAGACCAGCCGTTGCAAAAGATGGAGGTGACATTAAGTTTAAGGAGTTTAAAGATGGAATTGTTAAGGTAGAACTACAAGGAAGTTGTTCTGGTTGTCCTAGTTCAACAATGACTTTAAAACAAGGTGTGCAGAATCTTTTATGCCATTATTTACCTGAAGTTAAAGAGGTGGTTGCAATATAGGTATGCAAAAAAACAATTCTATTTTTGAAATAAAAAAATATTTAAATAAAAAAGGGTTTGTGGTTAGAAAAAAAAAGAAACTTAAAACACAAAAAAGTGGATTAGATAATCTTTCAAGAACGTTTATATCAAGTTTAATTATTATATCATTTTTTTTTATAACCCCACTAGCTATTAATCTTACAAAAGAGAAAATGATATTCTCTAAAGACTATGAAAATAATTCAAAAAATAACTTAAAAAAATTATTAGAAAATGGAACAACTAAGCTAGATGAAAAACTAAATAAAAAGTTTTTATATGAAGATGTTTTAACATTTGATGAACAGCCATCAGACGCCATACTGTTAAGTGCTGCAACAATCGAACAGCTTTTTAAATCAACAAATTATAATTTAAAAGATGTTAGAAAAAATAAGCTAGTAAAACCTATAAGCTTAGATTTATTACCAAAAGAAATTGTAAAAATAGAAAATGCTAAAAAAAGAAAAGACCTTTTTATACAGATAATTTTGCCTTTAGTTATTGATGAAAATAATAGTATTAAATTAGATAGAAAGAAACTCTTTGGTATTTTAAACAAAAGTAAAAATACAAAAACAGAGCAAAAGTGGCTAAATATGAAATTCAAACAATATGGTGTGGTAAATAAAGATTTATCTACATTAAAAGTTAGAATGGATGAAGTGCCTGTTTCAATGGCTATTGCACAGGCAGCTAAGGAAACTGGTTGGGGCACATCAAGATTTGCTCAAGAAGGAAATGCATTATTTGGTCAATGGACGTGGAGTGGAGAAGGAATAAAGCCAGCTGATGCAGAAAATGATAGTACTCATAAAGTTATGCGATTTAAGGTATTACAGGCATCTGTAAAAGCTTATCAAAGAAATTTGAATACACATTCTTCTTACAAAGGCTTTAGAAGTGCAAGAGCTGAATTGAGAGATGAAGGAAAAAAATTAGACAGCATTATACTTTCTGAATATTTAGATAAATATGCAGAGACAGGAAAAGAGTATGTTAAAATCTTACAACAAATTATAAGACAAAATAATTTAACAGATTTTGATGATGCTAAGTTGTTGCCATCAAGCATAGATTTAGAAAGTTTAATTTAATTTTGATTCACTGAAAATTGAACACCAAACCACCTCCATATTCCATCATCATTAAGTGAGCAATTAACCCTACCTCTTCTGAATGTAAATCTTTCTCTAAAGTTTAATTTTAGTATATTTTTATTAAAACTAATATCTGACTGTTCCCATCCATTCCCTTCATCAGAAAAACAATTTATATTTTTTATATTTTTTTGATTATCAAAAAATTCAACAGATAATTCTGGTGGATTGTTGTCAGTAACATATTTATCTTCTGGGTTTAAAGATTTGTATTGAAGTGGACTAAGATTGATTAAAAATTTAAATCTTTCTAGGTCACCATATTTTTCATTAATTGGGAACCTTGGTAATTCATGGGGGTCTTTATTAATATCAATAACACCAGAATGTTGACCAAAGGCAAAATCAAAATTTTGGAAAATAAAATCTTTAATAGTTTTGCTGTATTCACCAAATGGATATGAAAAAAAAATTGGGTTATAACCTAAGTGCTGATTAAAAATTTTAATTGAAGTATTGATATCAGACAAAAAATTTTCTGTTTCTAAATCAATCAGGTAATCATGAGAATGTGAATGATTACCAATGTAAGCGAATGGCTCTTTCTCTATTTCTTGTATTTGCTCCCAATTCATATAGCCAGTTTTACCTACAGTTTCAGTTGAAACAAATAAAATAAAAGGAATTTTCTCTCTCTTTAAATATGGCCATGCGATTTTATAAAAAGATAAGAATGCATCGTCTATTGTAATAAGTATTTCTTTTTTATTTTTTGCAATATTAAAATTTTTTTGTAAATATTGAGGATCATAAAATTTATAATTTAAGTTATCTATTATAGACATTTGTTCTTTGAAAATATCCATTCGTATATTTGTTGAGGGATACTTATTTTCATCAAATCGATGGTACATTAAAGAAAGAATGCCGCTATCTTCAGAATAATATTTGATATTATTTTCTTCTGCTTTAGAATTGATGACAAATAACATTATTATAATGAAAAATTTAATAGTAGATGCCACAAGAGATAAAATTTTTTTAACACTCATAGTTAGTAAAAATATTTATACTTGTAGTCATGAAAATAGTAAAATTAATTTTGAAAAATTAATGATTTTAATTAATGATTTTTTAAAGATAAATTCTTCTTCATTAGATCAAATTGATGTTATTTATGTTAATAGAGGACCAGGTAGTTTTGCTGGAATTAGAAATTCGTTAGCGATGATTAAAGCTTTATTTCTAACTAAAAAAATCAATTATTATTGTTTTAGTTTTGAGGATTTTATGGGATTCAAAGAAGCTAAGTATGAAGATGTTCCTAGTTTATGTGTAAAATTTAAAATTAAAAAGAATTTGATTAATCCTATTTATTTAAGTTAAAATTAAAAATGTCAGAAAATATTGAACAAAAATGCTTGGCTAAAGGGGTTAAGCTTACAGATCAAAGAAAAATTATTGCAAAAGTGATGTCAGAATCAAACGATCATCCTGATGTAGATGAACTTTATAATAGAGTTTCAAAGATTGATCCAAAAATAAGTATTGCGACAGTATACAGAACGGTAAAACTGTTTGAGGAATCTGGAATTTTAGCAAAACATGATTTTAAAGGAGGCAAGGCTAGATATGAAGAATTAAATGAAGGGCATCACGATCATTTAATTGATGTTAAATCAGGAGAAATTATAGAATTTGTTGATGAAGAGATAGAAAAACTACAAGAGAAAATTGCAGATAAGTATGGATATCGACTAGTTGATCATAAATTAGAATTATATGGAGTTAAAAAAAAATCCTAACAAAATGTTAAAAAAAATTTTCATCAAAACTTTTGGTTGTCAAATGAATGAATATGACTCAAATCGTATATTTGATACAGTTAAAAAAATTGGTTTTGAAAAAACTGAAAAATATGAAGATGCAAATTGTTATCTTCTAAACACTTGTCATATTCGTGACAAAGCAAAAGAAAAGGTTTACCACGAAATAGGAAGAGTTAAAAAAATTTTTAGAGAGAAAAAAAAGCCAATTGTAATTGTTGCTGGTTGTGTTGCTCAAGCTGAAAATCAAGAAATGTTAAAAAGAGAACCTTATATTGACATTGTAATTGGTCCACAGTCTTATCATAAGATAAATGAAGCAATATTAAATCATTTAAAAAATAAAAAAAAAGAGGAAGAAACAGAATTTGATACAATTTCTAAATTTAATTATTTAAGTAAAATTCAAAACAAAGAAAGTAAAGTTTCCTCATTTTTAACAATCCAAGAGGGTTGTGATAAATTCTGTCATTTTTGTGTAGTGCCTTATACACGAGGACCTGAATATTCCAGACCCTTTGATCAAATCATAAATGAAGGGAAAGAATTAATTCAAAGTGGTGCAAAAGAAATTATCCTGTTAGGGCAAAATGTAAACGCATACAGCCATGATGAGGAAGGTAAAGAGTACAGACTATCAGACTTGTTAATTAAGCTTGATAGTTTTGATAAACTTGAAAGAATCCGATACACAACATCTCACCCTAAGGATATGACAGATGATTTGATTAATGTTTATAAATCATCATCTAAACTGATGCCCCTCGTACATTTACCAGTACAAAGTGGATCAAATAAAATTTTAAATCTAATGAACAGAAAACACACCATCGAAGAATACGTGGTTATTTATGAAAAACTTAAGGAAATTAACTCAAAAATTGAGTTTTCTAGTGATTTTATTATTGGATACCCAGAAGAAGATGAGCAAGATTTTAAAATGACAATGGACTTGATTGAAAAAATAAAATTTACTAATTCATATTCATTTATTTTTAGCCCAAGACCTGGAACTGTTGCAGCAAATTTAAAACTAGTTGATCAAAAAAAATCTAAACAAAGACTAGAAATAATTCAAGAGAGATTATCTAATAACCAAATACAAAAAAACAAATCCCTTGAAAATAAAGTTTTAAATGTTCTAGTAGAAAATAAAATGAAAGATGGGATTAAATTATTTGGTAGAACAGAATATATGACCTCGGTAATTTTTGATGGTAACACAGAGAATATTGGAAAAATTGTACAAGTTGAAATAACAAACAGCAATCAAAATAGTCTTTTTGGAAAATTAATTGAAAACTCTAAAAGAAAGGTAGCTTAAGGTTGAAAGATACAATTTTAAAAAAGATTAATTCGACACTAAAATTTGTATATTCTGACAATAATTCTTTAAGTGTTATTTTTCATGATAATGATTTATTGATGGGAGTTGTTGGTGAGTTTAATCAAAACTTAAAAGAACTTGAAAAAATTACCAATACAAGTCTTTATTCAAGGGGAAATTCTATTTTAATAAAATCAACTCCAGAACAAAATGAGATAACAAAAAATGCTATCCAATTCCTTGCCAATCAATTTATTAATAATGGCAGTATTGAGAAAAAAGATATAATCTCATCTATAGATAAATTCATGATTGAAGAAAAAGTAAAAAATAAAAATGTTTCCGATATAATTAAAACACCAAAAAAATCTGTCATCCCTAGATCTGAGAAACAAAAAGAATACGTTAGAGCTTTAAGACAAAGTGATATTGTTATATCTGCAGGCCCTGCAGGAACAGGTAAAACTTTTTTAGCAGTGGCAGTTGGATTAACTATGTTGCTTGATAAAAAGATTGAAAGAATTATTCTATCAAGACCTGCGGTAGAAGCTGGTGAAAGACTTGGATTTTTACCAGGAGATATGAAGGAGAAAGTAGATCCTTATTTAAGACCCTTATATGATTCTCTTTATGATCTATTCGATTTTGAAAAAATACAGAGAATGATTGAAATTGGCGACATTGAAATAGCACCACTTGCATTTATGAGGGGAAGAACTTTAAAAAACTCTTTTGCAATTTTAGATGAAGCTCAAAACGCAACAGATACTCAAATTAAAATGTTTCTAACGCGTATTGGGGAGAATTCAAAAATTGTCATAAATGGTGACCCTTCTCAAATAGACTTACCAAATAAAAATATGTCTGGTCTAAGTAGATCCAAGAAATTGCTTGGACACTTAAAAGAAATTTCAGTTGTAGATTTTGATCATTCAGATGTGGTGAGACATCCCTTGGTCTCTAAGATCGTAAAAGCTTATACTGATCAAGAAAATGATTAAAATTGATGTGGTTTCAGAATGCACTTTCTGGAGCAAAAAGATCAAGAAAAATAACACTTTTTTTAATTCCATTATAAAATTTTTTCCAAAAAAATATAAGTTTATAGGTAAAAAAATAAATCTAACAATTTTACTTTCAAATAATAAGAATATTAAAAAATTAAATAAAGATTTTAGAAATAAAAATAAACCTACAGATGTATTGTCATTTCCATTTGATAAAAAATTTAATCCAAAAAAATCAAATTATCTTGGTGATATAATAATTAGCTATGAATTTATGAATAAACCAAAAGATATAAATATTTTTGATTTTAAACAAAAAGTTATCAAAATTTTTATTCACGGATTCCTTCATTTATTAGGGCATGACCATATAAAACTGAAAGATTTCAAAAAAATGAGTAAAGAAGAAGATAAAATTTATAAATTTATTCAAACAAAAGTTGCTTAACTTGCTTAAAAAAAATTTTTTAAACACATTATATATATTTTTTTTAGGCGCTATTAGCTCTTATAGTTTGCCACCCTATAATTATTTTGTAATTAATTTTTTTACTTTTTCATTATTCTTTATCTTTCTTTTTATACAAAAAAAAACTAACTCTAATAATAAATCTTTTTTTAAATATGGATGGTTTTTTGGTTTTGGCTATTTTTTATGTAGCTTGTATTGGATTGCAATATCATTAACTTTCGATGAAAGTTTTGAATTTTTAATACCAATAGCTATAGTTTTATTTCCTGCTTTTCTGGCAATATTTTATGGATTAATAACTTATTTTTTTTCTGTTTTTTATTCTAAAAATGTTGTTAGTACATTTTTCATCTTTTCAATTTTATATGGCTCTGTTGAATTTATTAGAGGATCCATTCTTACTGGTTTTCCATGGAATTTAATTGCTTTTAGTTTTTCAGAAAGTATTTATTTTATTCAAATTCTTTCAGTAATTGGGACTTATTCTTTTAATTTAATCTGCATATCTTTGTTTACCGTGCCAGCTATATTTATCCTAAGAAAAACTAGAAAAGAAATTATTGTCTGTTTTTTCTTTATAATAATTTCTGCAAGTTTTTTAATTTTTGGGAATTTAAAGTATAATCAATTTAATACTTTAGCTGATATTAAAAATAATTTTATAATAAGAGCTGTATCACCCAATATTAGTTTGGATCGATTTTATTCAAAGCAGGATGAGTTAAAGATTATTAGAGAACTAATTTCCTTGAGTAGCCCAGAAAATAAAGAGCCAACAGTTTTTTTATGGCCTGAAGGAATTATTCCAGACAGTTATTTAAGAGATATGCAGATATATAAGGAATTATTTTCAAATCATTTTGGAAGTGATGATTTAATTATCATGGGTCTAAATAGTATAGAGACTAAAAATAGTGAAAATTTATTTTTAAATTCAATGGCAGTCTTTAATAATAAATTGGATTTAATTCATAGTTATAACAAGATTAATCTAGTGCCATTTGGAGAGTTTACCCCATTTGAAAAAGTTCTTAGTTTAATAGGACTTAAAACAGTAACTAATGATTACCAATCTTTTTCAAAAGGTGAGAACCCAAAAGCACTTTTAATAAAAAATGACAAAATAGAGCTAAAATTACTTCCCTTAATTTGTTATGAAATTATTTATTCTAATAGATTATTTAAAGACAAAAACTTTGATTATATAATTAATATTTCAGAAGATGGGTGGTTTGGAAAATCTATTGGCCCAAAACAACATTTCGCACACAGTATCTTTCGATCAATTGAAAGTGGAAAGTATTTAATTAGATCAGCAAACAATGGAATATCTGCCATTATTAATCCAATTGGTATTGTAGAAAAAAAAGTTGAGTTTGGTACTACTGGTTATGTTGATTTTAAAGAGAGTAAAATCCTTAAATCTACGCTCTATATGAATTATGGGGATAAGATATTTTTTATACTAATTTTATTATATATTTTTTTTATTTTTTCATTTAAGAAAATTACACATGAGTAATTTAAAAAATTTTTTATTTACAAGCGAGTCTGTTTCTGAAGGACATCCAGACAAAGTATCAGATCGTATTTCTGATATGGTTGTTGATAGCTACCTTTCAGGTGATCCCTTTTCAAGAGTAGCATGTGAAACTTTAACTACTACAAATAAAGTTGTTTTAGCTGGAGAAGTAAGAGGGCCGAGCATCAAAGAAGAGGATCTTATTCAAAAAGTAAGAGAATGCATTAAAGATATAGGGTACGATCAAGATGGTTTTACTTGGAGAGAAGCTACAAAAATAGAAAGTCACCTTCACGCACAATCTGCTGATATAGCAATGGGTGTGGATTCATCAAGCAATAAAGATGAAGGAGCGGGTGACCAAGGAATAATGTTTGGGTATGCTTGTAACGAAACTGAAGAATTAATGCCTGCACCAATTCATTTTTCTCATAAAATTTTGAGACTAATGGCAGAAGATAGAAAATCTGGAAAATTAAAAAATATTGAGCCAGATTCAAAAAGTCAAGTTACGTTTGAGTATGTTGATGGAAAACCAACTAAAGTAAAATCAGTTGTTATATCTTCACAGCACTCAGCAGATGTAGATCAGGCTAAAGTTAGAGAATTATTAAAACCTTATTTATTAAAATCAATTCCAGAAAAATTCTTAAAAGATTTTAATGAAGATGAACTATATATAAATCCAACTGGAAATTTTGTAATTGGTGGTCCAGATGGAGATTGTGGCTTAACAGGTAGAAAAATTATTGTAGACACTTATGGTGGAGCAGCACCTCATGGTGGAGGAGCTTTTTCTGGTAAAGATCCAACTAAAGTTGATAGATCAGCCGCTTACGCAGCAAGATATATTGCTAAAAATATTGTTGCATCTAATATTGCTGAAAAATGTTTAATTCAGCTAGCATACGCAATTGGAGTTTCGAAACCTTTATCAATTTATGTAGATTTGTTTGATAATGATTTAGAAAAAAATAAATTTGTAACAGAAAAGATTTCAGAAAATTTTGATTTAAGCCCAAGAGGCATAAGAGAAATGCTAGGCTTAAATAAACCTATTTATGAAAAAACAGCAGCTTATGGTCACTTTGGAAGGGTGCCTGAAGCTAATGGTTCATTTTCATGGGAAAAAACAGATAAAAAAGATGTTTTTTCTAAATAGTTGCTATTGAATTAAAAAAAAATCTTTATATATTGCCCTTACATTATTGAAATTACAGAATGGGCTTTTGCCCATTTTTTTTTGGAGCTAATAAACTTATGTTAAATAGAAGATCAGATAAATTAGAATTATTAAGAATTGCTGAAGCAGTTGCTTTAGAAAAATCTATAGATAAAGAATTAATTATTGATTCCATGGAAACTGGAATTGCAAAAGCTGCCAAATCTAAATTTGGACAGGACAATGAAATTAAAGTTTTAATAGACAGAGAAAGTGGTGATATTGGAATTTTTAGAAAATTAATTGTTGTAGAAAAACCAGAAAATACAAATACAGAAATTAATCTTCAAGATGCAATCATTTTAAATGAAGTAAACAAAGATAAAAAAATTGGTGACGAAATTTTACAACCACTTCCCTCTTTTGATTTTGGAAGAATAGCTGCGCAAACAGCAAAACAAGTTATTAGTTTTAATGTAAGAGAAGCAGAGCGTGAAAGACAATACAATGATTTCATAGACAAAAAAGATTCAATTTTAAGTGGAATTGTTAAGCGTCTAGAGTTTGGAAATGTGATAGTTGATTTGGGTAGAACTGAAGCAATTATTCAAAAAAATGAAATGATCCCTAGAGAAAATATTAAAGCTGGCGATAGAGTTAAAGCTTATTGTTATGACGTAAAAAGAGAAGCTAGAGGACAACAAATATTTTTATCAAGAGCACATCCAAAATTTATGGAAAAATTATTTGTTCAAGAGGTTCCCGAAATCTATGATGGTTTAATTGAAATCAAATCATCAGCAAGAGATCCAGGAAGCAGAGCAAAAATTTGTGTTAAAGCTGTTGATACTTCATTAGATCCAGTAGGAGCTTGTGTTGGAATGAGAGGATCAAGAGTTCAAGCAGTGGTTAACGAATTACAAGGTGAAAAAATTGATATTGTTAATTGGTCTGAAGATCCAGCAATAGTAGTTTCAAATGCATTGTCACCGGCTGAAGTTCAAAGAGTAAACGTTGATAGTGTTGCAAAAAAATTAGATGTAATTTTAACTGAAGAAAACTTAAGTAAAGCAATTGGTCGTAGAGGTCAAAATGTTAGGTTGGCTACTAAATTATTAAATTACGAAATTAACATAATGACTGATGCAGAAGATTCAGAAAGAAGACAATCTGAGTTTAAAGAAAAAACTGAAAACTTTGTTAAAAATTTAGAGTTGGACGAAACATTGGGACAACTACTTGTTGCTGAAGGTTTTTCTTCGATCTCAGACATTAAAGACAGTTCGCCAGAAAATTTGATGAAAATTGAGGGTATAGAGGAAGAGACGGCTAAGGCTTTGATTGAAAGAGCAAAAGAGTTCTATCAAAAAGATCAAGAAGATATTACTCAAAGAATTAAAGATTTAGGACTTCAAGATGATCTTATAAATCACAAAGGACTAACACCAGGAATGTTGGTTACTTTAGGAGAGCAAAAAATTTTAAAACTAGAAGATTTTGCAGACCTTGCCTCTGATGAATTAACAGGTGGTTATGATGTTGTAAAAGGTGAAAGAATTAAGATTCAAGGATACCTTGAAGATTTTGCTTTATCAAAAACAGAAGCGGACGAATTAATTATGTCTGCAAGAAACATAATTTACAAAGATTGAGTAATGAAATATGGAAAACAAAAAAACAAAATTAACACTTTCTGGTATAGCCAAGAAGTCGATAGATAATATAGAGTTAGCAAAAACTCAAAGTAAAAATTCCGTTGTAATTGAAAAAAAACCTAGCAAATTTGCACCAAGAGGTAACTTTACTAGACCTGCTAGTGTTAGGTCAAAACCAGCAGTAACAAATACAAGTAGTTTTCCTCCTAGAACTACATCAGCACCTAAACCATCTTCTCCAATAACTAATGATTATGAAAAACGTAAGTTAGCTGAGCAAAGAGCAACTAGAAGACTTAAAGGGGATACGGGTAAACCTGAAACTAAAAAAAGAGAATTAAAATTAACGGTATCAAGAGCATTAAGTGATGAGATTGAAGCAAGATCAAGAAGTATGGCTTCACTTAAAAGAGCAAAATTAAAAGAAAACAGAGAACTTACTAAAGAAGAAATTCAAGAAAACTTAAAGCCAGTAAAAAGAGATGTAAATATTCCTGAATCAATAACAGTGAGAGAGCTTTCTAACAGAATGGCAGAACAATCAAATAATGTAATTAAACATTTATTTGGAATGGGAGTTACGGTTACCATCAATCAAACATTAGCAGCAGATACTGCTGAATATTTAGTAAAAGAATTTGGTCACAATCCGATTAGAGAAACAAAAGCAGAAGAAATTATTCAAAAAATAAAAGAGACAAGATCTGAAAATTTAAAGAATAGACCACCAATCGTAACTGTAATGGG
>Ga0315322_10003419_pt1 | contig 12249 bp, 6 predicted proteins | sample M110021515metaG_FD_203461 | JGI IMG/M metagenome (GOLD analysis project Ga0315322, IMG submission 203461) | Ammonia-oxidizing marine archaeal communities from Monterey Bay, California, United States - M1 100m 21515 | ecosystem: Environmental > Aquatic > Marine > Intertidal zone | place: USA... | reverse complement strand
GGACCGATCTGGGCAGATCAGTCAAAGGTGGGCATCATGGTGCCTCCTTCGGTTGGTGGAGCGCTTGTCAATTGGGCAACTTTGTTGATGGGAAAAATCCCGGTAAATTTGAACTACACTTTGTCCCAAGAGGGTATCATTTCTTGTCTCGAACAGTGTGGAATCACCGATATTGTGGTGTCGGGGAAGTTGATGAAACGACTCAAGCTCGATCTTCCAGTCCGTACTCATATCCTTGAAGATTTAGCCACTGAGCCACGACTCAAGGAAAAATTACGAGCAGGGTTTCTTGCCAAATGCCCTTCTTCAAAAGGACTATTGAAACGACTGGGAGGTTCGCAAGTGGGGCAGGATGATCTGGCCACTATTATTTTTAGTAGCGGGAGTACGGGCCAGCCTAAAGGAGTGATGTTGAGTCATCGAAATATTATCACCAACGTAGAACAGGTGGGTGAGGTTTATTCGTTTTTGCCAAAAGATCGTATGCTGGGAGTGCTCCCTTTCTTTCACTCCTTTGGGTTCATGGCCACAATTGCTGGGCCCGCCATCGCCGGCTTTGGATGTGCTTATCATTTCAATCCCATGGAGTCTAAAGTGATTGGACCATTGGCAGAGGAAAATGAAGTCAGTATCATGATCGCCACTCCGACTTTCTTGCAGTTTTATCTTCGTGGTTTGACACCTGAACAGCTGGGAAAGCTCAGACTAGTCGTGGTGGGGGCTGAGAAGCTTCCTCCGAAGATCGCCCAAGCCTTTGAAAAGAAATTCGGGTGCCTCCCCTTAGAAGCTTACGGTGCGACTGAATGTTCACCAGGCATTGCGGTCAACGAACAGGATGCGAATCAACCGGGTTCGATTGGGCGACCACTCAACCAGCTTGAGGCTAAGATTGTGAATCCTGATACGGGAGAAGAACAACCCTCTGGTGAGCCAGGGTTGCTCAAAGTGAAAGGTCCAAACGTCATGATGGGCTATCTCGGTATGCCGGATAAGACGGCCGAGGTGCTCAGGGACGGTTGGTATAATACAGGTGATATTGTGCGGATTGACGAGCAGGGTTATCTGTGGATTGAGGGACGATTAAGCCGCTTCAGCAAGATCGGCGGGGTGATGGTTCCTCATGGGAATGTCGAAGAAACTCTTAATGATCTCGCTGATCAAAACGAACAGGTTTTTGCAGTGACTGGCTTACCTGATGAGAAAAAGGGAGAGCGTCTTGCTGTCGTGCACACTGCGAGCGAGGAAGTCCTCGAGGAGGTCCTGAGTAAATTAACAGACGCCACTATTCCAAACCTATGGAAGCCCAAGCCAGGGCAGTTTTTAAAGGTGGATAAACTTCCCTATTTGGGAACCGGGAAAATCGACCTGAAAAGATTACAAGAAATAGCCCAAGGCTAAGGAATAGGGCGAGGCCTTATTCAGTGGCTTCGATCGCTGGCTTTTCGGGCTCTTGATTTACATCTAAATCAGAGGCCATCATCCCTTTGATCGTGAAAAATAGAACCGCTGCCATGAGGCCGGAGACGGGAACCGTAATGATCCAGGCCGCAGCGATTTTAACAAGCGCAGATCGTTTCACGAGTTCCTGACGGAACTTCTTCTTGAGGCTCTTGCGCTCGGATTTGCTCAACTCAATGCTGGCGTTCTTTTTCTTGAGCTCAGTGAGCTTGGCCCGTTTGTCCCGCAACGAAGCAGCTTCGAACTCCTGCATGAAGCGTCCAACCTCGGCTTGGTCTTGCCCCTGGTGGCACATCTCAATCGAGTGAATTGTTTCAGCGTAGTTCTGTTTGATGTATTCCCGTAGGAATCCAACTCCAAACACGCCACCTACCGCAATATGAGTCGAGCTCACCGGCAGGCCGAGTTGTGACGCAATGATGACCGTGATAGCGGCAGCCATTGCGATACAAAAGGCCCGCATCTGATCAAGTTCGGTGATCTCGCTGCCGACCGTCTTGATCAGCTTGGGACCAAAGAGAGCTAGGCCGATAGAGATTCCAAGAGCCCCGATGGCCATGACCCAGAATGGAATGGGAGCTTCCGAGGCAACTCCGTCGCTCGAAACGGCTTCGGCAATCGCAGCAAGCGGTCCGACCGCATTTGCGACATCATTTGCTCCGTGTGCGAAGCTCAGAAGAGCGGCGGCGAATATCAGAGGGATGGTGAAGAGTTTGTTGATCGAAGGCTTCTCGTTTGCAAGCGATGCCGAGTGCTTAGACACCAAGCTTTTTACGACGAAGTAGCTCACGACGGCCAAGGCGAGTCCAATGCCTCCGGCCTGGAGGATGTCGAGTTTGATGATCTTCTTGAGCCCCTTCATGATGAGATAGGTGCTGAAGGCGAAAACCATGATTGAGACCATGATGGGAACCATACGGCGACCAGCCCCGATCATGTCCCTCCGGTAGGTAATGCTGCGTTTGATCCAGAAGAGAAAGCCAGCTGCAATCGCGCCACCGATCACAGGTGAGATAATCCAGCTTGCGGCAATCATTCCCATCTGGTTCCAGTTCGCGATACCGAATCCTCCGGCCGCGATTCCTGCTCCAAGGACCCCGCCGACGATGGCATGGGTGGTAGAGACAGGTGCGCCAAAAGCGGTGGCAATGTTAAGCCAGAGAGCTCCGGCGAAGAGCGCCGCCATCATCAAAGCGATAAAGATTTGGGCATTTGGGATCAGGGAGGGATCGATGATGCCCTTCTTGACTGTGCTGACGACATCGCCCCCTGCGATTAAAGCCCCGGCGGCCTCAAAGATGGCGGCAATGGCAATCGCTCCCAGTAGAGTGAGAGCCTTGGAGCCCACTGCCGGACCCACGTTATTGGCAACGTCGTTGGCCCCGATGTTTATCGCCATATAGCCACCGATCACTGCGGCGATGACGAGCTCGATACTAACTCCTGATCCATCTGGGTGCAGGCTTAAAGCGAAGAAGGCAGTTCCAATTAGAAAGAGAAGGGCGATCCCCAAACGTTTGAAATCTCTTTTATCAGAAGCGTGCTTGGAGCGTGTATCGGGTGCCATAGGTTTTCGGATTACCGGTTCAGTCTGTTCACTTGTTACGGGAGTTTATTGAGGAGAGAGAAGACAGGTCAAGCTGGCTGATAGGGAATCAAGGTGAATTTTTAAAAATGGTCGAACTACGGGGAATTGGCTCTCTCAAAACAGGTTTTAAAATACACTCCCCTCTGGGTTTTATTTAAGTTATCCAAAGGAAAAGGCGGCTCATGGAAATGGAAAAATCGCCGGCATGAGTTGGCGTTACCCTAAATCCTTAGCTCTCTTCTTTTGAGGTGCTTTTGCTAAGCGAAGGGTCAACCAGAAGAGCCCGGATTTTCCACAGAAGAACGCCAGAGCCCAGAATTGCGAGAGCGCCAATCGCGAGGAAGACTTTGTTGGCGGGAATTCCCATGTCATTGCGGAACAAGCGCACCAGTAAGGCTCCAATACTACTAAACACAAAGGATAAGGCATTGGCAGTTCCGAGGAATCTTCCTCTTTCATCGGGAGGTGACAGGTGCTGCAGAAGAGATTGGAGTGGCACGATGTAAAATCCCCCAAAAAGCCCTGCCGCTCCTAGAAGCAAGGCGACCGTCCAAAAACTCAGCGGGGCTATACCGAGAAGGATGAAGAAGAGGGTCATCCCAAGCGCTCCCACCGGAATAAGACGGGGCTCGATATGCTTTCCTGAAATAAATCCGGCGATCACGCTGCCGAGCCCGATGGTGATTCCGAGAACACCCAGGAGGTTGTTGTTCATCTCCGGGCTGATTTGTAAAAGCGCGCTAAAATCAGGAAGAACCAGGAGTGCCATCATACCGAGAAGGTAGAAAAACGACCAAGCCAAAGCGACCAGAAGAAGGTGCGATTGCGCCATGTCTTTGAGCGCCTGAGCATAAGGGCGGAAAGGATTAAAATCGATGGGCTGAGGTTGGTCGAATGACTTGAGCTTCGGAATAAAAAGCGAAGGGAGGAGGCCAATCATCGCTATGATTACTAAGATCACGCCCGGGACCCAGAGCATCTCCGGATTAATGGGTGCTTCTGATTCACTACTTTGAAATCCCGATGAGTAGTGGGTGTAAACTTTTCCTGCTGCGAGTGTTCCACCAATCACAGCAAGATTGGTAAACATGTTGATCGAGCCATTTGCTTTGCTGAGATGCTTCTCCGTCAACAACTCGGGGATCATGCCATATTTGGCAGGACCAAAAAATGCACTCTGCGTTGCTAGAAGAACCATGACGCCAAGACAGGCCCAAAGATTACCCGCAAAAAATGCCCCAAGGGCTAGGGCCGCGATGCCGACCTCGGCAATTTTTGCCAGCACCGTGATGCGGTTTTTACGGACGCGATCCGCGATTTGTCCCGCAATCCCTGAAAACAAGATAAAGGGGATAGTGAGGCAGAGTGCGACATAAGCCTGCCCGCCCTCACCCAATTGATTGGCCCAGACTCCTCCCGAAGCCACCGCTAAAATGATGACCTGCTTGAGCACGCTGTCGTTGATTGCTCCAAAGAATTGCGTGATCAGGAGGGCGCAAAAACCTCTGTTGAAAAGTCGGTTGGATCGGGACACGAAAATGGGAGGTGGTCGAAATTGTCGCCCGAGTCTTTCATAGTTTCAGGCTGGAGCGAGGACAATCGGAGGGGCCGATTCTGAGCTTTCGTCCACAGCATAAGATGGGAGAGGTTTGGCGAGCTGCCATGATTTTCCCAAAATACTGAGTTGATCGAGGTGGGCTTTAACGACAACCTCAACCAACCGTGGTTAAAACTTATTTAAGAGAATTTTAAATTATTGTTCTAAAAAATGATTTTATCCTTAATTCTTAAAATTGTGCAAGTTTGATTGAATTTAAAAACCAACCTGCTCGTTCTACTAAATGTTATGAAGAAGATTCTACTCACCACTTTAGCTATGGTGCTGCCATTTTTGGCTATTTCGTGCGCCGATTATGGGACCTACGGGTATGGCACTGTCACTACTCCTGTTCGTAGCTCTGTGGTTAGTGTAGGGACCCTGGCTCCTTTGCAGGTGGGATTTGTTGCGACCTCCTTTGATCGTTGGGCCTGGGATCCGTATCGCCGACACTACTTCGATCGTTCCTGCCGGCGTTACTGGAATCCTCGGATTCGCGGATACTGCTCAGTTGCTCCCAGTCGTTTTTCGGCACCAATTTATCCGACCGGATTTCGTCGTGGGCATCGTCTATCCTGCCCGACTTATCTCCCACGCCATTCGGTGGTCGCCAGCCATCGTGGTCGCTCTCACCAATCGGTTAGTGCTGTCTCAAGTCGCGGAACCTATGCTCCGGTGATTCATGGACAGTCCCACGGTGTGGTCTCCCTTCGGCCCTCAAGCTATTCAACGTCGACGCGCTCAAGTTCGAGTCGTACGGTGACTCGTAGCTCTTTAAATCATACGTCGTCGCCGGGGCGGACCTCGGGTCAATCAACCCAGCGACCCAGCAGTTCCAGTCGATATCAAACAGTGAGTTCGCCACCGAGTCGGCCAAAGACGACCCCAGTAGTGCGTTCTTCATCCTACACTCCGAAAACTACTTCTTCCCGGAGCCCGGCGAGCTCATCTTCCCGGGGATCGTATTCAAGAACTACGTCCAGTCGGAGCAGCTCGACACCAAGTAGTCCCTCACGGAGTACCTCTTCGCCAAGCCGTTCGGTTAGTCGAGCCCGGCAAAAGACCCGCTAAGGAGTCTCATATCTGAATCAGGCCTTGTGGAGCGATCCGCAGGGCTTTTTCGTAGAAACTGCCCCCTCTTAACATCTTGTGTCGGGTGGACTTCCTTCCGACGGATGGGGACGAAATAAGAAGGGAGCTCTAATCTTTTTTATGAACTACTTTTCGAGAGAATAGATCTTAAGATCATCGATGATGGCCTTTTTGGGAACAGCAACCCGGAGGGCACGTTTTGTGGGGTGAGCGATTCCTTCGGAAGTGAATGATCCGATCTTCTTTTCATTAATTAAGACGGTCATGGTCTTGCCCTTGATCGTGACGGCCAAGGCGTGCCACTTGCCGGGTTCCAGCTTATTTGCGAAGCGTTTGGTTTTGGTTTTGAGCATTTTTTGCTGTTCTGCCGTGATTGTTTTATCCTGACGGGCTTTGCGAATCGCGAGCTTCATAGTGCCGGTTTTGAGATCATTGATCTGCACATTCTTTGTAGTGATCTTGGTCATACAGAGGTGGCCGGCGTGGACTTCTTCGAATTTTTGGTCGGCGAAGTTCAGCCCAAGGCTGTCTTTTTCAGTCGGAAGTTTAAAGCGCAGTGTGACGCGACCATCTTGAAATTCTACAGGATGAACGACGGAGACCGCATGATCGGCAACGGGGTGAAAAGTGATATGCATCGCGCCATTCTTCAAATCGATTTGCTTGTTTCCTTTTGCTCGTTTCTGGCTGTTCGACGACCAGCCTTTGCCGATCTCCTCCTTAGAATTATCGTTTTCTTCGCGCTCAAAGTCGTCTTCGAAGATCAAGGTGGCTTTTTCTTCCGCGATAGAAGCCAAGGGAAAGAGTAGGGAGGCAAAGATGCAGATCGTATGTTTCATAGGATGACTAATTACGCGCTGAATGGAAGAGTGGTCGCAAGAACGAAACTACTTCTGGCGATATTCATAGGTTTGCTTGGGCGGAGAAAATCGTGGGAGGATACGAAAAGCCTGCTTTCCCTCGTATTTTTTGCGTGTTTTTAACGCCGTTAGCGGTTTCCCTCCCGCCCAGCAAAGCTATGTCCGAGAAACGCAAGCCCTACCCTTTCGATCAATTCGAACCCAAATGGCAATCCCATTGGTCCGAGAATAAGACTTACGGCACACCGAGTCCGGGTGAGGAGGGTTTCGATGCGTCCAAGCCGAAATACTACATTCTCGATATGTTCCCTTATCCTTCCGGCGCGGGGTTGCACGTCGGCCACCCCGAGGGATATACCGCAACCGATATTGTGGGCCGCTATAAGCGAATGAATGGCTACAACGTCTTACACCCGATGGGTTGGGATGCCTTCGGTTTGCCTGCCGAGCAATATGCTATCAAAACGGGCCAGCACCCAAGTGTTACCACTGAGGCCAACATCAACAACTTCCGCCGCCAACTTCAGGAGCTGGGCTTTGCTTACGACTGGGATCGGGAGGTTAATACGACTGATCCAAAATATGTCCGCTGGACCCAGTGGATATTCCTTCAGCTCTACAATTCCTACTTTTGTGACGAGGATCAGAAAGCCAAGCCAGTCTCTGAATTGGAAGAGAAAGGCTGGACGCAGGAGCAAATTGATGAAGTGCGTCTGGCATTCATTCATGAGGCGCCTGTGAATTGGTCTCCGAGCATGGGGACAGTCTTGGCAAATGAGGAAGTTCAGGAGTGGAAAGACAAAGGTGAGACTGTCGAACGCCGTCCGTTGCGCCAGTGGATGTTGCGTATCACTAAATATGCCCAGCGCCTCATTGATGAACTCGAGCCGCTTGAGTGGCCTGAATCGATTAAAGCGCTTCAACGTAACTGGATCGGTCGAAGCGAAGGGGCAGAGGTTACCTTTGAGGTCGAAGGGAATAAGATCACCGTTTTCACCACGCGTCCTGATACCTTGTTTGGAGCGACCTACATGGTCCTTGCTCCCGAGCACCCGCTTGTTTCGGAAATCACGACCGCTCCTCAGAAAGAAGCCGTTGAAGCATACGTCTCTTCGTGTGCCAGCAAGTCGGACATGGAGCGTGGACTTGATAAGGAAAAGACCGGAGCCGACACTGGGGCTTTTGCGATCAATCCAGTGAATGGCGAAAAGATTCCTGTCTGGATCGCTGACTATGTCATGATGGGATACGGCAGTGGAGCCATCATGGCGGTGCCAGCGCATGACACCCGCGATTTCGAATTCGCTCAAAAATTTGGACTTCCCATTCTTCAGGTGGTTCGGCCACCTGGTGATCAGGACTGGCAGGGTTGCACGGATCCTGGGACGGCCATTCATTCTGGTTTCCTTGATGGCCTTAAAACTAGGGACGCTAAAAAGAAGATTATCCACTGGCTCGTTGAAAACGGGAAAGGTGAGAAGAAGATCCAATTCAAACTTCGCGACTGGCTCTTCTCTCGTCAGCGTTACTGGGGTGAGCCATTCCCGCTCCTTTGGGATAAAGAAACCGGCCAACACTCAGGGATTTGCGAATCCGAGCTTCCTCTCCTTCAACCCGAGATGGAGGACTTCAAGCCCACTGGTGACCCTCGTGGTCCCCTGATTAATTGCACCGACTGGATTAATTATAGCGATAAGCTCCAGCGCGAGACGAATACTATGCCTCAATGGGCTGGCTCTTGCTGGTATTACCTTCGTTATTGTGATCCTAAAAATACGGACCATTTCATCTCCCCCGAGAATGAAGACTACTGGGGCAATGAAGACGGTTTCGTTGACTTCTATGTTGGTGGAAAGGAGCATGCAGTCCTTCACCTTCTCTACTCACGCTTCTGGCATAAGGTTCTCAACGATCTTGGTCACTTGAAGTCTAAGGAACCCTTTAAAAAATATTTTGCGCCAGGACTCATTATGGGTGAGGACGGTCAAAAGATGTCCAAGTCGCTCGGCAATGTGGTGAATCCAGATGATGTGGTAGAGAACTACGGCGCGGACTCTCTCCGCCTCTACGAAATGTTCATGGGCCCGCTCGATCAAGATAAACCCTGGGCTATGAAAGGTGTTGAAGGCGTCCACCGCTTTCTTGCCAAAGTCTGGCGCGTCGCTTGTTCTGAGGACTCCGAAGGAAAGTGGGAGCTCAGCGGAAAAATCGTTGAAGGTCAAAATGATGACCTGGCTAAGGTGACGCACCAAACGATCAAACGTGTCGAAGAGGCGATAAATTCGCTTCGTTTCAACACAGCTATCAGCGCGATGATGGAGTGCACCAATGCCTACACTGCCGCCAAGGAAGTCCCCAAGGATCTTTTCCTCACCTTCCTGAAACTCCTCAGCCCCTTTGCCCCGCATCTGGCCGAAGAGATCAACTCCATTCTTGAAGAAGGAGAACTCCTCAGCGAACAAAGGTGGCCCGAGCTCGATGAATCTCTCCTCGTCGAATCCGAAATCCAACTCATCGTTCAAGTCAACGGCAAGCTCCGTGCGCGGATTCAAGTCCCGGCTGACGTCTCAAAAGAAGACGCCGAAAAAGCAGCCCTCGCCGACGAGAAGGTCACAGTTCACACCAATGGGAAAACCGTCCGGAAGGTTATCGTAGTCCCCGGAAAACTCGTCAATATTGTCGCAAATTAGGTAAAGTCGACGATTTGCGTGCTTTATCGCGCGCTCGGGTGATCAAAATCAATCCCCTGATTTCAAAACTTTGATGAAAGCATCTTGGGGGATGTTAACTTTTCCGAATGCTTTCATTTTGGCCTTACCTTTTTTCTGCTTCTCTAGAAGTTTGCGCTTTCGGGAGATATCGCCGCCATAGCACTTGGCAGTGACGTTTTTACGCATCGCTGAGATGGTTTCTCTTGCGATGATGTTTCCTCCGATGGCGGCCTGGATTGCGACGACAAACATCTGAGTGGGGATCACCTCCTTAAGCTTGGCGGCGAGTTCTCGGCCGCGATAAACAGCTTTGTCGCGGTGAACGATGGTGCTGAAGGCTTCGACGGGATCGCCGGCGATAAGCATGTCCATTTTTACCATGTTGGCAGCGCGGTAGCCGGCGTGCTCGTAGTCCATCGAGCCGTAGCCTTTCGTCATGGATTTGAGGCGGTCGTTGAAGTCGACAAGAATGTCTGCGAGTGGAACGACGGCGGTGAGGAGGACCCGGAATTCATCGATGGTCTCGGTGTTTTCTAATTCTCCGCGCTTCTCCATGATGAGTTGCATCGCGTCGCCAATGTAATCGCCGGGAAGCATGATGAAGATGCGGACCATTGGTTCACGGATTTCCTCGATCGTTTGCGACTCTGGGAGATAGGAGGGATTATCAACAATGAGCTCTTCCCCGTCGGTTTTGGTCACTTCGTAAATCACGCTAGGATAGGTGGAGATGACGTCCATATCGAACTCGCGGCGAAGGCGTTCTTGGATGATCTCCATGTGAAGGAGCCCGAGGAATCCGCAGCGGAAGCCAAAGCCCAGCGCGGTTGATGATTCAGTCTGGAAGGTGAACGCTGCGTCGTTGATTTGGAGTTTGCCCATCGCGACTTTAAGGGCCTCGTAGTCTGAGGTGTCGATGGGGTAGATCCCGGAGAAGACCATGGGACGGATTTCCTTGAATCCGGCGAGTGGTTCGGGGCAGGGCTTGTCCTTGTGGGTGATGGTGTCTCCGATTTTCACTTCAGCGGACGACTTCATGTTGGCGATGATGTAGCCGACGTCTCCAGTCTGGAGCTTTTTGGTCTTGGCCATCTTGGGCGTGAAGTGACCGACCTCTTTGATCTCGTAGTTAGTGGGAGTATGAAAGAGCTTGATTTTGTCGCCCTTCTTCATCTCACCGGAGACAACACGAACGTAGGAGATGACGCCTCGGTAGGCGTCATAAAGAGAGTCGAAGACCGAGGCGCGGAGGAGTCCGTCGGGGTTTTCTTCGGGCGGTGGGACGAGTTCAACGACAGCCTCGAGGATGTCCTCGATGCCAATCCCTTGTTTGGCGGAAGCTGGAATGGCGTGGTCGCCAGGAATCGCGAGGATTTCCTCAAGCTGAGTCCGGCAGCGATCGACATCGGCAGCAGGAAGGTCGATCTTGTTGAGAACCGGCACAATAGCGAGATCCTGTTCCATCGCGAGATTTACGTTGGCCATGGTTTGGGCTTCGACACCCTGCGCCGCATCAATGATGAGGATAGCGCCCTCGCAAGCTGCGAGTGAACGGGAGACTTCGTAGGAGAAATCAACGTGGCCGGGGGTATCGAGGAGGTTGAGCTTGTAGGTTTTACCGTCCCTTGAATTGAAAGCGAGTGTGACCGGGTGGGATTTAATGGTGATTCCCTTTTCCCGCTCGAGGTCCATCGAGTCGAGGTGCTGCTCCTGTGCTTCGCGTTGGGAGACCGTTTGGGTGTGTTCCATCAGGCGGTCGGATAGGGTCGTTTTGCCATGATCGATGTGGGCGATGATGGAGAAGTTACGGGTGAGTTCGACGGACACGGGAGGACTGTGAGGGGTGAAGAGTGAATAGTGAAGGACGATTGCTACGTCAGACGGGGGCGGAGATAGGGGGGGTTCAGGAAAAATGGAAGAGTGGAGTGGGGAAAGGGGGGCATGTTTATTTCTCGACTAGCGCTTTTTCCCTCCTATTCAACTTTTAACATAGCTTGATGAGAGATTGTTTCTTTAATAGCTCTTAAGCCCGCACACACACCATGAAAACCGCTATTTCCTTAAAGGTCGTTCTCGCAGCGCTTGCTTTCAGTTTACCAGCAGTAGCTGATGATGCCGTCGATTTGCCAGATGCTCCAAACTTGGTCTTGTCCACCGTAGGCGCCCACCCAAGTTTCAATACACGGAATGACGGATTTGGGGAGAACTCAGATCTTTTGGATGCCACTTTTTTAATCGATGTAGATTTCATCGACAAGACAGAAGGGCAACGGGAGACGATCTTCGAAACTGGAGCAGGTACGATTGGAACTTCCTTCGTTTATGAGGCGCCAAATACTCTTGTCGTCAGGAGTGTTGGGAATGGTGGACTTGCATTAGTAACAGCTAGTTATGCTCTTCCTCAGCCGGTGATCGACGGAGGAGAAGTTGAGGTTGGGTTCACGATAGACGTTGACGATGGCAATGGATTACAGGCATTATCGATTGTTGTCGATGGGGGAGTAGTTGAGACACAGGCCGGCACAACGGGTGGCGATTGGTCTGGCGGAGATGGCGCGCGTGTCGGAGCGGCGGGGGGAGTGACTGGCAATGGCGCAAATGGAACACTCGCATCATCTGCTTTCACCTCGGGCACTTTGAATCTCGCGAATGGTCTGCGCTTTTATGCCAACACGCGTTGGGTGCCGGTGGGCAATGATAATGATAACGATGGATTGCCTGATTGGTGGGAGCAAATTTATACCCCCGGCGACCTTGATGAATTGGCAACTGGAGGTGACGCAGATGGCGATGGCTTGACTGATGATGCGGAATTTGCGGCCGAAACAAATCCGATGTTGAACGATACGGATGAAGATGGGTTGACGGATGGGATTGAGGCAAATCCTACCGAGATTGGATATTTAGGGACCAATCCTCTAAAGGCAGATAGTGATGGCGATG
>Ga0315322_10003415_pt1 | contig 12253 bp, 10 predicted proteins | sample M110021515metaG_FD_203461 | JGI IMG/M metagenome (GOLD analysis project Ga0315322, IMG submission 203461) | Ammonia-oxidizing marine archaeal communities from Monterey Bay, California, United States - M1 100m 21515 | ecosystem: Environmental > Aquatic > Marine > Intertidal zone | place: USA... | reverse complement strand
AATTAGACCTGCAGCTCCAACCATTGATCCTGCAATAATCAATACATTGTTTCCAATTATAAATCCAGTGAATGCCGCAGCAATACCTGATAATGAGTTCAGAAGACTAACTACAACTGGCATATCAGCACCTCCTATCGGAAGTACAAAGAGGATTCCAAGAATACAAGATAGGCCAATAATGGCTATAACGTAATTCTGATTTCCAGGTTCTTCGATAGTCATATAGAGGAGTCCAACAATTGCAATCAGAATTAATCCTTTAACATAATTTAACCATTCTGGACCCCATGTTGGCGTTCTGTACCATGTTCCAAATATTTCTACTCCTCCTTTCAATTTCATCATGGCTAGTAAGCTTCCAGTTAGAGTAACCCATCCGACTAAAGCAGAAAGTCCAATTGCAGTCCAAGCAACATATAGTTCTAAATCTTCAGGAAGATCATTTTGGTTTATTCGTCTAAAAACTTCTGAAGCTGCAACAAGCGCACTTGCAGCACCTCCAAATCCATTAAACAAAGCAACCATTTCAGGCATCCCAGTCATTTGGACTCGTACGGCCATTACATATCCAATTAATCCACCAATAGCTAATCCAGCACCAATTAGTATGAAATTATTAGTTAATCCAAAATCCATTTGGGCAATCGTTACTATTACAGCTAATAACATACCCATGGCACCATATAGATTTCCAGTAGGCGCTGTGCGAGGATGCCCTAATTTTTTCAACCCGAGAATGAATAAAATAGAAGAGACTAAATATCCAATATCCCAAACTGCTGCATCCATTATTTTCTACCTCTTTTACCAGCAATCATATTCAACATTCTATTAGTTACAGCAAATCCACCTACTACGTTAATTGTAGCTAAAATTAATGCAAAAAAGGCAAGCCATGCTGCAAATCCAGGTTCACCACCATTGAAATCAGTATTAGAGAAAATTAAAGCTCCAACAATTGTAATTCCTGAAATGGCATTAGCTCCAGACATTAGAGGTGTATGTAGTGTAGCAGGTACTTTTGTAATAAGTTCGAATCCTAAGAAAATAGCCAATATGAATACAGTAATTGCTCCAATAAGTGTAATTAGTTCCATTATTTCATTGCCTCCAATAATTTTGTATGGTTTCCATGTATTTTTCCATCTTCAGCAATTAAAATCCCTCCATATCCTGCCGAAATCCCACCTTCATCTCCAGTCAATACTTGCTCATCTTGATTTATCGCTAATTTTCCTTGATCAACTAATACAGTTACGAAGTTAGTGACATTATTTGAATATAACATTGAAGCCGTATTTGGAATAGTTCTACAAAGATTAGGTATTCCCACAATGGTAATTCCATCTTTTTCTATAATTTCTCCTTCTTTACTACCAACAATATTCCCTCCTGTATCGGTATTCATGTCAACGATTACTGAACCTTCTTTCATTTCTTTGGACATTTTATCATTATTTTCTTTATTAAAGAATAATTTAGGTGCATTATTACCAAATAATCTAGCTGTAGTAATAACAACATCAGCTTCCTTTACAGATTCCATTAAAGCATTATCAAATGCTTCTTGAAGTCCTTTATCTGTGAATAAAGAAGCATGTCCACTTGAGCTTTCAGCGTCTTTCCATCCTGGGACATCAATAAATTTTGCCCCTAAACTCTCAGTATCTTGTTTTGCAGCTAATCTAACATCAATAGCTTGAACTGCAGCACCCAATCTCTTAGCAGTAGCAATCGCTTGAAGCCCAGCTACGGCAGCACCTTGAATAATGAATTTTGCAGGTCTAACAGTTCCTGCAGATGTCATCATCATAGGGACCATTTTTTTAATGTGTTGAGATCCTATCAAAGCAGCCCGGTAACCAGATAAGTTATCCTGACTTGAGTTAACATCCATTGATTGCCCTTTTGATAATCTTCTTGGTATAACTTCTAGAGATAATAAAGTGATTCCAGCATCAATAATTTCTTTTGTTTGTTTTAAGTTCCTGAAAGGATCGGCCATACAGGTTAGCATTTGTCCTTTTTTCATCATTTTAAAATTAGGGACATTGATTGCAGCAATTAATTCAGCAGACATTACTTCATCTATTGTTCCTATTTTAGCCCCTTTTTCTTCATATTCTGAATCAGCGTATCCGGATAATTCGCCTGCATTTTTTTGAATAATAACTTCAAATCCTATTTTCTTTAATTTGGGAATAGAAATAGGCACAATCGCTATACGTGTTTCATTCTCAGCTGTTTCTTTTGGGATTCCTATACGCATTGTTTTCTCCAACAATTTTTATCAATGTCAAAATGACCTACAATGTAGTTTACAAAGTGTTTGATAAAAGTATTCCTCCTACTTTCCGATTTCACGAGCAATTACTAATCTTTGAACTTCTTGTGTTCCTTCGTAAATTTGTGTTATTTTAGCATCCCTGAAGAATCTTTCAACAGGAAACTCAGTAGTATAACCATAACCACCTAATATTTGAACAGCTTTTTCAGAGACCCACATTGCAGTATCGCCAGCATTTAATTTTGCAAATGATGCTTCCAGCGTATGCCTTGGAGCCTCATTTTCATAATGCTGTTGTTTTGCCCATGCAGCTTTGTAAACCTGTAATCTAGCTGCATCTATTCTAAGCGCCATATCTGCTAAATAATTGCTAATGGATTGATGGGCTGCTATTGGCTTTCCAAAAGTTTCTCGTTCTTTTGAATATTTTAGTGCCGCTTCATATGCGCCCTGAGCTATCCCTAAGCCTTGCGCAGCAATACCTATTCTTGAATTGTCTAGGGCATTCATTGCAATAGCAAATCCTTTCCCAACTTCTCCTAGAACATTTTCTTTTGGTACTTTACAATTATCTAGAATTAAAGTAGAAGTATCACTAGACCTTATTCCTAATTTTTCTTCTTTTTTACCTATCTTAAAGCCTTCAAAATTCTTTTCGATAATAAAGCATGTGACTCCGCCATGTTTCTTAACTCCATAATCTGGATGATTAGTTACTTTAGCAAAAAGAACAAAGAGATCTGCAGTAGTACCATTGGTAACCCACATCTTTTCACCATTAAGTACAAAGCAGTCATCTTCTTCTGTAGCACGGGCAACCATTGCAGCAGCATCAGTTCCAGAACCAGCTTCACTCAATGAATAGGCACCTAGATATTCACCAGATGCTAATTTAGGTAAATATTTTTCTTTTTGTTTTTCATTTGCATTGAGGTTAATAGTCATTGAACATAGCCCCACATGTACGGCGACCATAACTCCTAATGAAGGATCCACTCTTGATAATTCTTCAACAACAATGGCTTCTGAAATATCATCTAACTTTTGACCTCCATACTTTTCAGGAATAGTCATACCAGCTACACCTAATTCTGCAAATTGTTTAAATTCATCAATAGGTGGTATTTGTTCTTTATCTCTTTTATAACAAGAAGGTCCAGCTACAGTTTCAGCAAAATCTCTGACCATATCTCTTATCATAGTTTGGTCATCAGTTTCAGAAAAATCCATCTTAGCCTCCCATTAATTTGATTATAGCTTCAGCAGGTTCTCCCCCACATTCTTCTAAAGCTTCTCTTGCTTTATCAGTCGAAACTCCAGCTTGTGATGCTACTAATTCAATGTCTTCGTTAGGTATATTCGGTGCACTATCTTCTCCACTCAATCCCCTTTCTTGCGGTTCTCCAACAATCTGGTATGATTGTTGCCCCATCATATTCATAGCACTTACAGATGGATTACTAAAATAAATTTCCTTATCTTTTGTTCTTATTATTACTTCAGTGGCATCTATCTCTTCCGTTGAGTTTTGTAATTGCTTTTGTAGTTTCTTCATCATCCGGGGGTTCATGCGCCCCATTCCTGGCATCATATCTCTCTTACACCCTCCCCTCTAAAAGAATTTATGTTAAACGGTATCTAAGAATAACTGCAATATTACCTAATCCATTTAGCATTTCACCGCCATGATGATGTGATGAGATTTCTATTATTTCAGTTCTATTTTTTTCAGCTAATTTTAGTAGTAATCTCCCTTCATCACTTCTGGTTTTTTCAGATAGTATTAATAATTTCTCAGCAGCTCCATTTTCAAGTGCATTTTTCACATGAATTTTCCCATATGTCGCTAAATCTTTTGCGATTGCATCTTTTAATAATTCAACAGCATTCATTTCTTCTTGCATTTTAATCTGAGATACAGCTTTTGGAAGAGTACCTCTGCTTATGGCTTCATTAATTCCAGCAATTCCACCTTGTCCTGAATTTTCAACAACACATCCTGAAAAAATATCGGGAGCTTCTTTCTTAGCAACAGTTACAAAATCATCTTTAAGAAATCCCGGACCTATGATAACCATAATAGAATTTTTAATGTGGACATCTACAATTTGTTTCACAGTACGAATATAAAATTCCTTGAGTTCTTCTCCACCCGTTCCTTTACCACTTCCTGCACGGTTAAGCGTTTTTAATTCTCGAAGGCCATATGTTCTTAATTCTGCAATAACAATACTATCACTTTCTATGCAAATGGCCAGTGCAGTAACTACAGGTTGAGCTGCTTCTCTAAGTCTTTTCTTATGATGTGTTAGCCAATTACTTTTACCAATATCAAAATCATCCCCAGGTTCAAGAATTAAAGTGTGATGTGAACCTTGATCTCTTTCTCCTACAGCAATAACACCATGACATCTTAATCTCTGTCCGAATGACTGATATTCAACTTTATTAACATTGATAGTCAACCTCATTTTTTGTTTTTTACCCCTTTCCGAACGTACTCTGTCATTTTGACTCGCTTCTCTTCTTTCGGTTAAGGCCCTTACCATATCATCTTTGTCTAATAATAAATTTAAATGATACAAATCATCTTCATGTTCTAATCTTATGTGATAAACATTGTTATCACGTTTTTTTACTTTCAAGGGACCTCACTTGTATACTACAATATCTAGATTTTTAGCCAATTCTTTGTAACGGTTTCGAATAGTAACCTCAGTGACGCCCACTGTATCTGCAATGGTTTTTTGAGTTTTTCTTTTATTGTATACTACTGAGGCAATATATATTGCAGCAGCAGCAACACCAGTTGGCCCTCTTCCAGAAGTTAATTCAGCTTCAATTGCTTGATTTAGTATATTGATTGCTGCACTTTCTACATCTCCAGGCAATTCTAATTCTCTACAAAATCTTACAATATAAACAGATGGAGATGCTGGTTGCAAATTTAATTTCAATTCTCTAGAAATATATCTATAAGTTCTCCCAACTTCTTTTTTAGATGCTCTTGAAGCTTCAGTTATTTCAGTTAAAGTTCTTGGAACTTCGCATCTTCTACAAGCACCATATAATGCAGCAGCTGCAACACCTTCTACAGAACGTCCTCTAACCAAATTATCTTGGACTGCTCTTCTGTAAAGCATAGCTGCTTCTTCTCTTACTTGGCGATGTAATCCTATTTTAGATGCTAATCTATTTAATTCATTCAATGCTTGAGCTAAATTTCTATCAGCTGAGTTTGATGCCCTAGTTCGGCTTTGCCATTTTCTCATTCTATAAACTTGAGATCGGTTTCTGGTTGGAACGTTATTACCATAGATGTCCCTACCTCCCCAACCGATATCCGTTGAAAGCCCTTTATCATGTACCATTACACTCATTGGAGCTCCACCTCTTGCTCTTCTCTCACTTTGTTCAGAGTCAAAAGCCCTCCACTCAGGTCCTTGGTCTATGACTTGCCCTTCAACAACCAATCCACAATTACTACAAGTTATTTCTCCACGCTTATAATCTCTAACAATATGTTCTGATTTACATTCACTACATTCAGTCAACTCTTCTACTTCTATTTCTTTTGTATTTTCGGAGTTGTTCATAGGGCTTTAAAACAATACAATTTAGCCATTATAAGCTTTGGGCCACAGCCTTTAAATTAACCAAATAGGGAAGAGGTGGGACACAGTTGTTTGAGCAAGTTATTTATCATCCCTACACAGGCTGTCTGATAGAGATGGTTAGAGTAAGAGACCCAATACACGATTACATTGATTTAACTCCCTTAGAAATCAAATTAGTAGACACTCCAGCCTATCAAAGACTACGGTGGATAAAACAATTAGGACCTACTAATTTGGTATATCCTGGAGCAAATCATACAAGACATGAACATAGTATGGGGACCTGTCATGTTGTTAGTAAAATGGCAGATTCTATAGGTTTAAATTCTTATGATAAACAATTAGTTTCAGTTGCCGGTCTTTTGCATGATTTAGGACATACTACATTTTCACATTTAGGTGATGAAATAGAAGGCGTTGAAGATCATGTAATTCGAACAACAAATATAATATCTAATACAGAATTATATGATATAATATCTAATGAAGGATTTGACCCCAAAGAAGTTAATCAAATAATATTAGGGAATCACAAATTAGGCCCTCTGGTTTCGGGGGATTTAGATGGTGATCGTTTAGATTATTTAGTTCGTGATGCCCACTATACTGGCGTGAGTACAGGTGTAGATATGGGTCGTTTAATAATGACTATGAGTATGTCGGATTCTAATTTAGTTGTCAAAGAAAAGGGATTACCGGCCGTTGAAGCTCTTTTAACTGCGAGATCAACAATGTATTCAACAGTCTATTTTCATCCATTTGCAAGAGGTGCTGAATTAATGTTAGCTAGAGCAGCTAATTATGCTATATCTTCGGGACATTTTTCCATTGAAGATTTTGTTACTTTTACAGATCATAAATTTATTTCTGAATTAAATAAAGCAGGTAGTCTTTCTAGTAAAATTATTAATAATTTTGAAAATAGGAGAATAATAAAGAGAGCTATCAGTATAACTAAAGAACAAGTTGAGATTTCAGGTTTAGAAAAGTCTAAAAAAAGAGACTATGAATCTTCAATCTCTTCAAAATTAGGGATAGATAGTTCAGAAATCTATGTAGACATACCTCAATTTTCTGTGATGCCAGGATTAAAAACTAAAATATTAAAGGAGAATGGAGAGATAGATTTTGCACGCAATCAGTCTAGATTAGTTTCAAGTCTTTATGAAGCTCAATTTGACCACTGGAGAGGTTCAGTTTATGGCCCTTCTAAATTAAAAGACGATATTTCTTTAATATCAAAAGAAGTTCTTGGGTTATAAAATGTCTAAAACAATAACTAAATTTTTGGAACGGTTCGGTTGGACTATTGATAATTATATTTGGGATGGTAGTGCACATTTATTTTATGTTAAAGAACCAGAAGATTTAGAGAGTAAATTTGAAGAACTGAGATTAGCTTTCAAGGAAGTCAATAGTTTAGGGGCTGACCGAGCTTTTCCAATGTTGAGAAGAGCAGGTGATGAATTAATTTTAGTAGTTATTCCACAACCCTCTTTTGATTATGTTAAAAGTAAAATGAATTTATATTTGTTAATAGCTACAATTTTCACAACCACTTGGGCGGGTTCTATGTGGTGGGCTTCTTATTCTGATTCAGAATTATTAGATATGAGTTGGTTTTGGCTCAGATTACTGATAACTCCTGATGTATTTTTTATGGGTTTTCTGACATTTTCATTACCTTTAATGATAATTCTGGGAACTCATGAAATGGGACATTATTATTATGCGAAAAAGCATAATCTTGAGGCTTCTTTACCTTTTTTTCTACCTATGCCCCCAATGATTTTTCCTTTTGGAACAATGGGTGCTTTTATTTCAATTCGCGAACCAATACCAAATCGAAAAGCTTTACTGGACGTTGGAGCGAGTGGCCCAATTGCAGGATTATTAGTTGCAATTCCAATTACAATTCTTGGTTTTTGGTTAACTGAACAAAATGCAGTTCCAGCGCCAATAGATTCAGGAGATTCATTATATTTAGGTACTTCATTATTTTTTGATTTCTTATATTATTTAACTGGAAATTTCTATACACCTAGTGGTGACTATCTTTCACATCCTGTAGTTTTAGCAGGTTGGACTGGATTTTTTGTTACAGCTCTTAACTTAATGCCAGCAGGTCAATTAGATGGAGGGCATATTGCAAGAGCTCTATTGGGACCTAAAGGCAATGGGCTTTCATTTGGAGTAATCATACTTTTATTGCTAATGGCTTTTTATGGAGTTCCAGGTTTTGAACCATATTCTGGTTGGGCAGTTTATGCTGTTTTAATTTATTTTTTGGGTACTTCACATCCGCCACCTTCAGAAGAACTCTCTAATCTTGGAAAGTCTAGATGGAGTATTGGCATTCTGACTGCTTTAATTCTTGTAGTAACTTTCACCCCCTCTCCTATTTACACAGTTGAATCAGAATTTGATTTAAGCATTGAATCAGATATTACTGAATTTAATCCTAATTTTGGAAATTCTAATATGACTAATCTAACAATAAAAAACATTGGAGAATCAGGTGGTTGGGATAATCTTACTATAAATGTTGATCAAATAGTTAATTATACGATTATTTTTGAAGTAGAATACATATTTATTAGTGATAGTAATAGTATACTCAATTCTTCTTCTCCATATTTTGAAAATTATGTTTGGTGGGATTCAACAGGTAAAAATGTAACTTTGAATTTGACTTCAAATTCTTATGCAAACTTAACATTACTTATAACTCCAATTGAAGAACCGATTGAAGGTATATTTAATTTTGATTTAAGAGCAATAAGTAGAACCGAACATGTTTATACGAGAACCTTTGATTTAGTTATAGAGGAAAAAGCATAATGGAAGTTTTTGAAGGTAAAATTTGGATATCAAATAAGGGTTTAACTGAAACAAGTATAGGTATTGAAAACGGTAAAATCAAGGCAATAGGCCCTAATCTTAAAGGAGATAAAAAAACAAAGTTTCAGGGTATAATGCTACCAAGTGCATTAGATATGCATGTACATTTTAGAGATCCTGGTTATACACATAAAGAAGATTGGAAAAGCGGTTCTGAATCAGCAGCTTGTGGAGGAGTCACTGCAGTTGTAGATATGCCTAATACTAATCCATTCACTTCAGACGTTACTACTTTTAATGAAAAAGAATCAATAGCTTCTTCTCAATCCGTTGTTGATTTTGGAATTGGTGTAAACGTTGAAGAAGGTCTCGTCAATAAATCTTGGTTTGATACAATTCCCTCAGCCTTCTGGAAACTTTATCCTTATGGAATAACCTCTGAACAGTATTTTTCTAATGCTAGAGAAGTTTTAGAAAAAACTAACAAACCTTTAGTGATACATGGAGAACATCCCGACCATATGCACAATGAACCTCTTACTGAATTAGCAGATCACACTAAGAATCGTCATAATGCTGAATCCAAATGTTTGTCTTCAATGCCGTCGTCACCATATTTGCATGTAGCTCATTTGTCAACCACAGATGGATTGAATAATATGCCCAGCTTAGCTACATCTGAAGTTTGCCCACATCATTTACTTTTGAATTTAGATAATTGTCATTCATTAGATTGTAAAGTGGATCCTCCTTTGCGTACTCGTAACGATAACCATACATTGTATAACGCATTTCGAGAAGGTAAAATTCCTATTCTTGCTAGCGATCATGCACCACATACAATTAGTGAAAAAAGGTCAGATAATCCTCCGTCAGGCCTTCCAGGCGTTGAGACAATGATACCCTTGATGTTAAATGAAGTTTCCGAGGGGCGTCTTGAAATGAATCGTTTAGTTAGTGCAATGTCAGAATCTCCAGCTTCACGTCTTGGGTTAGACAGAGGCCGTATTTCAGAAGGTTTGACTGCAGATTTTATGATTGTTGATATGGAAGATAGTAAACCAATAGAATTGGATAAGCTACATTCAAAGGCTAATTGGACTCCATTTGAAGATTGGCCTGCAATTTTCCCATTGAAAGTTTATAGAAGAGGAGAATTAATTGTAGATAATGGAGAAATTATCACTAAAAGTAAGGGACATAATCTTTTTAGCTAAACCATATTTTTTTTAACGAAACTTTAATAGCATGCGTAATAAGGTTACACAATAATGCAACGTTTCTGGCAGTCTATCATGCTTTGTGCATTTGCTTTTTTGATTATAGCAAGCCCTTCTCAGGCCGAAGACAATGAATATGCAGATGTTGGAATTTATTTCGACAAGGTTGGTTTTGGAGATACATATGACTTGACTACAGAAGAACCAACATCCGAAAAACCAAAATATTGGAAGGCTTATGATGAACCAGGTCAAGAAAATTCATTTTATCCTTTAGTTACATGGCAAATGAATCTTGGAGGTCCTATAAATTTAGGGGATTCTTTAAGTTACATAATATGGGTTGAATCAACAAATGTTCAAGAAATTAGGTTTAGAACGACTTTATTTATTTCAACACCAGAAGGAATGTCAAATATATCTGTTGATGAAGTTACAAAGACAGCTGGTTTTGGAACTTTCTTAAGTAGAAATTATACTTTAGAGTTGGAGGATTCATCAATAGATACTAGTGATTTCCCTGATGGAGTTCCAGCTTATACAACAATTGGTTTTAAGCTCGAAACAAGTGTTACATGGGCTCCAGACACAGATAATCGTACAGCTTGGGTTAAAGCCGCATCAAGTAGAGGCTGCGGAAATGATTCAGGTACTGTAGCATGTGATTCATTATTCTTAATGAATGTTAGACATGTGGAGATTATGGATGATTATTTAGGTTATTTTAGCAATGATCGTGTGGAAGAAATGGGTGGCGACAGTTTATTTATCAAGGTAAATGTTTCAAATGCGTTTGGTGCAGATAATTTAGATTCAGAGAGTGTTATTATTGAGATTCAAGGCATATCGGATGGCGGTTCATTCAAAAATTCAATTTTAGCTAAAGATAAACATACTTATGCTAAGTACATCCAAGGAACTTGGTATTATCAAGAAGATCAAAATATAGTAACTGGAGTTTATGAAATTGAATTTTCTATTAAGGATGTTTATGGTAATATTTGGACTGCAGCTTTGGACTATAATCTTGTAGTTGATGAATATGGTTTAGAAATTGAGTTTAGTGATGGCGATAGTTCATCCGGACAATTACCCAAAGGTGGCAAGGTAGATTTTGAATTTTTGGTATATAATCGCGGAAATACACGTGATATTTATACAGTTGAGTTAGATGATAGTTCATTGCCTTCAAGTTGGGAAGCTACTTTGACTTCTCAATCTAGTCTTGATATTGGTATGGACTTGTATAATTATGTTAAAGTAAAGCTTGAAGCTCCAGTTTCAGCAACTGGAGGAAGTAATGAATATGTAAATATAATAATAACCTCAACAAGTAATTCTGAGGTTTCACAGACAGTTAAGCTAGACGCTACAGTTAGGACATATGGAGTTGTATTTCTTTCTCCTCCTGATAAAATAAATATTGATCCAGATGCTTTAGACATTGATGGCTATTACTCCTTTAGCATTAATTTGAGAAATACAGGAAGTGACAAGGACACGTATCGTTTGGATGCTACAACAGCACGTAGTGACTGGTCTATACGTATAGAAATTGATGAAATCGAAGTTTCTGCAATAACTTTAGAAAAATCACAAACACAAAAAATAGATTTAGTTTTGAGACCATTAAATTATGAAAATACTTTAGGTGAACCGGTTGGCCTTCTTCTAACGGCAGATTCAATCTCACCAGGAGATGGTTCAGCAACATTATCTTCAGATATAATATTAGATATACCTTTAGACCGTATTTCAGACTTAGCAGTTAATATTGAGGATGTTTCAATTAACGGTAAACAGCTATCTTTGTTAACTGAAAATGATTTGAGTTCAACAGAACCAATACAAATAAGGCTAACCGTTTACAATAACGGAGGTAAAAGTACAGTACCTTTTGGTGTTAAATTATTAGATAAAAATGGTAAAGAATTAGATGAATACATTTTAGAACAAGGTATCAGTGGTTTTGGAAATGAGCCTGTGGTATTGACTTGGTCAAATCCATCTTCAGGTTTTAATCTTTTGAAAATAAGAGTAGATTTAGATCAGGTTGTTTCAGAATCAATTTATTCTTTATCAGATAATTCTCTTGACATTCCTTTTACAATAAGTGAAGAAACTATAGGCAGTATAGAAAGTGATGATACAGATTCATTATTACCAGCACCTAGTTACTTATCAACAATTTTCTTACTAGTAATAGTTACAATTTTTGGTCGAAATAAGAGAAATTCTTAATCTTCATATATTTCAAGAAATTCACCACAGAAAGGACAAGCTTT
>Ga0315322_10003413_pt1 | contig 12257 bp, 18 predicted proteins | sample M110021515metaG_FD_203461 | JGI IMG/M metagenome (GOLD analysis project Ga0315322, IMG submission 203461) | Ammonia-oxidizing marine archaeal communities from Monterey Bay, California, United States - M1 100m 21515 | ecosystem: Environmental > Aquatic > Marine > Intertidal zone | place: USA... | reverse complement strand
TATCGCGGAGGAAAATGGAATAATCCTCGGTATGGCATCCATTTCTTTCAATCTTGCACTTAGATATAACGGAGAATACTGTCAATTAGAGGAATTAGTTGTTGATCAAGATGCTAGAGGAAAGAATATTGGAGGACTGTTAATCCAAGAAACTCTTAGACTAGCTAAGAATAGGGGCTGCAAAGAAGTTGGACTTTATGTGCTTGATTCTACAAAACACAACCAAACTTTTTATGAAAAGTATGGTTTCGTTAAAATCGGTGAGGAGATGAGGAAATCTCTTTAGATGATAAGTTACAAAAAAGTTACAAACTCCATCTCAATACTCTCAAAACCATTGATTTTACTGGGTTTGAAGATAACGTAACTATGGAGTGGGAGTAAAAAGGAGAAATTAATATGAAAAAAATTATGATTACTCAATCGATCATGTGGGCAGCAGCAATCCTTGTTGTTTCAATAGTTGATGAAAAACAGTTTGCTATTTTAATGCTTGTTATATTGGCAACAGTTTCCTTAATGAATCTTAAAAAGGGAAAATGAGAAGATTTCACTACACACCAGTAAAACACACCTCTCAAACCCTTATAAAATAAGGGTTTAAAGCAATATAAAGCGTGACAAGGTGCGACAAAGTAACCAGAGAATGCGGGTTTCAGAGCAATAAAAACAAGAATACGACAAACTCCTGCTGCTATTGAAAGTCATAAGTTGTTGCGTCACTAAATGTCGTATTAAAGTGGCATAATTAATAGTATGAAAGAAGCGGTTTCAATATTAATCAGATCTTCTAATACTGCTGAAGGGTTTGAGGAAATACTTTTCTAAATAATTAAAATTATAAACTCCAATCAAATTAATATTGATGGCATAATTTATTTATGCGAAAAAAACCAAATACAGTTGGTGGTGGTTCAAAGACAAATTTAAATGGTTTATCTTTTGAAGGTAGAACAGATTTATTAGAATCTCTTCAAAACAATCCTACTTTTAGAGTTTCAGGATATGAGGTTTATCAAAAAGATAAATTGATAGGCGAGTATTTTGAAAAGCATGGTTTTTATAACCTCTTTCTTGAAAAACATAATATAGATTGGAAGAAAGTAAACTCAAAAAAATATCTCCCTGATTCTATTTTTTACAATCATTCAAATAAAACTATTTATGTAATAGAAAAAAAATATCAGGCAGGTGCAGGTTCGGTTGATGAAAAACTCCAAACCTGCAATTTTAAGAAGAATGTTTATAAAAAATTAATAGAACCGATTGGTTTAAAAACCGAGTATTACTATCTATTAAATGATTGGTTCGCTCAGGATGTTTATAGAGATGTTTTTGAATATATTGAAGAAGTGGGTTGTAAATATTTTATCGATTTTATTCCATTGGATGAATTAGGTTTGTCTGATGAATAATTCGTATGCAGAAGACTATTACACCAATAAAGAAGAAAATCTCCCTGTTTTAGGGCAAGAACAGTCCGTCAACCTTGGAGAGAGGATTATCATGGAGTTTGAGTAAGATGAAAGCTTTATTAAAGTGGCCAGGCGGCAAAGGTAGAGAGCTAAAATTTATACTTCCACATATTCCTAATTCCATAGAAAATTACTATGAACCTTTTTTTGGTGGTGGGGCCGTATACTTTAACCTGAATACAGTAAAAAACTCCTGTTATGTTAATGATATGTCTGACGAGTTAATAAACTTTTATCAGTTAATAAAAAAACAAAACGTCAGCTTTTTTGACCATTTAAAAATGCTCAACTATAACTGGGATTTGCTAAAAGAATTCTATCTTAATGAAAAGGTTAAATTAGTCTTACTTTATGATGATTTTTATAAGGGCAATAAATTAGAAATAGATTTAAATGATTATATAAACATTATTTCATTAAAGATTTCTTCAAAATTAGAACAAAATAAGCTTAGACAAAGCATACTTGAAATTGAAATTAATAAATCGCTCATTAACAAATTTAAAAGAACCAAGTCATTAGAAATAAAGAAAGGGCGTTTGCCAATTGAAGACTTACATAAGATATTTCTTAGTGCTTTAAAAAGTGCTTATTACACTTTTGTTAGAGAACTATACAACAACCCTAGCAAATTTTTAGTTTGCAAAGAGGAGTTTAGTGCAATATTTTTATTTATCAGAATGTATTGTTATAGCGGGATGTTTAGATATAACTCCAGTGGAAAGTTCAATGTGCCTTATGGTGGGATTGGATACAATAATAATTCACTGAAAAAGAAAATAGAATATTTTTCCTCTTCATTGCTGGTTAAAAAATTTAAAAATACGTATTTCGAAAGCTTAGATTTCGAAAAATTTCTTTCTAGTAAAAAACTATCAAGTAATGATTTTATATTTTTAGACCCTCCTTATGACACCGAATTTAGTACATATGCTCAAAATGAGTTTAGTAGGTCTGATCAAACTAGACTCGCTGACTATCTTATCAAAGGAGTTAAAGCTAAATGGATGTTGGTAATAAAATCTACTGATTTCATAATAAACCTATATGAAAATAAAAATTTAACTATTTCATCTGTAGATAAAAAATATAATGTTAGTTTTATGAACAGGAATGTTAGAGATGTTTCTCACCTTATAATAAGGAACTATAAGTGATCTATAATAAAGATTGTTTAGATCATTTTCCTTTTATTGAGGATAATTCCGTTGACTTAATATTGACAGATCCACCATATGAAATCGGCAAGTACTCTACAGGTAATATTAATTTACCAAAACGTAAAGCTCTAAATAATAATATCGCAAAATGGGACCAATCATTTAATCCAAGTTTATATGTTGATGAAATGGTGAGGGTTTTAAAAAAAGATGGCAACATGTTTATTTTTACTAGCTATAATTTAATTGGAAAATGGCATGAGTTGCTTGATCAACGTTTTGATACCTTTCAATTTTTTATATGGCACAAGAGGAATCCGCCGCCAAAGATATTTAAAAATGGTTTTTTAAATAGCTGCGAACTTATTGTATGTTTATGGAATAAAGGACATAAGTGGAACTTCAAAAGTCAGGTTGAGATGCACAATTTCTTTGAAAGTCCTATATGTATGGGCAAAGAAAGGTTAAAACATCCAACACAGAAACCACTTAAACTTCTTAGACATTTGATTGAAATAGGTTCAAATGAAGGAGACTTAGTGTTAGACCCCTTCGCTGGCGTAGGCTCAACAGAGTTTGCCTGTAAAGAGCTTAACCGCAGCTCTATTTCTATAGAAATAGATAAAACGTACGCAGATATGGCTCGACAGAGACTTTCAATCTTTAAATGAGTTTATAACTTTTTTTAAAGAATTTTCTATTAAATGACAATTTTCTTTATAGGATGATTTGATTAGCTCCCAACCATTTTCGTCATCACAAATAAAGTTCCAAAATTCTTTACCGATTAACAATTCATTGGGCGAAAAAAAAGTTAATACCGAGCCTTGTTTCCAGTTTTCTGATCCACCATCAGGCGAGTCTTTATTATAAACTGTAGCAAAAAATAAAGAGATATCTACTGTTCCAGCATCTATTTCTTCTTCGTATTCACTAACTAAAATAGCATATTGTTCCAATATGGCTTCTTTTTCTGATCTTGCCTTTTTATTATCCAAGTCTCCGCCTGCTTTGAGTTCTAGCAATGTTAAATATGTTACTCCCTCTTCCTTTTTTTCTAATAGGTAATCAGAGTTATGAAATTTGCTTTTACCTATTGAGTTTTTAACTGTTTGTTGGATAAGTCTTAAATCATCTTTTGATGGTTTTTTAGCATTATTTTTATCCTTGTAAGACTCTAGTAATGTCGCTATTAAATTTGTTGTTTCACCGGATAAAAGACCCTCAACACCCTGCGAAACTTTAAAGCCCGATGCTTTAGCAACTTCTAGTGCAATTTTCTCAATTCTATTTCCTAAGCTTGAATCTAAAGATCGCATTAAAGCTGAGTAGACCATAACCTCTTTTCCTAAACCGCTGATAAGAAAATTATTACCTTTCTTTTTAATATTTTCTCGTTTAGACCCATAAATTGTGTAGTCTTTCTCAAGCAAAGTTGCAAACTCATCTAGGTGAGTTGCAAAAATATTTTTTATCTTTAGTTGTTTTTCTTCTTTCACTAATGAAATACGAAGTAATGAAAATTCAAATCGCTTAGGGCAACTTAAAGTGGGTTAGATTAAGAAATGGAAGAGCACTGTAACTACAAACTTTGTAATTAAGAGTAGGGCAGGGTCTTTATCTATAAGGTAAACTTAAGAGATGTGGGCAAAAGTGACCTTACTAAGTCACAACAAACTGACAACAAACTAAGAGTCAGCATAGATAACAACAAGTAATCCTAAGAAAAGTTGAATAATTCTACTTTTCTAGCACTTAGCCTCTATCTAAATCTCTACCTTCTTTATCTTTAAAGGAACCTGTTAATATCATAATGAAATCAATAAGTACCCAAATACCCAATCCACCTATAGTTAATATCATTAAAAGTGCTGTTCCAACTTTACCAACATAAAATCTATGCGCACCTAAACCTCCTAAGAAGAAACATAAAAGTGCTGCAGGAACCATTTTGAATGGACTCATAAAACTCTCCAAATTAAAATTACCATTATGGTATACAATTCCAATTAATGATAGAGAATATTTCTACAAAAAGTTACGCTACAGCTATAGGGTTTTGTGGAGTTTTCGGCATGCTCGGTATTCATCATTTTTACATAGGAAATATTTTGCACGGTATCTTTGATTTATCACTTTTAATCACAGGTACAGTTCTCCTTTTCTCTTCAGAATACGAAGCCTTAGGAATGCTCTTATTATTCTTAGATGCTATACATACAATAATTGTTTTTTTTAAATTAATAGCTGAGAGACAGAAAGATGGGAGCGGGAAGTTTATCGTTTTAAAGGTTCATGCAAATTCTAATTTTAAGTAACAATTGATCAAATTTTAAAATTGAGACTAAGACAGTATCTTAAAAAGCCTAGCCCCTGATATTTTCTTGTTTTAATTTTCTGCCACAATTACTACATATTAAGGGAGGCGTATGTTCAAAGATTGAGAAAAGTATCCAGAGTATAAAAAAACCAAGACTTATAAGTGATAAAAAGAAATAGAAAGCCGTTGTTCCGCAGCCCATTGAAGACATCCAGCTATTAATTTTATCACTCTCTCTAGTAATGGAGACAAGGTTTTGCTCATCTTCTTCTTTGCACTTGCAAACCCCTTTATAAGTTTCAATCATATATTCTGGCCAATTCTCTTACCTTTTCAATTATATAACAAACTTTGTAGTTATAAGTAGGGCTGGGTCTTTATCTATAAGGTAAACTTAAAAGATGTGGACAAGTGATCTTACTAAGTCGCAACAAGCTAGCAACAAACTAAATTTTGAGTCCCTAAAACCCATACGCTATAAGGATTTCTTTAAGGGTTAGTTAGGAGTGGGAGTGAGCAGTCATTCTGGCAATGATTTGTTCTGCAGAACAAAGTTGTTGTTATTTTGCTATAAAATATAGAAAACAATAAGGAGTTAGAAATGGAATGGGAAAAAGAAGTTGTCTATAGGATCTCTACAAATAGTAAGAAAAATATTGAGAAAATAACAACTTACGCAAAGATAGAAGATTACGATCAAAAAATAATTAACAATGAAGCGTTTAGGAGCGGTTGGGTTGAAGTTCTCGGAGATGAGATGTCATATTATTTAGATGATACGTATGATCCTGAGGTTGGAACTGACGTATGGGTATTTCCCACCGAAGAACACGAATTTCTTGATGGTGTCGCAGGTAATTTTTCTTTTTCAGATAATATAACCAAAGAAGAGCAAGATGAGCTAAGGGCTCTCATTGATGAGCAAGGCTTTGATTCGCTTGAACAACTAGGATGGGAACATGATGATACTGAGGTTTTATTTTATGGGGAATTGAATATTGAGAAGAAATAGAAGAAATTATGTTATATTTAATTTTTTAAAATTTTAATAAGGACAAAATATGAACATAAAAAAAATTGAAAATATATGTGCTGCTGCCTTAATTGTTGCATTCTTCTTGCCTTGGATATCTATGGGATTCATGAGCCTATCTGGATATAACATAGCTACATTGGGAGGTGCTGCAACTTTAATGTTTGTAATGCCTTTGTTAGCTATTACGGTTTTGGCAAACGATTCTATGAATTTTTTAGATGCTGATAAATCAAAATATTTAACATATGCAACAGCCGGTATTCCAATTATTTATATTGTCGGAAGGCTTATAGATTTGGGTGGTGACTTCTTTTCTGCAGCTTCAATTGGTATTTATCTAACTTTGATTGCTTCAATAGCAATGATTCTAGGAGCTTTAGGAAAAATTAAGCTTCCAGAATAAACCTTCAAAATTAAGCTTTAAAAGCTTTAGATTAATCTTCTAAGGCTTTAGAAACTTTCCAATTTAAGAATTTATAATGCACTTTAATATTTGAGTCACCATAACTCATTCCCCCCTCTGAAACCCTTGTGTTTACTGGGGTAATTTTTTAGTAACTATTGAGTGGAATAACTAAACACAATTATTTACGTTTTTTTAAAATTCTAGCCATAGTTGAGGCGCTTATTACGCTTCCATCTTTTTTCAAAGATTCTGCTAGTTTGCCTTCGCCTTCAGGAGCATAGATATTAAAGAGAACTAGAGCTCCGTTTGCTCCTCCTTGTTCCATGTGTACATCACCTGGTTCTTTATGTACAAAATCTCCCACAACTCTTACTCGCTTACCAAGCTCTTTTCCAGTTTCAATATCTATATCGGTGACATGAAGATCGCCTTCTAGAACCAAAGAACTAATTTCTGCAGTATGCCTGTGAAAATGACAATAACAATTTGGTTCCCACTTAACTAATATCTCCAAGCGCCCGTCCTCTCTCGCATCTAGAATAGCGTCAGAGTAGTCTATGGGGTAATCAAAATCCTCTCCCTCAGTGTAGCGCTTCTATTTAAGACTCTTGTCATTTAGCAGATTCATGAAGGCAGTCTAGCTTAGTAAGTGTATAAATGTAAATTCACTACATACTGTGTAGTGAATAGAATTCTTTAAAACTTTCTATAATGGAAAGTTATAACTTTCTATAATGGAAAGTTAATGGTATAGTTATTTCATAAACGTAAATTATGGGAACAGAAGAGATGAATAATGAAAAACAAACTATATCCAAAGAAGAGGCGGCTGCGACATTAAAATCAGTAGACTCAACCAAACGCGACGCCATCCAGTCATTCAGAATACCGCTATTACTAATAACATTAATAAGCTTAAGTTACTCCCTTGTTGTTTTTAGTTGGGGGATGACAGAGCATGACAATTTGTGGGCTTTGGGCATGTATATAGGATCGGCTAGCTTTGGTATATTTGTAGCTTTCTATTTATACACCTTCCGTCTTTTGGGCATAAAGGTAAATATTTTACCTCGTTCAAAAGAGAGGATAAAAAGCGAGCTTTTATTACTTGTTATATTTGCGGTTATTCTCATTTTTGGAAGACAATTTCGAGTTTATGAAGGGTTCGAATACGCACCTCATATAGCTGCATTGATTTCAGGTGTTTATATGGTGTATTTGTTATACAAATATCCTACTGGTGAGTACTTAGCAAGGAATCAAAAATAATGACTAAGGTAGCATTCGACGCTGTCATCCATGCACCTAATCGCCTGCAAATATGTGCTTTGTTGGAAACTACAAAAGAGTTGGAGTTTCAGATTGTTAAAGAACAACTCGATGTAAGTGATTCAGTACTATCCAAACATTTAAAGGTATTGGAAGATGCAAATTATGTCCAATTAATTAAAAAGACAGAATTTACTCGCCAACGCACTTGGCTATCATTGACGTCTTTAGGAAGAAAAGCTTTCAAGAGTCATTTAAGAGAACTCAAAAGAATTGTTGGAAAAATATAGTTCATACAAACTTTTTAGATGCCTTTGTTTATAAGGGCTTCAAGCTAAGCTCTATCTCAGTCTTGATATTAATATCCATAAATATCTTAAAGATAAAAAGTTAGTTAAAGCTCCAATAACATAAGTAAATGCTGCAGCCCTAAGCACCGATCTACAGCCAATAAGATATTCTTCGGGTACTTTTTCTTTTAAAATTGGTAAAGCACGATGAAAACTTGCATCCATTTCTACATCCAAAGTAATTAGATGAACCAAAGATGAAATTATTACAGATAAGAATACAATAGAAAGACAGATTTTTATCAAGCCGGATGAACCTGTTGCTAAAATTAAAGGTATTCCTGAATAAAGCACTCCTCCTCCTAGTTTTGAAATCCAGGAAGTATTCTTTACCAGCTTTGTTCGTTGTTCCAAGGGGGTGTATTTTTCTTTATGTTGAATGGCATGTCCTATTTCATGAGCAACTATAGAAATAGCTGTTATGCTTTTTTTACTAAGCCTCTCTTCCAAGACCCTAACTTCCTGATGCTCTAAATCATAATGATCGCCCAAGTTTGTATCTGCATTAGTTATCTTGACTCCTTCTAAAGCATTCTCTTTGAGAAGAAGCTCTCCAAACTCTAGTCCAGTAAAAGGCATGCTTTCTAGAATCTCATCATTTCTTTTTAATGCTCTGTTAAGCCAAAACTTTGGTAATACAAAAATAAATAAAAAAACTAATAGATAAATCATTGCAAATGTATTTTATATCTTTGGACACACAAAAGTTATACGCTATAAATGTTTTTTAAGGCTTAGTTATGAAGAAGGAGTAAGTTAAATAAAATGATTGATAATTACTTAGAAAAACATTACCCGTTTGAAGGTTGTTTTAACTTCAGAGATATAGGCGGTTATCTTAATCAAGATGGCAAGAGAGTAAAAAAGGGTGTTTATTTTAGAGCAGGAAGACAGGATAGAATGAGTGATAAGGATCTTTCGCAGTTATCGGATCTTAAAATCGCAACTCAAATTGATTTACGTAAACCAGATGAGGTGTTGGACCAGGGAAAAGGTCCTTTAGAAGCTATGGGTGCTAAATACATAAATATTGCTGTTATCCCTGAAGGAGGGAGCGATCAATTAAGTAGATTAGTTGGTGATACCGGCATCTCTGGTAAGAGGTATTTAGGTTACTTAGAATTTGGCCCTACCTCTTGGCTTCGGTTATTTGGAATTTTAGCTAATGAAGACAACTTACCCGTTGTTTTGCATTGCACTGCAGGCAAAGATCGAACTGGCGTCTCAACTGCTTTCTTACTATCTGTTTTAGGTGTCAGTCGTGAGGTAATAGAGGCAGATTATTTACTAACTAATCTTGATACCGAAAGACAAGCGGACTTCATCGAAAGTACAGTTGGTTATCCTGAAGGTTATAATAGGGAAAGAATGATCGCTGTAGCAGGAGTTCCTGAAACGGCTATGAAAGATTTTTTGGATGGCTTAGAGTCAAAATGGGGAAGCGTTGTTGAATATCTTGAGAAAATAGGGGTAACCCAAGAGCAGATGGATGCAATTAGAACTAATTTTCTTGAGTAAACATATAGAATTTATAAATTATGAGTAACACAATTTTTACAAAAGATGGTACTGCTCAAGGTGTAGCCAAACAACGCTTAATTGAAACAATAGCTGGGCCTGATAAACGTGTCATAAATGATCCTTACGCTGATAAGTTTATGATGGGTGCAGGCTTAATGAAACTGATGGGGCACAAACTTAATGTTTGGTTGGCCGAAAAGTTAGCACCAGGTTTCCACGAACATATTATTTCACGCACGCGTTTCATCGATGATCTAATAGAAAAAAGTGCTAAAGAAGGAGTAGAGCAATACGTCATTCTTGGAGCAGGATATGACTCGCGAGCTCATCGGCTTGAACTTCCGTCTTCTCTAAGAATTTTTGAGGTGGATCAGCCTGAAGTTCAGGATAGAAAACGTTCTAAACTTCCTACAGAATTACCTAATTCAGAAAATGTTACTTATGTAGCTGTTGATTTTGCTCACCAATCGTTAACTGAAAGACTTTTAAATGCCGGTTATGATAAAACTAAGTCCACTGTGTTTACTCTTGAAGGTGTTACGCAATATATAACTAAAGAAGCTTTAAATTCGACAATGAATGAAATGGCTACGCTTTCCCAAAACGCTAGTTCAATTTTTGTCTTTTCGTTTGTTAACGAACTTCTTAATAAGAATCCTGAAGATTGCTTTGGTAGCGGTTATCTAAATCCTGAAAAAAAAGCTAATTTGATTAAAAACCTATCAGCAAAAGCTGCTGGCGAGCCTTGGATATCATTTTATAGCACTGAAGAAATAGAAGACTTGCTTTCACAAAACGGTTATTCGATAAAAGAAAATGTGACTTTAGAGGACCTTAACTCTTTATACTTTACGCCGGTTGGTAGAAGCCTTCCTGAAAATAAAATATTTAAGTTAGAACATTTTGTGATTGCGGAATCTTTGAAATGATCCTAAGTATTACAAAATGGTTTTTTTAGCTTCCTTGTTTTTTTACTGCCAATACCCGGAGGAACGTATCTAGGTTAGAATAAATTTGAAACTACTTCAAAAAAATATATGACTAGAATAAGTGTTCCAAAAATAGAGTTTATAAATCATTCTAGCGTCTTAATTTCCAATGAAGAAGTGGGATTGTTATCTGATCCTTGGTATCAGGGAGATGCTTTTCACAGAGGATGGAACTTATTGCATGAATTACTTGACGATGAAATTAAAGAACTACTAAATAGAATAACTCACATTTGGATATCCCATGAACATCCGGATCACTTTTCTATATCATTCTTTAATAAGTTTGGTGAAACTATAAAAGAAAAAGGAATTGAAATTCTTTTTCAGGAAACAAAAGATAAAAGAGTAGAAGGTTTTTTAAAAGCTAAAAAGTTTATTGTAAGAATACTGGAAACCAATGAATGGATAAAAATCAGCAATAATTGCAAAGTTTTTAATTTTAAAGATGGATTCTATGACTCAGGTCTTGCAATAGATATTTCTGGAAAGAAATTTTTGAATCTTAATGATTGTGAAATTAAATCTGATTCAAGATGCTCTGAAGTACTAGAATTGGTTGGTGAATGTGATGTTCTCCTTTCACAATTTAGTTATGCTGCTTGGAAAGGAGGAAGAGATAACACTCTTTGGCGCAAAAAGGCTGCGGAAGACAAGTTAAGCACATTAAGCACGCAAGTTAAATACTTTAAACCTCAAGTGCTTATTCCATTTGCAAGTTTTGTATATTTTTCAAACACGGCAAATTTTTATTTAAATGATTCTGTAAACACTCCAAATAAGGTACTTGAATATTTTTCAGATTCTAAAGGGGTAGGAATAAAAGTAATGAAGCCATTTGAGGTTTTAAATGAATTTGTCCTTAAAGATTACGATAACAACGAGGCGTTAGAATTTTGGAATCATTCTTTTGCTATATCAAATGACACTCAGAAAAATAATTTTGAAACTAAGGATCTAGATGATTTAAATAATAGTTTTGAAGTTTATAAAGAAAGAATTTTTAAGAATAATTCAAAGTTCTTTATTAGATTACTTAGAATGATATCTCCCGTCCCGGCATTTAGGACAATTATGATTCAGCTCCATGACATTAATCAAGTTGTTAAACTTAATTTTTTTCAAGATAGTCTTATAACAACTGATTCAGATCCTGATATTTCTATGTCATCGGAATCACTAGACTTTATTTTTAATAATATGTTTGGTTTCGATACACTGACTGTTAATGGTTGCTTTGAAGAGTTAAAGAAAGGGGGTTTTTCTAAAATGACAAGAACCTTAGCAATAGAAAATCTTAATAATATTGGTATATCAGTTAATTTTTCAATTTTTTTGAGAATTGACCTTATTATTCTTTTTTTAAGCCGCTTATTTACAGTAAGCAAAAAAATTAATAGCCAATTAATCAAAAAGAATTAAGTCGTAAAGACTAATGTAGACTTAAAGTTTTCCAGAAAGTATTTAGTTGTTGGTGAAGAGTTAAAAAAAAGTTGATACAAGCTTTATGTAGCTCATTTAATAAATATATTCGCGATAATGACCCATACACATAAGAGGTTAGAGCCAACTATGAACATGCGAACTGCAGCGATCTTATTCTCTAGCTCCTTTTCGTAGCCATCCTCATTTCCGAATGAACCTAAGGCATGTTTAATTACTTTGAAAAACCTGCGCATTTTTAATCTCCAGATGTATTTTTCTTTAAAAAATTGCGCGCTTTATATCTGA
>Ga0315322_10003406_pt1 | contig 12268 bp, 7 predicted proteins | sample M110021515metaG_FD_203461 | JGI IMG/M metagenome (GOLD analysis project Ga0315322, IMG submission 203461) | Ammonia-oxidizing marine archaeal communities from Monterey Bay, California, United States - M1 100m 21515 | ecosystem: Environmental > Aquatic > Marine > Intertidal zone | place: USA... | reverse complement strand
GCAAGCACCGTAGTTGCAATTGATCGTCCAGATAAAGATGAAGATAACAAAAATAGTTCAAGTAGTGAAGAATAATCAGGATTCGATTATTGAGGCTTCAATATCTTTTGAGTTGAATGATCTAACTGCTAGTGATGCATGCTTGTTGTGAACTTCAACTACTGTAAATTCATCATTGATCACAATGTCGCCAACAGATAATTCATTGCACTTCAAAGATGAAGTAATTTCATCAACAATTGCAAATTTCGACATCGATGTAGTTGCAATTCTGATTGGAACCATACCGAAGACATCTGCTGCTTCAGAATTGTCTTCTACCTTGCGAACTGGCTCTCTATCTACTCCATCTGGCAATTCAGGAGCTTCAGTTGCTACAATATCAAGTGAATGGGTTGCAATGATTTTATTCAACTGAGGAATATCATTTCTTCCAACAAGAACCCATGCCTCTCCTTTGCGTCCAATACGGCCGGTTCTTCCAATGCGGTGGACGTAACTGTCAACATCATCAGGCACATCGTAATTGATTACAAGTGTGATTCCATCAACATCTATTCCTCTTGCTGCAACATCGGTTGCAACTAGAATCCGTGAATTTCCTTCCTTGAAGTTAGAGATAATTTTCTCTCTTTGGTTCTGAGAGAGATCTCCATGAATTCCATCAGCCTCGAATCTGTTCTTCTTGAGTTTTTGAACTGTCAAATCTACCATTCGCTTGGTATTTGTGAAAATAATTGTTTGGTCATCTTCACTCATTCGAGTCAATAATCGCCCGACCACCCACAACTTGTTGGCTCTACCAATTCTAACACTGTATTGGTCGATAGGAGGAATGTCAAGCTTTTCTGTATTTGTTAAAACAAATTCTGGCTCATTCATGAATTCATTTGCAGCATCGATAATTTCCTGAGGGAAGGTCGCTGAGAATAGTAGGGTTTGAGAACGGCTTGTCATTCTTTCAATAACCCACATGATATCAGGGAAGAATCCCATGTCGAGCATACGGTCTGCTTCATCGAGTACAAAGAAACCTGGTTTAGCTAAATCGATATGACCTCGATCGGTCATATCCATTACACGACCAGGAGTTCCAACAATAATGTCAACACCGCTTTTTAGGGAACGGGCTTGCTTTTCCAAATCAGTTCCACCATAAACAGTCTGAATTATGAGACCTGCATTGCCCTGTAAATTAGACAACTCTTCGGCAACTTGGTTAGCTAATTCTCTTGTTGGAGTTAAAATCAATGCTTGTAGTTGACCATTTGGTTGGCAAGCATTCATTGTTGGTAAGCCGAATGCTGCTGTCTTTCCAGAACCAGTTCTTGCTTGTCCAATAACATCTTTTCCAGATAGGGCAATTGGAATTGTTTCTGTTTGGACTTGGGTCGCAAATTCCCAGCCAATACTGGCTAGGCCGTCTTGAATATCAGAATTTAAATCCCATGCAGAGAAAGGAGTTGTGGTGAACATGTTGGTCCCTCGGTCCATCCCTTCCCAATATGGGCCACCGGGATTGGTGAGTGACCCTCTTCACGATCAGAAGTTGTCTTTATCCTTAGCCTCAGCCTTCAGAATACCCACCCAATATTTGAGGGCATTTTCTTTGGTGAGAGGACGTTGCATCTGGCGAACATGCTCGAGGATGTACTGTCGGAACTTGAGCGACTTGGTACGATTAGTACCGTTTGGTGTAACTCCTTCCCACAGGTCATTGAACTGCTTCTCCTTGTCGTTGAATGGTTCATCGGTCATGATAACAACTCCTTGAGCGATTCGCCGACCAGCACACCCCTCTTAACCATGCCGCGGCTTGTCTTCATCTTTACTAGGCGGCTCAAGGTCTTCCAGTCCAACGGTTTTGCCCTGAGATTCGGCTATTTCACGGTCGATTTGAGGTACGTTCGGAGAGGGAGCCAAGTAGGCATTCTTTTGTGCTTCAGTACCCTCAATCTGTGCGTCGAATGTCATCTGAAGTAGTTCAGACCGGATACGTTCATCCTTTTCATCACGCAATAATGAATCACAGTGATTACGTAAAATTTCATCTCCCATCAGTCGTGGCAATATCTTGACACATGCCAGGCGGACATTGGCATCCTTGTGAGTACAGCCAGACAATACCAGATCTCTTGCTCTACCATTATCGGTATCCAATACTTCTATACAACGTATTGCTGCAAGCATGACCTTAGAATCAGAATCAAGAATTGCCCTTTCAGCAAGGATAGTTGCTATTCGCTGCTCTCTATGCGCTAATGGGACTAGACATGAAGATGCTTGACGTCGGGTTTCAACATCCATATCATTCAGAGCCCAGCCAATCAAATCCCAGGCTGCTGCTCCACCTTTTGACAATACCTTTCGAAGTAGACCTGCCGCTTTTCTTCGTAATTCCAAATTCTCTTCTTGCAATAACTCGTCAATGTGGTCACAGGCAACTTCAGGCCATGTACGACATAATCCTCCAAGGCCAGAAAATGCAGCATCTCTACGTCCTTTTATTTGGTGACGTAGTTCGAAAGCAAGTGTACTTTCAGTAGCTGAAGGGAAGATTGGAACTACATTTTTGAGACAATCACTCGCTGCTTTACGAACTGAAGCAACATTGTCATCAAGTAGTACTGATAGATGATCAAATAATTCATCAGGACAAGTTTCTGCTACAGATGGTAGTGAAAATAATCCTGCAATTCTGACTTCAGGATCACTATGCATCAAACTGTCGATAAGTATTGCATGTCCATCGTGAGCTAGTACTCCAGAAAGTATCGACAATGCTTTGATTCCATCCAGACGGGTCATATGGTAGTCTTTTTCTTTCCAACCAACCCGATAAGATTCTATTTGACCGGTCGCTAAAGGAATGACGGCCTGCTGTGGAATCGCCATCCAGGGGCCTTCTTTGACCTCACTACGCTTGGCCTTACGGCGGCCGCTACCAACATTGATTGGACGGCCGGTCCGAGGGTCACGCGCTATGTAATCTCGGGACATTTCACCCCGGGCAAAGTGTCGAAGGTCATGAACCCTCCTCTTTTCTGATAAACTCTTTTCCACAACTATCAAACCCTTCATGCACCCACGAGTTCGTATGCGTAGGGGGTTTTGGGCGGTTTTTATTGTCACACTTTTCTTATTGCAATCGTGGGCTATTACTGGAAGTGAGTTATCCCAAAAACAAATTTCAGATACCTACCATCAAGACCAATTATTCAATCAAACGGGATTTTATGAAGATGGTATATTTACCACAAGTGATGGTGAAGCACATCTTAGTAGACCTTCGATTCAATGGAGTCTTCCAAATCAAGGACTTGCAAGTATTCGAACCGGAGCGTGCTCTGTTGCGATTGAATCACTAGATGAAGTATGGCTAATGGGTGGCCGAGCAGATCCAAATCCTCAGCAAAATGGTGATGAATTGCCCTCTAACATGGTTGAAAGACTTTCTAACTCAAACAAAACATGGATGCCATCTCCATTGAATATGCCATTCACCCAGCAATACTGTGAAGCGGAATTTGTAGGAGATCAGGTAGTAATCGTTGGGGATTGGTACAGAGGATCTAACCCTGTAGAATACCCAACAGGGCGGGTTCAGATTTTTAATCTCGCAAATAATACCTGGTTTAACGGCTCTCCTATGCCTTCTAACAATGAAAGGGGACTTGGTGGCATGGCAGAGGATGGAGGATATCTCTACTATGCAGGTGGTGTAAGAAATGCCGCTGGCACAGATGCCACCAACAGAACATATCGCTATGATCCTGTTGCTGACCAGTGGAGTCGTATGGCAGATATGAACCAGCCAAGAGCATCTTTTGAACTGATAAATTATCATGGACAATTGTATGCGATGGGTGGATTCCAAGGTACACAATCTTGGAATCGAGCTTCTCTAGATTATGTCGAAAGATACGACCCTGCCTCAGACACTTGGACAAACCTTTCTGCATTACCAAAGGCAATGTTTGGCTGGGGAGGTACTGTACTCAATGATGAAATTATTCTAGTTGGTGGATTTAATGGCGGACCAAAGAAAACGGTTTACCATTGGAATCCAATTGCAGACACCTGGGCTGTTGGAAACGACATAAATTCGATTGGCCATTTTGATTTGACTGTTGAAGAAATAAATGGCAGCATTGTTTGGGCATCTGGTGACATGTCAACATACGCCTATTCCGCATGGCAACAGATGTTTTCGGCAGATACTGAATATCAAAATCAAACCGGGTCTTATGCCGGATGGATTACTTCACCTGAAATCGATCTAAGGCCTAACCCTAATGGACGTGCAACTCCAGTCCAATTGCATTTACAAGGCACGAATACCCCGGGTGGAGAATTAGGTTTCCAATACCGTGCCAGTTCGGATTCTGCATCATTGGCTTCAAAAATATGGATCGGAAGTGATGGTACAATCAATACTACCTTCCCGATAGGGATTACTGATTTGGATTTAGATGATTATGCTGACTTTATTCAATACCGAATAAAGATGAAGGTAACTGATATGCCTAATTGGGATGAACCTGATTTAGATTCTATGTCGGTAAGCGCAGAACATGCCGCTTTTATTTCGAGTATACCATCGGTACTTCATCCAAGAGCTGAGACCTTCTTTTTACAGACAAGCCACAATATCTCTACTTCCGGTGAGATGTATCTCGAATTAGCTTCTTGTGACTCGTTTGGGGCTATCACTGGACCATGGTCCCGTATGGCACATGATGGGACATCATTTACGGAAACTGATACACAGGGTCTTTTCATTCAAAGTTCAGGTGTGATTAATAGTTCATTATTAGGTGAAGAACTGATTGATTGGTCCATAGATTTAGGCGATCTAACTGGCATCACTCACCTTTGTATCAAAGTGGGTTCAGAAGGGTCTGAGACAACTGAATATTCCCATACAGCAGCAATCATGATTGATAATACCTTAGAAGTTAGAATCACTGATTTAGGAGGCTTTTCTAATGGTGATGCTCTTACAGGTGGAATTCCAATCAATGTAGGTCTAGAGCACACATTCCCCTCTTCAGGAATGACACTATCTAGCGGTGATGTACAATCTCGAATAACATTCCACATATGGGTTCTCGACCCAGAATTGAACAGTTATACTACTTGGGTAAACCAAACTACTCCTTGGACTGATTTGACTATTGGTCAGTCGGACATTATCTCGTGGACATTGCCAGTAGATGTTTCTGGTCGAGTTGATATTGAAATCGAATCACGAAGTGACCAATCCTTCCAAATGCTAAGTGATGCCAACTCATCATGGCTAGTATTGGATAATGACAATCCAGTAATATTATCCAGTATTCCACAGCATGACAGTTACATTAACAGTATTGAGAATAGAGAACTTTCATTGCAACTGGCGGATACCTCTGGCTTTATTTCGCAAAACATGAGTCTCGAAGTATGGGTTCAGGCATTAGATGATGGCTCTGATGGAAGTTTCCCTGACATGACTCCGCAAGAAGATGAATATCGTGCAATTAATCATACTCTGGAAAATAATGGAAGCCTGTGGTGGTTTAATGCAACGCAATCAGATGATATGAATGCAGACCATGAAATGGTATTCATGCGAATTGTTGGTTCGGACATGGTTGGTAGTTCGGCACAAAATAACACAATCTGGTGGCAAACACGAGATGCCCAAAATGCAGTAATTGAATCCATCTCTAGCCAAAATCAAACTCAGTTTTGGGAAGTCTCAAGAGACATAATTTGGGATGTTACCATTGGTGATGCTAACGCAATAACTGATGTAATGTCGATGCGAATTGAACTCGGTGGAGATTCACAATTTGGAATTAATTACGCTATCGCAGACTCGACCTGTTCAGCCATAGATCCACGAATTGATTCCGATAAAACTCTTTGCAGTCATTCATATGAAGGTGAAAATATGATCGTTTCAGTACAATTATTTTCAGGATGGGATGTAGATAGGTCCGTATTGGATGAAGGCAAAGTGGAAATTTATATTGAAGATTTAGATGGTACTAGCAAAACAACCTTTGAAGGAATGTGGATCTTTTCTCAAGAGTTTGATTTCTCAATCGACATGGTAGAAGACATCACAGGATCGGTCATTGGAATGCTGACCGATGAAAGCATCTTAGTGATTGGCGATGATATCAAAATAACTGGTACGATTACACATTCTCTTTCCGGAACACCATATCAGGGTGATCTTTCTGTAAGCTGGTGGGGACTATTGCAGGGTCAAAGTTGGTTTGGCGCAGGTACTATATCTGTCGTTGATGGAGTTATATCAACAACAATACCAATGCCCACTACTGGTGGAATTCTTGACATGGAATTCGCAATAATGGACCCACTTGAAACTCGAACCCTAGGTAACTATGAGGCACCTGTGTTCATTGTTGATGCAGGTGCGCCAATAATATTGGAATCGAGTTCAGAAGGATATTCTAGGTATCATCTCGAGAGTATTGGTATTGGAGTCAATATTGTTGAAGAAGTGGCCTGGACTGGTGCGTTAAACCTTACTTGTCAGATTAGTTCTACTGGCCTCCAATGGCCTCAACAAACAGTTTCAGTACTCCCATCAACCGTTTTCCAAGGAAAAACATTATTCTCATTCAACTTTGATTTTTCTGATCAGGGTGACCCTTCATTGTTATCTCCTGCAGCTAATATTGACTGTTGGGCATCTGGAAGGGATGATGCTGGTTGGGACTTGACCAGTTCATCAGGTGAATCATTAATTGAACCGTGGCTAACATTGCCATTATCCACAATTGGCCCGAACATCGAATTAGTTGAAGTTAAATTGGATGGACAGGCTGAACCTGGAAACGAAATACGGTTAGAAATTGTAGTAAAGAATTCCGGAGAAAGCCTTCAGGATTCTTTCAATATAACCGTGTACACAATCTCAGGTGAGGAAAAAACACTAGTTGGGAAATATACTCAAGCCCAAATTACTAGCGGTCAGGGAATTATTAAACGCGTTTCTGTTGTTGTGCCAGAAGGTGATTGGACACTTGAAGTAGCAGTTGACGAAGAGCAACAAATTTGGGAACTCAATGAAAGTGACAATTACTTTTCTAAAGATTATACTACCGCTGAAGAGTTGAATACTGGACTATATTTTACAATTGGAATTAGTTTTGTTGCCCTACTAGTATTAGGATTAATTTTGAAACGAAGGTCAGGTAATGAACTATCAGATGCGCCAAAGAGTACTCCTGTAATCGAGGACTTGCCCCGCTCTGGACCACCAGTAGATATGCGAAATAAGAGTGGACCTCCACCTGCAAATAAACCGAAAAAAGGTCCTCCACCTTCTAGTAAAAAACCAAATATTCCAGTTAATGCACCATCTGCAGATGTCTCTGATGCCATGTCTAAACTAATGTTGAGTGAACTTCCAGGACGTGGAAACAATCAACCAGAAAGTGTACAATCGTATGAATTCTTACCAGGCGGTGGCGAATATGAATATCTCAACGAAGGGACATTTTACGAAGGAGAAAATATCGGCCGTTGGAAACTTGAAGAAGATGGTTCGTTTTCTAAATTGGAGTGAAGCGTGTGTCGATAGAATTCGAAGATATCAAACGAGTTCTTGCAATTTGTTTTAGGATGGGTGATCAGCAAACTGCTGATGACCTAGAAAGAATTCTATCATTCGACATGGGATGGATGGATACCGATACTGCACATGATGCTATCAGGGCACTGGTTTTTGCAGGGTGGATCAAAGATGATGATGGAATCCTATCTCCAAATTGTGAATTGAAAGATGTTCGAGCTCCATTGGGATGGCAGCCACGACCTGCAAGATTGACTGCCCCTGTAGTCAATGAAACATATCTCGTCGATAAGCCACCTATCGCAATTACACCACAACCTGTCATCAAACCTGATGAAGAAATTGTTGAAACTGACCCTCGTGCAAAGGTTGAGAAAAGACTGATTCGCTATATCGCAAAACAAGCGGGCCTCGATAGTGCCGAAGTTAGTAGAAGAGCCGAACGTAAAGTCAAGGCCTTGCGATACTGTACCATTTGGCTAGCATTGTGCTTAATCAGTAGAGAACAGGGTCTAGAAATGAATGCGATTATCGACTCACTCGCTTCCTGAAGTATTTTCTGCCATCATCAACAAAACTGGCAATACAATGACTGAAAGTATCAGTGAGAATGTGACTGTAAGTGCAGTTACCAATCCAAATTGCTGCACTACCGGCATTGGTGAAAACAATAGAACTAGGAAACCAAGTGCTGTGGTTCCCGCAGACAATACCAATGCTACACCAGTAGTCGAGATTGTTTCTTCTAAGGCTTCCCAAACATCTTCACTTTGACTTCTTTCCGCTTCAAATCTACGCCACATATGTATGGCATAATCTATACCTATTCCAAGTGACAATGCTGTAACCATGACGGTTAGAACATTCCATTTGAGCGAAAGTATGACCATCGAACCAACCACCCATAGGGTCGCAAGTACTACCGGAGTCAAGACCACTAATGCAGGTACTGCTCTACGGGTAAGTATGAGTAATACGATGAAAGATACTCCAAATGAAATAGCAGTTGAAGATAACTGTGAGGAATTCATTCCATCTAGGACATTTTGTAGAGCAACTAGGTCACCAGTAACATAAACTTTAGCAGTTCCTGAAAGTTCACTTCTTATTTTCCCTAGATCGTCCTCACTGCCTAATTCATCTTCGAACCATTTTACAACACGGCTGGTCTCACTTGATGTCGAAGCATCGACTCGAACTTCAATTCGGATATGAATTATTTTTTCACCATCAAGATCCACTACACCTACGGTTCGTTCTGCCCATGTATCTCCAGTGAATGGATCTGCTATCGAATCATTAGTTGAAAGAGAGGCAAATGCTGCACCTAAATCAAGTTTCGATGTATCTGTAAATTCCAAAGAACCTGTACTGGTGGTTAAGCCATAGTCCTCACCAAATGCCTTGTCATTCTCGACAGCATCAAACAAAACATTGTAAGGTCCTTCATAGGAAGGGATGGAGTCATAACTACCGCCACCGACTACGTCATGATTCAGTCTTAGGCCAGAACGTAAACTCCTCAGTTGTCGTAAGAGAGTTACATCGTCATCAATTTCATCAACATCATCGCCTGGCTCCATAAGGACATAGACCATTTTCCAGCCAGCGCTTTCATAGTTTGAATCAAGGTTCTCTCTCACTTCCATAATTTCCATATCTTCGTCAAGGAAATCTGTCAAATCAAATTCTGTTTCGAGGCCAATTGCGCCAACTATAGACGCCCCCGATATAATCAGAGCGACAATGAAGACAATTGCTTGTTGTGTTCTCTGTAAATCTACCAATTTCTTTGCAAGACGTGGCATTCTAATTGGTTCAGCCGGTGGCTTATTGTTTGGCGAATCAAGAACAACGTGCAAAGCTCCAACAACAACTGTTGCGTTAATGAATGCGGATAATACTCCAACTGCTAACGCTATACCAAATGTTTCTAACGGTGGTAATGGTGAAATTATATTTGCAAGGAATGCAGCTACAGTCGTAATTACTGCAAGACCAAGTGGTGTCGAGAGACGTGCGCAGGATGCCAACCATGATTCGGCAGCATCATCCAATTCACTTCGGAACACATTGTACCTTCGTTGCAAATGAATAGAATAATCGATTCCAAGTCCTAGCACCAATGGCGCTACAGCCACTTCTAGCGCAGTAAATCTCGCACCTGAAAGGTTGAGTATCCCATACGTCCAAATTAGTGCAAATGAAAGTCCTACAAGAGGGAATACGACACCTTTGACACTTCTGAAAGATATCGCTAGAAGAACCACTACAACAAGCACTGCTAGCAGAATTAATGTTGCAAGGTTGTCAAATGTACCTTCATCAATATCATGAGAAATTAAATCAAGAGATGCTACGCCATAATGTAATTCTGAGTCTTCACTTAATTGATGAAATACATCTCGTATTTGGTTCTCCTTGATTTTTCGGTCTTCAGTTGAAAGATCCGGGTCGACTTCCAGAATCCAAAGTGTGGATGATGACGTTATGATTGCTGAGCCATTTATGCCATCGGTTTCAATCCACAAACATATATCCGTACCATCGAAATCTTTGTTCAACATTCCATCAAGAATAAATTGTGCGACTTCTTTCTGCTTGGAGATATCCCCTGGACAATCTGATTCGTTAACATCGATGACCAAGTTTAGCATTTCTTCCCAAGATTCGACTGCAGATAGTTGAGTACCGTTTGCTTCTTCATCTAGAGCAAGTTGCAAAATAGATGGTGCTGTAATCCAATTTTGAACAACATTATCCAAGCGTTCACTCTCATTTTGCACAACTTGTAAATGGCTATTCATCAGGTCGATTGAATCCAGGTCCAATATATTCCCGCCATCATCTCTTGTGACATGAACGAACATTGGTCTGGTTTCATTGGTAAAGTGAGAACTTATTCTCTCATGGGCTTCAGAGGATTCCGAATCCGGTGCGAAATCTGCTAAATCTGTATGGAATGATGGCGTGTCAATAAATGCTAAATCGGCCACCAGTCCAGCGGTTAATATGATTGAAACAATCAGAATAGGCCATGAATACTTCCGAAACGTGGCCGATTTGCCACGTAATTGCTGCTCAATATCAGCGGAGTCCACATGCGACTGGGGCCCGATTCAGTACAAAAGCGAGAAGGGTCGCAAAGTCATTTACAGTACGATTATTCAATAAATTTCTGATTGCGATTTTAGCAAAATAAGCCAAAGGTTCATGAACGCGGGGCTGGACGCCAGCATCGTTCACTATGCCAGTTAAGGTCCTCGCCCGCGATGCCAACGAACTCCGTGTTCGCTTTATTGGAGAATCTCACACCTCTCTGCAGATTCTTCGTGAGAGACTAAACAGTGACAAGGGCGTCGATTATGCCAACTATTTCCCAGGTCACCCAGAACTAGATGATCCTGAATTCTTTATTCGCACCAACAAAGGAGTAGACCCTGCAAAACTCCTCAAGAAATTACTCAGTGATATCCAAGGCGATTACGCTGCTCTAAACATTTGAGATGTGTTAGAACATGCCTGCCGAGGATAGCCTCGCCAATTCTATTGGCCTAACAGGATATGCGGTTGAATCCACCGGAATTGGCGGTGTTCTAAAGTCAAGGGTTGCTGATTTCCGAGTCGAAGAAATTTCAACCAAAATTAGTTTGGATTCAAAAGGCCGATTCACTGCGGCAAATGTAACACTAACAAACTGGGAAACCAACCGTTTCATTTCGAAACTCGCTTCCGCATGTGGTATTTCACGAAACAGAATTTTCTTTGCCGGTACAAAGGATAAGCGCGCAGTGACTCGCCAAGTATTCATTATAGACGCCCCGGTAAAACGAGTTTCTAGTGTTAATTTACCCGATGTTGAAATTGAAATTATTGGAAGAACTCACCAAAAACTCGGTTTTGGGAACCATAGAGGAAATCGATTCACAATTGTTGCAAGAGGTTGCTGTCACCCTGATGGCACACCAATGACCGATACAGAAGCGATGGAAAAAATAGCAAATATAGAATCGGAAATGAAAGAACATTTGGGCTCAGGTCTATTTCCAAATTGGATTGGCCCTCAAAGATTCGGAGCTGGACGACCGGTTACACCAATCGTGGGAAGACATGTTGTATCTGAAGATTGGAAAGGTGCTGTGATGGCATACCTCTCACTTGAAGGAGATGAAAAGGAAGATGTCGCTGCATTCAGAAAGCATATTCGTGATAATGGCCCTACAGAAGAGGCTCTTACTATAATCCCACATTGGCTTGGATTTGAAAGAGATATGTTGAGGCATTTAATCGCTAATCCGGAAGATTGGGTTGGAGCATTCCGCAAGCTACCAAATAATCTTCAATTGATGACCGTGCATTCATTACAGTCTGTGGCCTTTAATCGAACAATCAAGGCCAGAATCGATGCTGGACTTTCATTGTCCACTCCTGTAGATGGAGATCTGGTCGGCAGAGTAGATGAAAATGGTCAACTCGAAACTTCTTCAATGGTCGCTGTCGAAGAGCGAACTTTGAACCGGATAACACGCAATTGCCAATTAGGTAGGCTCGTTGTTACTGGACAATTACCTGGTTCCATTGTGAACAAGCCAGATGGATTGTTCGGAGAAATTGAGCAGCAAGTCCTTACCGACATGGAACTTGCAGATTGCACTTGGGAAGTCGAACGTATTCGTC
>Ga0315322_10003405_pt1 | contig 12272 bp, 7 predicted proteins | sample M110021515metaG_FD_203461 | JGI IMG/M metagenome (GOLD analysis project Ga0315322, IMG submission 203461) | Ammonia-oxidizing marine archaeal communities from Monterey Bay, California, United States - M1 100m 21515 | ecosystem: Environmental > Aquatic > Marine > Intertidal zone | place: USA... | reverse complement strand
AAAAAAAATAAAAACGTGGTTGTGATCTAAGCAGAACGTGCATCGCGATGGCATTTGGCCTTGGACTTACAGCTGAACTTGCTCTTTTTCAAACGCCAATTGGTCCGAAAACGTAGTAGTGAAAATGAGTCAGGTGTGGGAATTCACTATCGCAGGCCTTTTCGCAGAGAGACGGAAATTGGATCAAATAACAGACTGTAAAGACCAATCTGTACTTGGTTGTGACCGCGTACAAAACGCTATCTATGAAAAACAACTTTTTGGCCAGCTTGGGGAGCTATGCCTGTCACCTTCTTTCCTTCGCTCGATACGAATCACCGTTCCGTAGCCTTAATTAGCTTTGGCTGTTCCTGTTTTTTCCACGTCGCTATGTCTTCCTGCAGTACAGTGACGGCTTTCATCAGCTGACGATCGATTCCATTGGGAATGTCCGCAGGTTGAGGCCAAACAACGAAGTTGGGCTTGGCCCCGTTGAGTTCCATGTCTTCCCCAGTACTTTTCACGTACCATCCACGGTAGGGAACACGAATACGTCCCACATCCATCACGCTGACTGATCTGGTGCTGATTACTCCACCCGCGGTTGGAACACCGACAAGCCGACCACGCCTCAGATTCTTAATGGCATGGCAGAAAATTTCAGCATTGCTATAACAATTCTGATTACACAGGACGACAATCGGCTTACTCCATGTCGCGTAGACTCTGCGACTTTGTGGATATCCCGGACTGCCTCCCCGGGCCACAGTAATCGCATGTTCGGGTTGAGTCAAAGCCGTCAGCAAGTGGTCAGTCGTTGAACCACCACTATTGTCACGGACATCAATGATTAAGCCATCTTTTTCATAACCCACATCAAAAAGTTCTCTCTCGAATTCGAAGAAGCTGGACCAGTTCATGCCCTGGATATGTAGGTAACCGATTTTTTTATCCTTCCGAGCGACCATCTCGCGGTTATCATCTAGCCATTTGTCATGCAGCAGACTGCGAATCCGGCTGTAGCTTGTTGGCCTGATCAAAACGCTCCGCTCGCTGGCCTTTTGCCTTGTCGTTTTTACGGTAAGTTGGATGTTACGGCTGGACCGTCCGTTGAGCACTCTGGTCAAATCCATTCCGCTTTTGACATTCGTGCCGTCAATCGAAAGAATGATTTCACCCTCTGATAGCAGGCTTCCGCTATCTGCAGCAGGACCACCTTCAATCACATCCTTGATTTTCAAACCGGGGCCTTTGTATTTCTGATCGAATCGCACTCCCAGGTGGGCCGTGGTGATACTCCATTGCCCCGAGCTGCTGGAGCGAGATCCAAGATCACTAGAGGGATAAAAACCCAAATGGGAACCGTTCAGTTCCCCAAGCATCAGTTTCACCACTTGGTCGAATTCGCTCATGTCGCGAGCACGGAAGGCAGTATCCCTATATTTATTTCGAATCTGATTCCAGTCATGGTTACCATAGTTTTCGTCATACCATGCATCACGCAGCACCCGCCACGCCGCATCAAAGCCGGCACGAAAGCGTTCTGATCGGCTCAACTGCTGATATGCAGAAAACGAATACCGTTTGCTACTGCCGGAAAGTGGCTGAACAGCAGGCACGCCATTGACAAGCCAAAGCATGCGATCCGGTGATTTCAACCAACCCTTAATACTGCCTGTACTGCTTGTAATTTTCTTGGGGGTAAACTCATCAGGAAAAGACACGTACCAAGTGCCCGACTCATTTTTAACCGTGCCAGTAAAGATCAGTTTTGATCCATCAGGTGACCAGCCTAGAACCCGTTCGGAACTATTCGCGTTACTGAGGCGCTCCAGACGACGGTGAATACGCTCAAAGTCAATTTTCACTTCCGGCAGATCCGGTTTTTCTTCTTCAGCTAGCTTTGCTTTGTTCTTTTCATCCGTCTTGGAATCCTTCTTTTCATCTGGCTTGGAATCCGACTTTTCATTTTTATCCTGAGCGAATGTTTTAGATGGCTTCTTCACCGACTCCGTTAGCTTTGTCGATGATGAAGACTTACTACGAGATTTTTTAAGAGCTTCCAGTGTCTTCTTGCGGCGTCTATCTCGGGAATCGAGATCGTTATCTTTTCGTGTCAAATAAACATAATAAATATCGATTTCATCGTCGGAACGGCGACCGTAAAAAGCGATTTTGCTGCCATCCGGAGACCACTTGGGTCCGTATTCATCATCTGGATGACGTGAAATATTGATTGCTTCTGACTTCTGATCAATTGACGAAATCCATATGTCACTATTGAAATTATTGTCTGTACGAGCATAAACAATCCATTTTCCATCGGGCGACACATCAAATGCTGGTGCACTGAATGAATCCACCAGTGTTTCTGCCTTCCCCGTCTCCAAGTGACAGACACGTAAATCTCCACGACCGTGAGCAAATAGAAGGTCCTGCTGATTGGGGCTCAACTGAAGGTTGGATTCTTTTTCTGCATTATCGGTAATCTTCGTCAGTTTGAATTCTTCAGACTGCCACCAGTAGAGGGATGGATCCGCTCGCTCGACTTTCAAGATATCCGGCTGGCCATCTTTCCAGCCAACAAAAAGAATCGCATTACCTTTCTCAGCAAAAATTGGATCTGATTCAAACTCAGCGGTTTTCGTAATACGAACTGGTTCTTTCAACTCAGTTTCCATGACCCACAGATCACCTCCAGAAATAAATGCGATTTCCAAGCCATCATCGCTGAAGGCTGCATCTGATGCGGAGGTCAGGATTCGTCGGTAAACATCTGCTTGCTCACCGGTAGTCATGATTTGAATTCTGATCTTTGCAGCACCTTCTGCCGCATTGGGATGCCATCGATACAGATCGAACAACTTTGAAAACACAATCGAATGGCCATCCGCTGAGATGGTTGGTGTGGCAACCAAATCATCTTCAAAATCAGTGAGCTGAGAAGTTTTTCCTGTGCCTAGTTCACATTGCCACAAGTTGCGTGCCCCATTTTTAGCACCATGTGAACTGCAATAAAAAAATGATTGGCTATCGCTGTTCCAGACAGGCGAACGATCACCTGCCGCAGTATCCAAAACCTTACTGAACGTGCCTGATTGAAGTCCAAACGTCCAGATCTGTGCGGACCGTGCTCCGACATAGCCCTTTCGCCACCAGCGTTCTCCCTCTCGAACGAAAAGCAAAGTTTTTCCATCAGGACTGATTTTGCCCTCGGCACCGTAGCCGTTGAAGAGGAGTTCCTCTGGACTCCGTTTCCTAGAATTGATTCGGAAGAAGCGTGATGATGACTTCCAATGGTGATCGCGGGAGGCGAGGACCAATAAGCTCTTGCCATCAGGATACCAGTCCTGCAATGAATAACCCTCTGAATGAAAGGTCAGCTGTTTTGGTTGACCACCCGCCGCGGGCATCACATAAACCTGATTACTGCCGGTGCGATTGCTGACAAACGCTACACGCTGGCCGCTGGGAGAAAAGACGGGCTGACTCTCTTCAGCTATATGCGAGGTCAGACGGCTGGCTTGACCACCTCGGGTCGGTACCTGCCAAACGTCACCACCTCGAATAAATAGAAGTGTCTTACCATCAGGCGAAAGATTCGGCTGTTCAGCTAATCTAACAGCTGCCTTAATGGGGCCTGAAATGCAAAAAAAACTCAGAAACAGGATAATGGTTTTCAATGGTAGGAGAGCCTTCATCTACATCGTCGGAGGGAAAAATCACAGTAGGAGTTCACAAGCCACCACCAGCACGCAATTACTAGTATAATTAGGAGTTTGAAATGATCGAGAAAAATCCTGAAGTGACAAATTGCCAACACGATTTTTGAAGAATCCCAGCGAAATCTATGCTTCCACGGACAACGAGACATTGAAGGTTTGTCTTCTTGGTATTGACGCTCCTAAACGAGGTCAACCGGACCCAGCCAGAGACCGATAAATAATTCTTGGGAGGAATTAGGTCTTGAAAAGAGTAAAGGAACAAGTGTTACTTTCTATGTAGGGAAACAAATGAAACATACTGGATTCCGTCTTGTTCTAAGTTGGCCTACCGATTCAAAATAAATTGCCGTTTGTCTAAAAAAGATTCGGAAATACTTTTCGTAGAACACACGGTATCAAAGGCGGGACAAATTTCAGCAAGAACTCGTCCAGCGGGCGATAAGGATTCGTCAATCCCACAGCAAACACTTTATTATGTCTGATTTGAGTAGAACTCTTTATGAAGCTGACGGATTGGCTCGTGTCACCGCCGATGCAATCTTTTCATGCCTTATCTACAATCGCTGCTCGGCCGCAATTAACCGTTCCTTCAGTTTGCCGTATTCAACGTCCTGAACAGAGATATTGTCGTCAATTGCGATGCAAGCTGCTATCCCTGCACTTTGGCCAAGGATCATGAAGACCGGTTCCATGCGGATTGAGCCGTAAGCGACGTGCGATGAAGAAAGACACAAAGGAACCAGCAGGTTTTCACACTCCTCTCTTTTGGGAATAATTGAGCGGTAGGAAATTGGGAAGGGCTTCGGACATTTTAGGCCGAAGTTTCCATCGTTTCGTATCGTTGTCTGTCCGTTTTCGTCAACCACAACGCGTTGACAATTGTGAGAATCCATCGCGTAGGCCGCCAGCCCGACCGAATCCTCGGCCACCTTTGTTGACTCACAGTTTGCCTGTGTCATCACGTAATCCGAAAGCATGCGCCGGCCCTCCCGCACATAAAGTTGATGGGGCCAGTGTCCCGTTTTAGTAAATTCGCGTGGTTCAAGACCGAAGGCATTAACTCGTTTCTGTAACGTCTGCGGGACCTGAGGATCATTGGCCAGGAAATACATAAGTCCTTGTTGGTAAGTAACATGGTCCTGAAAAATTGCCTCCCGTAATTGATATAATTCACTGAGTGGAATTGGCATCCCACGCCGAGGTGCGGGGAGTTGTTTCAACGACACTGGTTGGTAGGTACCATCCGGCCAGTAGTGACAACCGCCGATATAATCTGTGGAAAAACTACCGGCATTGTTACTGTCGCCATTGCGCATCTGGACAGGGCCATCCGTCATTGGTTTAGTTGTGTAATTGAGTGTCCAGTGAATGGCCGGATCAGTTTTGAAATTCAGAAAACGGGCTAGCAAGGCATAGCGATCGGGATCATATCCACCTGGCTTTGGGAAGGGAATTTTTCCTGGTCTGTTTGAGAGATGCATACGAAAGTTATAAGCCTGCACTCTAAAGTCACCGTCACCCTTTTTTCCAGTTGGCTCGGATGAGATTTCTTGGAGTAAACCTGATTTCGGGTCGTCTGCTTTTCGAAAAGGGCTCACCGGTAGCCTGCAAAACTGGTACACATTGATATGCGAGATGTCCTGCCATTGCCCACCCAAAGACTCTTCGTAGGTAGTGGCAGGCTCACGTCCGACGTGATATGAAACCCCAGCGGCTGCCAACAGGTCACCCTCGTACGTCGCATCCACAAACATCGCCGCCGTGAAAGTTTCTTTAGTCTCCATGGTGACAGATGCCAATCGTCTATCTTTAACCACTACTGATTTCAAACATCGCTCAAAAAGAACCGACACGCCAGCTTCTTTGAGCATTTTCAAATAAAGCGTTTCGGCTTTCGATGGACTAAAGTCACGGAGTTTCCCGATGCGGTCATAGAACTCGATCGCCGTTCCTCCGATAGCCTTTCGGTTTCCAACATCTGTTGCAGTCAGCCCACCGGAAGTCAGTCCTCCAACATGCTGATTGAAGGAGAGCAAGGTCACCTTCTTCCTTCCCCGTGCAGCTTGGATCGCCGCAGTCACACCCGCAGGAGTGCCACCATAGACCAAAACATCGCATTCAATGGCTTTTGGTTTCCCGGGTTTAACCGGGCGATAATAACGAAGATCAATAGCATGCGTGGCTGTGCACAAGCTACAGATAATTACTCCTGTGAATAACAAAAGTTGTCTATGTCTCATATTTTCTGAACTGCGTTATATTCAAGCTAAGGTACGCGGGTTGCGATGTTGGTGTCATCAGTGGTTGAGACAAAAAATCCTGAACTATGGCATTCACTTGATTTTGTGTGAGACTATTTGACGTGAAGGCGATCCAACGCCCTATGCTCATACTCTTTGACAGATTTTCCAGCTTCGACCACCTGTTGGTTCAGCGCTTGAAACATTGGGTCGTCGTTCAGAGATCTCCTGACTGCTTGTCGTTTTTCAATGGCTTCATCAACACTCTTAAATGCCTCAGGATAAGAGTGCTCAATCGCTTTTTGTAATCGTTTTGTTTCGGCAACTAACGCTGCAAGTTGCACGTCGCTCTTGTTTTCTAGCTGCTTTCTAAACTGTGCCTGTTCAGAAAGAAAACGATGCTGTGGAATGCTATCGGACCGAAGTGCCAGTAAGTCCGGATTTAAAGAAACGACGTATTCGTCTTCTGCATTACGCGCTTTGTTGACCGCGATTTCCATTTCTTTAAATATTCTATCCGTTTCTCTTGTTTTCTTTTTCACATAAGCAATTTGCTTTGAAAGCTGCTTATGTGTTTGGAAGGCACCGGGATAGGTTGTGTGTAGCGATGACCTACGAGATTCATGGAGCGCAACAAGTTCCTGATACGTTTTGTCGAAGCGGGTGAGATCCGATTTTACGTTAATCAAATTATATTTAATTCGTTCTTCTTTTGTTCTCGGTACGAGTGGTCGCCTTTCTTGGGTAGCCGTGAGTTGATTTCGGGCCGACTCCCAATTTTTCTTTTGTCCAATCGCCTCCCAAATGAAAACGTTGTCGATAGAGGCCCCAGGAAAGTCGAATTGAAATGCCAGGTATTCGCGGGTGCGGTTCACAATGGGATGTGACCCGTACACGAATGCATCAGCTGACGTATGAGCGGCCACTTCATCATTCCAATACTCGACAGTTATTGTTTGCCATAAATCTTTTTGAGACAGGCTTACGCATTCACCAAGATGCGAGGGAACAAAGCCAGCTTCACGATCACTCGGCGTGTTCACTTGGAAATAGTTTTGGCGAATTTGAGTGACGCTGTTGTAATGACCACCACTTCCAGTGACTAGACGAATGTCTGTTGTTCGATCTGAAAATTTGAAATCAAACTGAATAATTGTGTTGAAAAAAGAAGCGTCTTGTATCCGAACGCGACGATTTTCAGTTGGATAGAGATTCGTTCGGCGAAGGCTACCGTCACGGAGAATAAAGTCTCCTTTAAAGGCCCACCGATCTGACACAGTGTTCGGATCAAAAGTTTCAGAAAAGATAAGCTCGCCAGGCAAGCACATGAGAGTAGCAGGTTCTTTAACCGCTGCCGAACCTTCGAACGTGATTCGCTTCGCGGTGTCCTCCGAAGTCGAAGATTTGATATCAGTTGTTTTCTTTTGTGAATTCTCAGCCAAACAAAGGATGCAATTCAGAACTAAAACAGCAGCAATTAAAAATCTTGTAATCATTCTTTCCCTATCCTGCTTAACGAGAATCTCTCCCCATCGCTTTCTGGATAACTACCAATGATAGTCTCTTATCTTTCGCCACAAATCGCAAACACCCTTTTAAGACACAATTCGTGTCACGTTGAGCCTCCTGTAATTGAATCTTGAGGAGTGCGATTATTACAAACTAGAATGACGCTTATTGCTTGCACAACTAGTTTGAAAACCGGTTCAAACTCGAAATTTAGTATATAAAATTCTCATTTAGACTCACCTCGTATTCCATTCGATAATTGAAGATGAGTTGAATGATCTTACTTTAAGCCCTCAGCTATTTCTCCACTACCTAGTGACTTCCATGCCACGAAAAAAATTGGCAACAATCATAGAAAAATACCCCGAGGGTAAAAAGCATGAACTTAAAAGCCTACAATTAATTTCTAGTGGATACGAAATGGATACGGGCATGCTTTGTTTCGTTTGGGCATAGTTGGTTGTTACAGAATGATCTCACTTAGTTTTTAGATTCTTTGCCCAATGATGACCACGATTGACTACCGAATAAAATTAGCAAAAAAGAAGGTGCAATGCCCGCGGGGGGTATTCAGTTTCCAGACGTACAAGCGTCTTTTATGATTCGTACCCATTTGGGCACGAGGGTGAGTACGCAACCCATCATCGACTGTGCCTAAACCGTATAAGTTGCATCGATTTTAGCCTGCTTGATCGCTTTCCCCCTCTTAAAACAGATGCTTTCTACCGCATTCATACGGCAGCAACACAGCCAGCAAGTACGAACAACTGCACCAACTCCAGGATTCCATGACGGGTGCCTTCGAAGCCCATTCCTACGTGAATTGTTTCTTGTCCTTGGAATAGGCTCATTCTTAGGCACACGTCAGGCCGTTTGTTCTTAAACATATTTTGGATAGTCTGCGTAGCCTCTTTCATCGAACGAATACCAGGTAGACATATCTGCCGGTTCGGCCAACGGCCAGTCATTCTTATACCGTTCGACGAGATCGGGATTACTGATAAAGGGACGACCAAATGCGATTAGATCGGCAATCCCACTTGCGATCGCAGCTTCTGCGGACTCCTGTGTGTAGCCGACGTTTCCCATCAAAGGCCCATGAAACAGGTTTCGGAAATCACGCAGAGTCATTGGCTCGCCCTGTTCATGAAAGCCAAAACCTGTGCCATCCATCACATGCAAGTAAGCTAGGCCGAAATTATCAAGTTGACGGGCAACGTAGGTAAATTGTTCACGATAGTCAGGCGATCCCATATCATTGAAGCTACCGTTGGGAGCGATTCGCACGGCAACACGATTCGCTGGGAAGACACTTGTCACGGTGTCGACCACCTCTCCCAAAAAGCGATAGCGGTTTTCGACACTGCCGCCATAGCTGTCCGTGCGATGATTGGTTTTTGATTGCAGAAACTGGTCAAGCAAATACCCGTTGGCCGAATGGACCTCGACGCCGTCGAACCCCGCGGCTTTGGCGCGATTTGCTGCCACGCGATAGTCTTCAACGATTTTTGGAATCTCACTGGTTTCTAAAGCTCGCGGTGTCTCATACCGCTTTTTTTGACCGTCGGGAGTGTGAATCCCGTCTCCTTTGATCGGGATCGCGGAAGGCGCAACGGGCAGTTCACCATTATGAAATTCGCTGTGTGACGCCCGACCCATATGCCAAAGCTGGAGGAAGATGCGGCCGCCCTCCGCATGAACCGCATCGGTCACTATTCTCCAACCATCTACCATTTCATCGGTATAAATTCCCGGTGAATGGTTCCAACCATTTGCCTGCGGCGAGATCGTTGTTGCTTCTGAAACGATCAGTCCAGCGGTTGCACGTTGAGAATAATACTTGGCCATCAGCGCGTTTGGAATCCGGTTCTCACCGGATCGAGAGCGGGTCAAGGGAGCCATCACTACGCGATTGGCGAGCGTCAACTCGTGCATTTCAAATGGCTGGAGTAATTGTCTGATTGCAGGTTGTACATTTACCATTAATTCAATTTTCTATGACGATTTCGTTTAAGTTGATCGTGTCAGTAAACAGTGTTTTTTGGGGTTCATTTTTCTTCTTATTTTTCATCGTTATCATAACTTGAAACAATTTGAATCAGCGGGAAGAGTACCTGTGCTACCAAAGGAATTATTTTTTTCGCTAGTTCGACTTATAGAGGTCGCAAATTTTAGTTCCGAGTTGTCGCACCCGCTTTCATCGGGGACTGAGACAGAAAATCTTGGATTATGGCTTTTATCTCTTTTGCTCTCACACCATGCCCAGAACCTACACTTTTGACATGTATAAAATTACCATCGAGATATTCATAAATAATTAATTTCTCATTTGTCGGATGAGGCTCACCCGCCGAGTCTGGTAATTTAGGACCTTTTTCTCCCATATGAACAGCCCATGTGTAAAATAGCTGTTGAGCTGGCAAAACCTTAAAACCGAGTGTGCTTTTGCCCCCCAAGTACGGAATGATTTTGTCTTCAGTACCATTTATTTGAAGCCACCTTCTCCCCTTTGCAGGCACAATAGGAGTATTAAAGTTTGCTCCTCCTGTTGGATCCCACAAAAAATTAGTGCCATCATACCGCTCCGATCTCAGCCCGCCAATCGAGCATATTCCATGGTGAAACGTATCAGCTTCGAGTTCGATCATTAACTGGTTGAGAAGTCCAGCACCATTTGAGGATCCATGAATTGCAATATTACTTCCGTCTGTAATTTTGCATGTTTTGATGTAGTTAATGATTTGACGAATGAAATCAACGTCGGGTCTCTGTGCTGACCATCCTTTCTTATATCCATCGGGAGCAATGATGATCCTATCTGTCATACCTCTTTGAGCCTGTAGTTTACGCGCCCCCGTCCCGCCACGCCCATGAAGCATAATAGATACGGGAAAAGGGCCAACATCGTTAGGCACTTTTACATGAACTGGCCGGTCATAATCAGTTTCTTCAGCCCAGGATTGTCTTATGTGAAATATTCCTGATTTCAGGACACCATCTTCCGCCTTAAAAAAGTCCTGACCTGCCGTTTTTTGCTTGGCTTTTTGCAACCGCTTACTTCTATCTTGTGCAAACGCTGGCGATACCAAAATTGTCGAGCACAACAACATCAATAGTAATTTGTTCAGCATATTTTATTCTTCCTTCTTCGCTAAATGGGCACTCCCGCCAATAGTCTCTTATTTTCCGGAGTGAATGAGTAGTGTTTTTATTTGTCTTGTCAATTTCCATCAAAACTCGCAAGACTTCATTCCATACTGACAAGAAGAAATAAAATTTCTGAAACACTTTTTTACACAATCACATCAAATGCAGGTGGCTGACTACGATGCATCTCCTTTCAAATTCATCTTTTCTTAGAGTTGTTTTATTTTTTCTGCAAAAGATTTTTCTTTCAAAATGCTGAAAAGACACCTGTACTCACACACAGGGCAGTTGCCACAAATATGCAAGAATACCAAGCAGCATAGACACCGAGGAGATGTCTGCTAGTGAATCGATCGCTCTGGGGAAATGATTCAGAAATTTCCCAATGGCAAAGTTCTGCCAAAACAGTTGTCTGGAATAAAACTTCTAAGATCCTTTACTGAAGACGAAAGCAGTTTGCCTAGATTTTTCTATTCGCGAGCAGTCATTTTTGTTTTGGGTTCAGAGGATGATCTAAAGGTAGCTTTTTCCAGCACAACTCTACATTCTTGACTTTGTCCCAGCATCCTCGAGGAAAATACCACAGGTTCTCAGATTCTGCATTTTCATTGGGACCTAGATTTGTAACCACAAATCCCCCTTCGAGATCGGTTAACTCATTCTGAAATGGACAATGAGCCTTGAAATCTAGAATGCCAAATTTTTCCTCCGATGAATTATTTATGATCTTGTAGTGAACGTAAACGCGCACTGATTTTGACGTAGACATCTTTGTTTTAATCCCGAGACATTCAACGGTGATCTCAGAATCACCCGACGTTGTGTTTACGGGCTTTGCCCCCTGTGTTTCGTTCCCACGAATAATTGATGGCACAACAATAGTAAAGAGGCATACAAAAAATATCATTCGCAACTTCATGAGCCACTGTTCTTCCTGAGGTTTGCACTAATTCTTAAGATATCGTTTCTTTAAAGCACCCTTACTGTCAACCACAGCATTCATGAATTTCTAGTTCACTCTCTGAGAAGCTCTTCCAAGAGACATCATAGCCACGCGTGGCTCCCGTGCCTCGCTCGGGATATTTATAGACAAGTTCCCACCTAAACGCATCTCTTTCAGGCATAATGCGTGTCATTTTGAATATCTCCTCTTTTTTTCATTAAGTTAAAGTTAAGTAGAACAGTAATTTGTGTATGTATTTTGCAAAGCAGAGGAACAGAAATGGAACACAATGAAAAAAGAGTTCTGTAAAGATAATGCTGCTTGACTAGCAAGCCCTCAATTCAAATCTTAGAAAAACACCAACGGCTATCCTGATAGTAATACCGCTGGCAGAAGAAGGTCTCATGCTGTCTCATTCTCCACGGTAAATTATGAAGTGATTCTATTTCAACATTTACAAGTGTTGACAAGGGAGGACTGAAAAAATCAACAACCAAATATTGAAGGTTCTATGCATTTTTCTAGGCAGCATTTATTTTTCCTTGGATGGATCTGCTGCCGATCCTTTTGAGGGAGCCGATCCTGTATGGAATTTGCTTCATTCCCCAGCCGTACAAAAAAGTCTCCACGTCAGTACATCAAATCAAAGAAAGATTCGTTCCCTGCTTGACCGATATGATATTGAATTTCTTCCTTATCGAAATCGGTCGCCAGACAAAACGCGAACTG
>Ga0315322_10003401_pt1 | contig 12273 bp, 8 predicted proteins | sample M110021515metaG_FD_203461 | JGI IMG/M metagenome (GOLD analysis project Ga0315322, IMG submission 203461) | Ammonia-oxidizing marine archaeal communities from Monterey Bay, California, United States - M1 100m 21515 | ecosystem: Environmental > Aquatic > Marine > Intertidal zone | place: USA... | reverse complement strand
GGACAGAGCCTTGAGGTCAGGTTCTCCAAGGAATAAATTGACGGACTGGGACTGATCGATCCATTTCTGCCTACGAGCGGCCGAGGCGATTACGAATTCATAGGATACGTCAAACGCGGTAAGATATTTCGCCTTGATCCAATCCGGGATATTGGAAATGTCAGAAAGCTCGCCGTCGAAATACTTCAGCTGGTCAGACATCTCCTTGCCCCAAAGACCCTCCTTCTTCAAGTCGTTGACCAAAAATCGGTTAAGCACCATAAAGTCGCCCGATAGATTACTTTTCACGAACAGGTTCTTGTAGGTAGGCTCGATGCATGGGGAAGAACCCATGATGTTGGAAATAGTTGCTGTCGGAGCAATCGCAATGACATTGCTGTTACGCATTCCGTGCTTGGCTATTTTGTTACGAACGATCGACCAATCCATTTTGCCTTCCTTGGGTACCTCCACCGCGCTTCCCCTCTCCTTTTCGAGAAGCTCAAGGGAGTCTTGAGGCAGAATCCCCCGATCCCACTTGGACCCTCTGAACGTCGAATAAGTTCCGCGCTCGCTGGCCAAATCGCTTGAAGCTTCGTATGCATAGTAGCAAATGGCTTCCATGAATTCGTCATTAAACTCGACTGCCTCCTGTGAGGAGAAGGATATGTTCTTCGTGAAGAGCGAATTTTGCAGACCCATGACCCCAAGTCCGACCGGACGGTGACGCATGTTGGATGTCTTTGCCGCGTCGGTGGGATAAAAATTAACATCGATCACATTGTCCAGTGCCCGAACGGCAATGCGGACGGTTTCACGCAATTTATCGTGATCAAGCGAGCCATCGTTCTTGAGATGTGAATCAAGCACCACAGAACCAAGATTGCAGACCGCAGTTTCGTCAGCGCCCGTATTCAGCGTTATCTCAGTGCAAAGGTTAGAACTGTGAATAACCCCCGTATGGTCCTGAGGGCTACGAACGTTACACGTATCCTTGAAGGTAATCCAAGGGTGACCGGTTTCGAAAAGTAGCTTCAACATCTGCTTCCACAGATCAAGCGCGGGCATCGTATGTCCCCAAACTTCGCCTTTTTCAGCCTTCGCCTCGTATTCGACGTATTTATCCTCGAAGGCTCTGCCGTACAAGTCGTGCAACTCGGGCACCTCGTTACTTCTGAAAAGAGTCCAATTTTGGCGGGCTTCCATTCGCTTCATGAACAGATCGGGAATCCAGTTCGCCGTGTTCATGTCATGGGTTCGTCTACGATCGTCCCCTGTGTTCTTGCGCAATTCGAGAAACTCAAGGATATCGCAGTGCCAGGATTCGAGGTATGCGCAACCCGAGCCTTTGCGTTTGCCACCTTGATTCACGGCGCAAAGTTGGTCGTTGTGCATCTTAAGGAATGGAATGACCCCCTGACTTTCTCCATTCGTACCGGCAATATAACTCCCGGTTCCGCGAACCGAAGTCCAACTACCACCGAGACCACCAGCCCATTTCGAGAGAAAGGCGTTTTCTGCGATCCCTCGGTACATGATCGACTCGATCGTATCGTCCACCTTGTAAAGATAACAGGAAGAAAGCTGGGAATGAGGCGTGCCCGAATTAAAGAGCGTTGGGGTCGAAGAGCAGAACCGGCGACTCTTGTACAGGTTGTACAGGGCGATGATCCGGTCTTCCGGGTTTTCCTCGTGAGCGAAAACCCCCATGGCTACACGCATCCAAAACAATTGGGGCGTTTCGATCCGCCTAGGTGAATCGCTCGTTTTGTCCACAACCAGATAGCGGTCAAAAAGAGTTTGGATGCCAAGGTAATCGAAATCCAAATCCGCCGAAGGATCAAGGGCTTCAGCAAGCTTGCCGACATCCAATTTCAGAAGCTTGGAATCGAGTCTCTTTATCTGTACGCCATGCTTGAGATATTGCTTGAGCCCGTTGGAATGAAAGGTCTTGAGCTCCTCTATGCTGTTATTCGCAATATCCCAGCCCAAGACTTCCTCATATACGTAAGTCAGCAAAATGCGGGCGGCAAACTTGGCAAAGTCACCGTCGCGCTCGATCAATGTCTTGGCATTCAGAATGATGGTCTTTCGAAGATCCTCTTCACTGATTTCCGAAAAGACCGATCGGCGTAAACTCTCCTCTATCTGTTCGGAGGGCATGCAAAGGTCGAGGCCGATGGTTCCGAAGGAAATCCGCTTCTTCAAGTCGATGCCGTCCCAGAAATAGGTACTTCCGTCCTTTTTCTTGACCACGATCATGGAGTCTTGCTTGACCTCTTCCCCAGACGCCCCGATATCCCTTTCGATGCGTCGGCGGGCTCGATACAGAATGTAGGACTCGGCAACCTTGAAGTGCCTTTTGCTCATCAATTCTTCCTGCACGAGATCCTGAACGTCCTCGATATTGATAAATGCCTGCCCGGTGGACAGGGCCTTGCGGGTTACCTGCCGGGCCAAATCGACCGCCGGTTCGGAGTCAGTCTTAAGAGAGAGGAAGGCTTTGCGGACGGCGACTTCGATCTTGGATGAATTCCAGGGAACGACTTGACCGCTTCGACGAATCAGGCGGATTTGAGCAGTGTCCCCCTCCATCTCATCGGGGTGATGCAACTTGCCATTACCCTCGCTAGACCTCGAGACAACCAGACTCTTGGCGACGTCATAAGCGTCATTCTCCACCAACGCTTTTTCTATCAGGCGATGCAATTCGTCAAAGGAGAGGCGGGGGGCTCCGCCTTCATCCTCTTCAGCCATACGCTCGATCAAGCGGTCAGCAACGATTCGGGCAGACTCCACCACGAGTTCCCGATTCTTTGGGGTATATATTTCATTCTCTTCCCGTGAAATCATCAGGTTGGTCAATGCCTCCCCAATGACTTCGGCCACCTCGGCGATGTGGAAATCACGATCACCCGCGCCATCAGTAATACGTACCTTTGGTATTTCGAATCTGTTGTCTCCCAACGCTTCGGCCCAATCAAAACGGGGTTTGTTTTCACTCGGCGTTCCCACCGCTTTGGCCAACAACCTGTCCTCTTCGAAAATAGTATTACGCATAAATCTCAAGCTCCCATTCAAACCAATTAATAAAAAAAAGTGACAACCCGCCTAAATCAAAGCTCGTCGTCAGATACTTCCGCCAAAGAGGACGACTTCTGATATTCGGTAACCCGACCCTCGAAGAAATTCTGTTCCTTCTTAACGTCGATGGTCTCCGCCAACCAAGGAAAGGGATTCTCCAATCCGGGGTGCAGAACATCCAGTCCGATTCCGTTGAGTCGGCGATCCGCAATATAGTCAATGTATGAACAGAATTCATCAGCGCTCAAACCCACTGCATTCACGGGCAGGCAGTCCCGGATAAACTCTTTCTCGAGTTCAACGGCTTCTTTCATCAAGTCATAGAGTTCTTGCTTGAATTCGGCCGTCCAAATGTCCGGATTTTCCTCGATCAGCACACGGAAGAGGTTACGAAACAATTCGATGTGGTTGGATTCGTCCCTCAGGGTGTACCTGAACATTTGCCCGATTCCAGGAAACTTGTTTTGACGGGCAAGGCTCAAAACCATGCCAAACAAACCATAGAACTGAGTGCCTTCCATGCACTGTCCAAAAACAAATATATTCTTCGCAAGTTCCTGTTTATTAGCTGTTTGAGTAAGGTCCATGTCTCGCCTCAAGCTTTTCGAAACCCTAGAGACGAACTCATTTTTGCGAAGAATGGTATCGATCTGCTCGAACATTGCCTCGCATTCGTGCGGGTTGATGCCCAATGAGCTGATCATGTAGAGAAGACTGTCAGCATGAATATTTTCCTCATGGGCATGACGGCCAAGAACGAGCTTGAGCTCGGGAGCGGTTACCAACTCGCGAACGACATGCTGGATATTATCTCCCACAATACCTTCCGCTGCAGAAAAGTAACCGATCCCCATCATGATTATCCATCGTTCGTTATCACTTAAATCGCTCTCACTCTTCCACTGCTCTAGGTCTTTTTGCATTGGAACGTCTTCGGGTTCCCAATGGTTCGCCTTCATCTTGCGGTACAAATCATACGCCCATTGATATTTGAGAGGCAAAAGGTTGAATGCTTCGGACTGTCGTCCATTGATCACCATCTTTTCCTGGAAAGCCCGAACGGCCTTCTCCTCGTCAAGAACGAATGTTTTGTCACCTATTTTGTATATTTTGTCCATCAGCTCACCTTTTTCCCGCAGTTTTTTTATTTCAATTGATTTAAGTATTAAATTCGTCCGGTCTGACTTGGAGAAAAAAAGGGAAATGATCCCCAAAATCCACAAACCATGAACTGACTTTGCCATTTGCTTGAAAAAAGAAAAGAAAAAAATGAAAAACTATGAAAATTTATCTTCTTTAGCACACAATATATAGGGAGCCCTACCGCACCCTCACCCCACATATAGGTATGTGAATAAGTTTTGATTATATTTGGATTCATTTTTAAAATATGTAAAAAACCTTTTTAAAGTCGGTGATTCAATCGTTCAACCAAACTTTTTCCAAGCCAAAGTTGTTGAAAGTTATCCCCCGTCCTTCGGATACTTGTTCACATACTTGAGGTAACACGCAGCCAACTCCCCTCAAGCAACTCAAGTATATCTTTTACGATCATACAAGCACCCTATACGACAACCCAGGCGGTTTTGCAGTTTGTAAAAATACAAGAAGGAATGCGAGCTTTGGTCAAGCGCAGAAAGGGGCATGCGTTGAAATATCCTCTACCTAATTGTTACACCAAGTCCTGAAGCTCGGCGCCTTTGCTTTTGCCGAGCTTTTTAACACGGGAAAGAATTTCTCCGAGTAAATATATCGAACCTGTCATCAGAATTATGCGATCTTGCTGAACTTCTTCCAAATATTTTTCGAGGGAATCAATTTCCCCCGTATAAATTGCTCCTTCGAAATGATCGGGAATCATTCCTTCGAGGGTTCGGACCGAACAGGAGCGAGGCTGATTGGGTTGAAACAATCTAAAGGCGCAAGAAAATGGCACAACCGCTCTGATTAACTCCCGTGCCCGATCCTCCCCGAGAGATCCAAGCCAAACCTCAACAGGTTTACCAAGCTTGAGGAGGTTGCTCCTCAAGGCCTTCGCCCCTTCCTCATTATGGCAAGCGTCCAAAATAATCATTGGCTTGCCGGAAAGGATTTGCCAACGACCTTCCAAACTAACCTGCCCGAGCCCCCTTTCCACCGTTTCTTCATCAACGGGAAATTTGCCAAAAAGAATCTCAACCCCGCGTTTTGCCAAAGCTGCGTTTCGTCGTTGATAATCTCCGAACAGGTTTGTTTTGGGGAGATCGGACGAGAGTGGATTGATTTGAGCGAGTGTTTCAAATCGGGCGCCCCTCTGCTGCGCGATCCCCTGAACTACACGATTAGCCTCTGGCTCCAACCAGCCTGTAAGGACTGGTTTTCCTTTTTTTACAATACCCGCTTTTTCTTCGGCAATGCTTTCGATTTCATTCCCCAAAATCGAACAATGATCTTTGGAAATCGTTGTGATCATGGAAAGTTCGGGATTCACTACGTTCGTGGAATCCAAACGCCCCCCCAACCCAGTCTCTAAGATAGCCAAATCTACTTTGGCTCGTTGAAACTTCAAGAAAGCCATCGCTGTCATGAACTCGAAGAAGGTCGGGTGAAAACCGCTTTGCTCGGACTCCATTTTCTCGGCCACGGGTCTCAATTCCTCGACAAAAGTAGCAAGCTCAAGCATGGAAAGGTTTACTCCGTTCACTCTAATCCTTTCGCCCAGATCGATAAGATGGGGAGAAGAAAAAAGGCCGACTGAATATCCATTTGCGCGGTAAACCGCATCGAGCATCGAGCAGACGGACCCTTTTCCGTTCGTCCCCGCAACATGGATCACGGGGAATGAGAGTTGCGGGTTGCCGAGTAGCGAAGCGAACGCGATCATTCTATCCAAACCGAAGTCGGACCCTTGGTTTCGCAAGGCATACAGGTAGTCCAAGGTATCCTTCACGAAAACTGATCCGACGGCTACCGGGAATCGAGACTAGCTAGTCGGTTTAGAGGAGGATGGAGGTTTCTTACGCGCTTTGCTCGATGTTGGCGTTGCCACCTTGGCCTTCGGCTTCCGCCTGGTCCTCGAACTCGATTTTGACGCAACCGGGTCCTTGCCCTTGAGGGCGTGCCCAAGTTGATTGATTAGAGTGATCAACCGATCACGCATTTCGTGACGATCGACGATCTGGTCAATCAAGCCATGCTCGAGCAAAAACTCGGACGTTTGAAAACCGTCAGGCAGATCGGCGTGCGTGGTTTCCTTGATCACTCGACGTCCTGCAAACCCGATCAGCGCCTTGGGCTCTGCAATGATCACGTCTCCAAGAGATGCATAGCTAGCCATAACCCCTGCCATCGTGGGGTTGGTCAGAACGGAGAAATACGGGATTCCCGCCTCGGCAAGCCGAGCCAACGCGGCACTGGTCTTTGCCATTTGCATGAGACTCAAAATGCCTTCGTACATACGGGCGCCACCGGAAGCGGAAACGATGATCACGGGCATTGAAAATTCCAAACCCCTCTCGATCGCCCGGGTAATCTTCTCCCCGACTACCGAGCCCATGCTACCGCCGAGAAATCGAAAGTCCATAACCGCAAGGCTGACCCAGCGGCCGCTCATCTTCCCCACTCCGGAAATAACTGCATCCGACAAGCCAGATTTCGCCACGTTTTGCGCCAGCTTGTCCTTGTAGGAAGCCAGGCCTTTGAAATCAAGGGGGTCCGTTGACTTCAGTTCCTCGTCATACTCGACGAAGGTATCTTCATCCACCAACGATTCGACTCGCTCCGGGGCGGAGAGAGGGAAATGATATCCGCTGGCCGGAACAACCATCAGGTTGTTCTTAAGTTCCTTGGCAAAGACCATGTCCCCGGTTTCTGGACATTTGGTCCAAACCCCCTTGGGAACTCCCTCGCGAGACTTTACGGTTACCTTAGAATATTTCGGTTTGCTGAACAAGGCCATGATGGAAAATGATTATCCGTGTCCCAAGACTAGAACGCGAACATCCTCACACCCCATGCCCGAGAGAACTTGGGCACATGAGTCAAGGGTTGCTCCGGTTGTGAAAACGTCATCGACTAGGACCATCGGTTTTTTCGTATCCAAACAAGTTCGAGGCTTAAGGGCAAAGGCATTTTTCACATTTGCCTTTCTTGACTTCCGATCGAGCTTGGTTTGGGAGGGAGTATTTCTCTCCCGCATCAATATTTCGCGCACTTCCGTCCCCCCTATTTCATCATGCAATGCACGCGCTATCCAAAGGCTTTGATTAAAACCTCTCGACTTAAGCCTGTTCCGGTGCAACGGGACAGGGATCAGCAAGGCATCCTCAAGGTACTCGGGTATTCCACCACATCTTTCCAACCAGTGAGGCAAATCCTTCAGGACGCAACGCACACCGTGATACTTGATTTCGTGAACGAGCTTCCTTCCGTTACGGTCCAGAAGAAAAAGAGACCGACCGGCCCGGAACGATCGAACTTCCTCCCTGCAACTTTGACAAGTCAGCCCCCCGAACTCCATCCCGGACATTGGGATTCCGCAAAGCTTGCAACCACCCCCGGTAATCCAAGGCAACTCGTCCATACATTCCAAGCACATGTAGGAATCCATTCGTCTGTAGGGCGGTCCCTCGCAGATCGGACAATTCCCAGGAAAAAGGAAGTCTGAAATCAAATTAAGCCATGCCTGCGCATTCATGTCTTTGAAGCGAATCACTTTGTAGAAGGCCTTCTGTAATACACCTTCTCAAGGCAGAGACCTTTGGCCGGAGCGCTCACTATTTCTTCGGTTCTTTTTTTGCGCATGAGAATTTCCTTTAGCTGCACGGGTTCGATTTTCCCCCAACCTACGTCCAGCAATGCCCCCGCAATGCTTCTGACCATCTTGTATAGAAACCCTTTTCCAATTGCCTCAATCTCGAACATCGCCCCCTTCCGCGCCACCTTGATTCTCCAAACCGTCCGAACCTGACTCTCGTCCTCTTCCATTCCACGGGAGGCTGAGAAAGAAGAAAAATCATGGGTTCCGACCAGATGCGCGGCAGCTTCCTTCATTCTTTCCAAATCGGGCTTTCTTTTCTTTAGGGATAAGACGAACCTGTCTTCTTCAGGCATTGCCCAGCCCTCTACGGCCCTATAACGGTAACGTTTTCCTTTTGCCGAAAGAAGGGCATGGAACCGGGCTCCGGCAGGAACAACGGATCGGGGACTGATACCAACGGGGAAATGAGCCCTCATGGCCTTGAGCATATCTTCGGCATCATGGCGCCATTGCGCATCGAAGTGAAAAACCTGAGCCTTTGCATGGACTCCGGCGTCCGTTCGCCCGGCTCCGATCGTCCGGGTCGGGCACTGAAAGATTTCGCCCAATGCCAGTTCAATCTTGTCCTGCACGGCATCTCCCGATGGTTGCTTTTGCCAACCCGCGAAATCAGTTCCATCATACGCGCAGATGCATCGCCATCTCTGCGTCATTCGATCAGATTCCCTTCATCCAAAAAATCCTTGAGAATAAGACTGGCTGCCGTGGCATCAATTTTCCCATCCCTTGGGTTTGCCTTTTTGCCAAGGGCTTCTGTCGCAGCCAAACTAGTCAACCTCTCGTCAATCTTATAAACGGGCAGTCCGAATCTTTCCCGCAACTCTCCGGCGAAGGAGTCCACCTCCTTGGCCCTAAGGCCGACTTCCCCGTCCATGTGCAAGGGATAGCCAACTACAAAGTCCGTCACGCCGCGCTCTTCGACAACCTTGCCCAGTTGCTCCCAGCAACCCTTCGATTCGACCCCTGCGATCACCCCCAACGGGAAAGCGACCGCCAACTCATCGGCCCAAGCCAACCCAATGCGCTTGGTCCCATAATCGATCCCAAGATAGACGGGCATTCCTCAGCTCAATTCGGGATGCGACTTGGAGACCTGTTGCGCCAGTTCCTTGACCTGCTGAGCGCAATCCTTGTGACAGATCATCGTCGCGTCAGCGGACTGCACTACGATCAAATCCTTGACCCCAAGCAGAGAAATGCAATGCCCTTCTTCCGAGAAAGTCAGGTTTTCCGTGGAATCGATCGCCACGCCCATTCCCTTGAAAACGTTTCCGCTACCGTCCTTGGCGTAATGCCTGGCGATGGCAGGCCACTCTCCCACGTCGTCCCAATCAAAAGCGGACTCAATCATCACGACCCCTTGCGCTTTTTCCATAACGGCAAAGTCAATCGATATTTTCTCCAGAGTCGGATAAACTTTGGACATTGATTCGGCAAGACTCCCGCTGAGCTTCCAACCCTCTTTCAGTTCGGCCAAACCTGCTGACAACTCCGGAGCATATTTTCCGAGTGCCGAGAGGATTACCGAAGGTCTCCAGACAAACATTCCCGCATTCCAAAAATAATTACCCGCCTGCAAGTATTCTTCCGCCTTGGAAAGATCAGGTTTCTCAACGAAACGATCGACGCGGGAAAGCACTCGGCCGTTCTCGGCATTCAGTTCTTCGCCCCGGCAAAGATATCCGTATCCAGTTGAAGGAAAATCCGGCTTGATCCCGATCGTAACGAGGCTCGCGTCCTCCTCTGCCGCCTCAAAAGCAGCTTCTAAAACCGACCTGAAACCCTCGTGATCATCAATAACGTGATCGGCCGGCAACAATGCAAAAGCCGAATCCTCGCCCTGTGCTTCAACGAGAAGAGCCGCCAAGCCAACCGCCGCCGCCGTATCCCTGCCCTCCGGCTCGCCAATGACCTTGTCTGGCAATAAGCTCGGACAACATTCCAATACCGCATCCCGTTGCTCGGCATTGGTTATGACGTAAACCCTCTCCGGAGGAACGAGGCCTTCCAGGCGCTCTATGGTTTGAGAAAGCATGGGGCCGTCCCCCACGATCGGCAAAAGATGCTTGGGGCGCTTGAGTCGGCTTTGAGGCCAAAAACGCTCTCCTTTTCCGCCAGCCATTATAACTACGTAACGATTCTTCATTTTTATTTCTTACTCCATGTCGCTTGAAAGGGCGATGGCGAGTATAAAAATTTTCGGATAAAAAAGTACGTGTTCATACCGCTTGCCTTCATCATTCCATTCAAGTAAGGTGTTCCCTTTTTTATTCAAGGCATGAAACGAAGCCATCACTGCAATCAACTCCGAAATGAAAACGCCGGATCCTCCGCAACCCTAATCGGTTGGATCGACTCTTTGCGCGACCACGGAGGCGTGTTCTTTCTGGACCTGCGGGACCGCGAAGGGAAGACTCAGGTCGTGCTCGATCCGGAGAACGAGGAACTTTCCGAGCTCTTTTCCGAACTCAAGCCGGAAAGTGTGATCGAAGTGAGCGGAGAAGTCCGCAACCGAGAGGGAAGCACGGTCAATCCGAACCTGGACACCGGCGAAGTCGAGATCTTCGCCCAATCGATCCTCGTCCACAACCGCTCGAAGACTCCTCCCTTTCCCCTAGACGAAACGGCGGACAAGGTGGGAGAAGATCTACGCCTGACTTATCGCTATCTGGATCTTCGACGGGAATCAAATTTACAGGCTCTCAAGCTCAGACACGAGGCTTCCATGGCGATAAGAACCTTTTTCGACCAACAGGGATTTTTGGAAATCGAGACGCCCATGCTTTTCAAGAGCACGCCCGAAGGCGCAAGAGAATTCCTCGCTCCCAGTCGTTTAAACCCGGGAAAATTTTACGCTCTTCCCCAATCCCCCCAACAGTACAAGCAAATGCTCATGGTTGCGGGCGTCGAAAGATACTACCAGCTAGCCCGTTGCTTTCGGGATGAAGACCTGCGGGCCGATCGTCAACCCGAGTTCACCCAAGTCGATCTGGAAATGTCCTTCATCGACCGAGAGGACATGTATGCCTTGATCGAAGGATTGATGAAGGAGGTTTGGCAAAAGACCTTGGGTGAGGAGATCCAAACCCCATTCTTGCGCATGCCATTCGAGGAAGCCATGAATCGCTTCGGGAGCGACAAACCGGACATGCGCTTTGGCCTTGAGATCGTTGACTTTTCGGAAGACTTCCGGAACTCCGACTTCAAGGTATTCGCAGGGGCCGTATCGTCGGGAGGCGCAGTCAAGGCTTTCAACGCCAAAGGACTTGCCGACGTTACCCAAGGGGAACTCAAGCACTTGGAGGAAACGGCCAAGTCTCTCGGAGCAAAAGGCCTCGCATTCATCAAATCCGAAAACGGAGAATGGAAATCCCCCATCCTGAAATTTCTTTCGGAAGAAGAGAAGGACACGCTCAAGAATAAGCTTGAGGTCGAGGATGGTGATATCGTCTTCTTTGCCGCAGGCTCTTGGGAAAGCTCATGCAATATTCTGGGACGCACCAGGTTGGAAGCCGCAACCCTTTTGGAAAAACGCGGAAAGGCACTTAGAGATCCGAAGGAGTGGAAATTTCTTTGGGTAATCGACTTCCCTCTCATGATGCACGATGAGGAAGAAGGTCGGTACGTCGCATCCCACCACCCGTTCACCTCCCCCGTCGAAGAGGACGTCCCTCTTCTCGAAACCGACCCTAAGAAAGTTCGGGGCCAACACTATGACATCGTGCTCAACGGGGTTGAGCTCGGAGGGGGAAGCATTCGGATTCATCAACCGGATCTGCAAAAGAAAGTATTCGAAGACATCCTGAAGATTCCTGCAGACGTCGTGAAGAGCAGGTTTGGCTACATGCTTGAAGCCTTTACCTACGGGGCTCCGCCTCATGGCGGAATTGCTCTTGGGTTGGACCGTTTGGTTGCGATCCTGACAGGCCGCGAAAGCATTCGGGACGTCATTGCCTTCCCCAAGACCCAAAAGGGACAGGATTTGATGACCGATAGCCCGGGAAGCGCCACCGAGAAGCAACTTCGCGACCTCAAGATCCAATCGATCGAAGAGGAAGCCTGATTTTCTTACGACTAGAGCCTCAAGCTTAGCCTGGGGCACGAACTCGGTTCACGCGAGCCATATGTTTTGTTTGCATTTCGGCCAGTCAAACCGACCAGACCCGCCTCCATAGTCTTATATGACCCGGGTTACACAAAAAGGTAAATTTTGCTCATTTCGATGCGAATTTTATTACTTTTTTTATTTTTGATAAATCTTGGCGCGAGTCATGCAACCAGTGCCCGCAATCACATACCTGAAAACAGCCAAGTGATTGCAAACCAAACACTAACACCATGACACACAAACTCGCAAATAAAACCATCCTAGGTGCATCGATCTGGAAATTTTTTCTTTTGACCGCAGCACT
>Ga0315322_10003393_pt1 | contig 12290 bp, 10 predicted proteins | sample M110021515metaG_FD_203461 | JGI IMG/M metagenome (GOLD analysis project Ga0315322, IMG submission 203461) | Ammonia-oxidizing marine archaeal communities from Monterey Bay, California, United States - M1 100m 21515 | ecosystem: Environmental > Aquatic > Marine > Intertidal zone | place: USA... | reverse complement strand
TCCCAGCACGCGTCGACCGCCCCCGCCTCGGCGGTCTGAAGCCCCAGCAACCCGCGGGGCCATCGCCAGCTCCGGGTCAGCTCCACGAGCGGGACCTGCTCCTCGCCAATCTTCATCGACAGGGTGTACTCCCCCTGCCCGCCGATGTTCAGCTTTGACAGGCTGACGTCTGTGTCTCCGACCGCCGCGTGGTGCCACGCCTCGCTGTGGTTCTTGCGATAAAACCGGCGGTGCTGCGACAAGACCATCTGGCCATCGATCTCCACGACGACTTGCCCGCGAAAGTGACGAACGTGGACTCGATGCCCTCGCCACAGTGCCGCCCACTGACGGTCGCTGAACCACAGCTGAAGCCCGCCAAGCCCGGACGCTGCCGCCAAGGCTCCTACAATAAGTGTCACCGGCTCCAAGGGCTTCTCCAGCCTCTGGAGCTCAGACGGGCGACAGGCCGTGCTTGCCAGCGCGGTCTAAGCGTCTCTGTCGTGGTCCAAAAGGCCCGACGACTCTACTGGAAGAGACGCGCCGTGGGGGCTGGCTTGGACTTCGGTCGGGCTCGCCTGGACTCCGGACGGACGGGCCCCCAGCACCTCAGCGCCACAGCAAGCCGTGCGGCACGTCCAGCTTCTCGGTGGGCTCCAGGTCATCGGTGAGCCGGACGCGCGACTGGGAGCCGTCGAGGTTCATGCTCAGGATCAGCCCCTGCCGCAGCACCACGATGTCCGAGATGATGCGCTTGCCAAAGAGCGGGCTCCACTCTGCCGCTTCGTCGCCGTCTTCATCGAACAGAATGGCGAGGCTGCCTTCCGTGTCGAAGTAGGCCACCACCAGCTCCTCGCCCACGAAGTCCATGGCGGTCACCTCGCCGTACACGGGAAGCTCCGCACGGTCTCCATCGGCGGTAAACAGCACAATCGAGTCTTCATCTTCGTAGGCCCAAGCGCCGTCGTCGGACTCTGCGTACCCACCGTAGGGGCCACAAGCGAGTGCAGACTGGAGGGCAAGCAGAGCGAACATCATGGCATCTTCCTTGGTCGTGAAGGAAAGACAACCTGGCCGGAGCACTCAGAGCTTCGGTCTGGCAGTCTTTGTGGGCGAGGCGTTCTGCCTTCCACACCCACAACCTACGGTCAGATAGCTGTCCTGTAAATCAGTCTATAAAATACTGAACTGTCTGGTTTTACCGAATAATCGGCACCGCATCGAGGCGAGACCTTGGCTCGCCGAGCCGCAGCAGACGCCACAGGCGGCTGCGAAGGTCCCCCCAATTCAAGACAGATTGCGCCTCAATCGCGGGCATTGACCCAACACAAGCGCATTGTCCTTGCTGGCGACCATCAGGGCATCGGCACGTGTGGTGAGACGCCCTTGATGGCGCGGTTGGCCTCAAGCACCTCGAAGCTCTTGTTGCGGGGCAGGCCGAGGTGGCCACAGGACGCCCGGAACGCGAGCGTGGTGCGCGTCGCCCTCTTTGGGATGGGAGAGCAGAGTGCGGATATCGACCGCCGGCTCCAGGCTGCTCCAGGCTCGGGTGATACTTAGGCGAGGAGGAGGAGCGATGCCTCAGGACGCGCGAGCGCACATTTTGTCTGGACTGGCCAGGGGGCTTCGCATCGAAGCGCTCCTTGAAGCGGTTCAAGAACATCTGCCCGAGAGTCCCAGCCACCCCACCTTCGACTCTTTTGTGGACGACACTGGGTCGATGCATGGGTTCCTGGACGAGTCAGATGCCTACTCTACGGTCTCACCTCTTGGGTCCGCCTCTTCGCAGAGCTTGCCGAAGATGACCGGGATCGAACGCTACGACGACCTGGGAGCTCTCGGCATTGGCGGCATGGGGGAGGTGCGTCGGGTGCGAGACCGCCTGCTGGGCCGCACTGTTGCGCTCAAGACCATCCGAGCGACGGCTTCGATGCACCCCTTGAGGCTGGCTCGCTTCGTGGAAGAGGCGCAGGCGACGGCTCAGCTCCAGCACGCCGGCATCGTGCCCATCTACGACTTGGGAGAGCTTCCCGACGGTCGGCTGTGGTTCACCATGCGGGAGGTGAATGGTCAGACCTTCGGTGAAATCATCGGAGAGGTTCACGCTGTGAGCCGGCAGCGATGGCAGACCTCGGAGTCGGGTTGGAGCCTTCGCCGGCTGGTCGACACCCTGCAGCAGGTGTGCGCGACCGTCGGCTACGCCCACAGCCGAAGTGTCGTTCACCGAGACCTGAAGCCCGACAACATCATGGTTGGGCACCACGGCGAGGTGCTGGTCCTCGACTGGGGCTTGGCCAAGGTGCTGGGGCATCCTGGCTTGAGCGGGGAAAAACAACCGCTGGAGCCGGTGGAAACGGACCGCAGCCGAGAGGGCGTCCACCAAACACGGACCGGTCAGGTGTCCGGAACGCCCGCCTATATGTCGCCGGAACAAGCGCTGGGTGAGCTGGAGCGAGTCGGCCCTCACAGCGATGTCTATGCACTGGGAGCCTTGCTTTACGAGGTTCTCAGCGGACGTGCGCCCTACACGGGCAGCAGCGCTCGGGCCATTCTGGAGGAGGTCTTCGATGGCCCTCCTCCTCCGCTGCACCCCGCAGACTCCATTGGCTTTGAGCGCGGGGACTCGACGGGGGCTGCCTCGGAGGGGCTCCCGCTCCCAAGAGACTTGGTGGTGGCCTGCAACCGGGCCATGGCGCGGCGTCCAGAAGACCGGTTTGCAAGCGCGACGGACATGGCGGCGGAGCTGCAGGCCTGGCTGGATGGCTCAAAGCGGCAGAAAGACGGACTCGCCGTCGTCAATCGTGCTGCTGGGATGCAGCCGGAAGCCGCGGCTCTGCGGGCCAGAGCCAATGAAATTCAGACCCAGGCGCAGTCACTGCTGGCCGATATCGAGGACTGGCGGCCCGAAAACGACAAGCTGCACGCCTGGAAGATGGAAGACGACGCACGGATGCTCATGAAGCGCTCGGAGCTGATCGAGCTGAAGCAGATGTCCCTGCTGCATGCCGCTCTCACACATGCGCCTTCCTTGCCCCAAGCGCACGCGGCTCTCGCGGCCCGCTACCGTGCGGAGCACCAGGCGGCAGAGGTTCTCCGGCAGGACACCACCCGCTCCGAGACCCTGCTGCGCCAGCACCTCGCCGCCTTGCCGGAAGACCACAGCGACCGCCTGGAGCACTTCACCTATCTGAAGGGAGACGGGTCTCTGACCCTTCTCACAGATCCCCCAGGCGCCGAGGTGCTGCTTCACCGCTACGTGCTGCACAACCGTCGACTGGTGCCCCAGCTTGAGCGGAGCTTGGGGCCCACCCCCATCCGCGGGGCAACGCTGCCGTGGGGCAGCTACCTGTGCTTGCTGCGCCACCCCGAGCGCGCGGAGGTTCGCTACCCGGTGTGCATTGGCCGCGGGGAGCACTGGCACGGTGTGCCGCCCGAGAGCTCTGAGCCGATGGCGATTCCCCTTCCGCTCCGGGGCGAGCTGGGTCCCGACGACTGCTATGTACCGGCCGGCTGGTTTCCGAGTGGAGGCGACCCGCAGCAGGAGCGGAGTCTGCCGGCCCAGCGTGTGTGGGTGGACGGCCGCGTGTTTCGGCGATTCCCAGTCACCAACCTCGAGTACCTGGCCTTTCTCGACCACCTGGTGGCCCAAGGCCGCTCGGATGAGGCCCTGCGCTGCGCGCCACGGGAGCGCGGCGGGACGCAGGGTGAGCACGGTGCGCTCATCTATGGCTTTGACGGGCAGACGTTTTCGTTGCGTCCGGATGCCGACGGCGACGTCTGGCAACCGGACTGGCCGGTGTGCATGGTGGACTGGGCCTCGGCCCGAGCGTTTGCATCCTGGGAGGCAGCCCGCACCGGCCAGCCCTGGCGCCTGCCGGGTGAGCTGGCGTGGGAGAAGGCCGCCCGAGGCGCGGATGGCCGCTTCTTTCCATGGGGAGATGGCTTTGACCCGGCCTGGACCTGCATGCGGCGCAGCCATGAAGGGCGCATGTTGCCCAAGCGCGTTGGCGCGCATTCGGTCGACGAGAGCCCCTATGGAGTGCGGGATCTCGCGGGCAACATCCTCGACTGGTGCGCGGACCGCTTTGAAGACACGGGGCCGCCGGTCGCGTCGGCACGTGGAGCGGGGCCCGACACGGACGCGACGGGCGATGAGGTGTCCTACCGGGTGATGCGAGGCGGTGCGTGGCTCATCACGGAGTCCAATCTGCGCGCCGCCAACCGCAACAAGAACCTCGCGATCTTGCGCTGCGACGACGTCGGCTTTCGGCTGGCGAAGTCCTATCCCTGAGTCTGCCCCTCGGGATGCTGCTTGGGTAGCGGAGCCAGAAGCGCCTCCAGCAAGGAGTCCTCCTCGTCGAGCCAGGGATGGAGGACGCGGCTTCGGGGCACGCTTTGCATCTGGAGATGGGCGAGAAAGGAGGGCGGTGGAAGACCGTCGAGAGACACAAGCTGCAGGGGCTTGCCGAGTGCGACGGCAGCGCCGGCCTCAAAGGCACACCAGGTCGAGGCGCGGGAGGCGGGGCTGAGCACCAGCACAAATCGGTCGCAGCTGCGCAGAGATTGGAGGATCTCGTCCCACCACCGGGTGCCGCCGGGGATGGAGTCGCTGCATGAAAACACGGTCACGCCGAGCCGTCGGAGGGCCTCGACCGGGGCCTGAAGGATGGCTTCGTCGTCGGTGGCGTGGCTGAGGAACATGCGAGTCGGCCCCGAGACCACGCGGGCTGTCTGCTCAAGGGCTTCGGTGAGGTGGTGCCAGAACAAGGCTGGCTGGTCGGAGTCGGCCACGGGAGTGATCGATGCGCCTGGAAAGGCCGCGCCCAGTAGGGTGGGGTCGGCGCCCACCAGAAGCACCCGCGTGGTCTCGGCTCTGACCCGTGCCAGCGCAGGGCTGAGGTGGTCGATGTCGGTGCCGTCGGTGATCACGACAAGCGACTCGGCGGAGAGCCTTCCCTTGAGCTGATGGAGTGCGCTGGCGCGTCGGGCGTGGGCGAGTCGCTCGACCACAGTGCGGTAGGCCAGGCCTCCAGCAACGACCTCGGTGTACTCCACCGAGTGGCTCAGGGAGCACCGCCATCCCTCGACGGTGTGGGCGCCATCGCACAGTGGCAGTGAGGTGGACCGGCCACAGATGCAACGGCGACGGGGCATGGAGGCTCCGGGGAACTCTGCTGCAATTTATCGGATGCGTCGGACCGCGAAGGTCGGTCGGGTCTACTGCGAGTCAGGGCCGCTCGTGGGGGATGGGCCCACTCCAGCGACGTGTGGACTCAGAGGTCGTCGTGGTTCGGCGCCCGCCAGTGACCTTGGTCCAGGGCCCATGCGCCAAAGCGCCGCAAGGATGCGGTCCACTGCATCGTGGGGTCGCTCAGGCCGGCGCGGAACTCGGCCTCGGAGAGCCAGCCCACCTGCTCCAGCTCTTCGGCTTGCAGTGGTCCGCAGGAGTCGCTGTAGGCGCGGAAGACGCGGGTCTGCTCGTAGTGAGTGTCGGTGGGACCGAGGTGGTCGAGCTCTTCGAGAGATGCGGTGATTCCGAGCTCCTCGGCGAGCTCCCGCTGTGCGGTGTTGCGGTAGACGAGGTCGACCTCGGTGTCTGGGCCGGCATGGTAGTCGTCTCTGCAGACGTGGCCGGCGCACGAGATGTCCCAGTGGAGTGGGAAGACCTGCTTGTCGCGGTGCCGCAGCTGAATGAGCATGCGCCCGGCGTGATCGAAGACCAGCACATAGACGCTGCGGTGCACGAGGCGCTGCTCGTGAATGGCTCGGCGCCCCGACCAGTAGACAAAGCGGTTGTGTGCGTCGACGACGGCGATCTGTTCTTCCATCGGTCTACTCCGCCAAGATGGCTGGATTGAGAAGCTGATGCGACACGAGGTAGTCCCAGACGACCTCGGGAACCAGTGCCAGCACCTTGCTCTGGTCGTACTCGCGGCCGCGCTTGCGCACCAATGTCGACGAGATGTTGGAGGTGACGATGTCTTCTTTCAGGTAGCGGTGCCGGGGACTGGCGAGGAGAGACTGGGGCTTGTCGAAGTCGTAGCCCAAGCGATGGATGACAAACATGCGCATGTGTTCGGCCATCCAGTCTGCGCCACCCCACTGGTGGAAGGTCTGGGCCACATCCGAGCCCATCACCCACGAAAACCGGTGCTCGGAGTGCTCGGGAATGAAGTACCGTCGCATGATCTCGGCGGTCTCCATGGTGTCTTTGTAGACGCGATCGCCGTGGACCACCTCGTAGTCGCATGCGGCCATTCGGGGGTAGCGGGCCGTGGCGCGCCGCACCATCTCCACGCGGTGGGCAGCGGGCATGAGCTTCTTGCCCCAAGGGTGCTTGCCCACGATGTAGTACCAGACCATGTCGACGTCGGTGAGCGCCAAGATCTCCAGGCCCATGGTGAGGTGACCATTGGTGATGGGGCTGGCGCTGGTGCCGATGAGGGCGATGCGCTTTCCGCGGCTGGGACGCGCGGCCACCGACGCTTGGGCCAGCGCGTCGAGGTCCCAGCCCCTGAGGTTGCACAGTCGGAGCAGAGAGACGGCCACGTCCCCGGCTGCGGTCTGCCGGCGAATGGGATCGACGCTTTGCTCAAGAACGGACGCTTGATGGGCCATCTCTCGAACGACAGCCCCCTCGGCGATGGCATGGGCGGCGTCTTCGCGTGCAATGCGCTCCTGCAGCTCTTTGAGCTCCATCCCGATCTCCGGTGCGTAGTTCTCAGGGCACGGGCGCAGTGTAGTCGTTGTCGCTCGGGTCGTCCCAAGGGCCCACGCTCAGGTGGTCTGGCCCGTTCGTGTGCGGACAGAGGCGCGTGTGCTTGCATCGGCGGCGTGGAGCACGGTGTCGGCCGAGTCGATCTGCTGGGCGCGTTGGAGCAGCTTGTGCTCGAGGCGACCGATGCCGAGGATGTCCATTCCGCAAGCGTACAGAGGAGAGAGGAGGAGGGTGGCCAGGATTGGACCGAGGGCCGATGGGTCGTCGAGGACGCGGAAGAGCTGGACAAAGCTGATGGCGATGGACAGCCCGGTCACCGCCCAGAGTGCTCGGCGTCCGGCCCGCACTGTGATGAGTCCGCGGGTGAGCAGAGCGACGGATGGCGTGTCGGTCTTGAGAGCCTGGCGCACGGTCGTGAGCTCGCGACCCGAAGAGACGGCCCACGCCGCAAGCCCCCCCAGCACAATCATCAGGAAGGATGGGAGGCAGAAGAAGGCGCCCATCGAGCTGCCGAATTGAATGGCCGCGACGACCAAGCCGGCGAAGAGCAGTGCACCTGCGATGCGGTGTCGGTCCATCGAGACTCCGTCTGTTTGGGATGGGCTGGGTCCGGTCAGCGCTTTTCGGCTGTGTTTTCGCGGGCCCGGCGTCGCAAGGCGTCGAGGGCATCTCGGGAGGCATCGAGCTGCTGAACCAGCTGGGGGGTGGCCTCGGAGTCGCTCTGGGCACATCGGCGGGCGATGACGCGTTGCTCCAAGGGGGCGATGAAGAAGATGTTGGCCAAGAACGCATAGACGAGCGTGATGAGGCTGACCGCCAGAGCGGGCCCGATGGCGGCGGGATCGTCGAGTGCTTGGAGCATCTGGATGAGTCCGATGAGGGTGCCGAGCACTCCCACCAGCCAGAACGCGCGGCGACCCGTGCGGACGGTGTGTAGGCTCGCTGCCAGATCACTCTTCGAAGGCTGCGTGGCGCGCAGGGTGGTGAAGACCTCTCTGACGCCGCGTCCGCTCATGGTCAGCCATGCCGCCGCTCCGCCTCCCAAGGTCAGCAGGAGGCTGGGAATGTCGAAGAAGACCTCCAAGGGGGATCCGATCAGGACAGCCAGGCTGAGCAGGCCGAGCAGGGTCACGGCCCCCAATAGTCGTCGAATGTCCACGAGTGGCTCTCCATGCAGGAGCGAAGAGGCCGAGCCTCTTGTTGTCTTTCCTCTTGTTGTCTTTCCTCTTGTTGTTCTTCGGAGGGTGCTGGCTGCTGCGTGAGCTCGAAGGATTGATCTTGGCGGTTCGTCATCATAGGATATCGTTACGTAACGATGTTATAAATCTGGAATGCCCCGCATCCGCGATCCAGACCTTCCGCAGCGCCTGCTTCATCGAGCCCTCGAAATGCTCGATGAGTCGGGAGGCCCGACCTTTTCCATGCGCGCCCTCGCCAAGCGTGAGGGGTACGCGGTGACTGCGGTCTACCGCTGCTTTCCGAGTCGAGGTGCCCTGCTCAAGGCGATGCAGCTCCACCTCTTCACCGAGCTTCCTGGGGCCCTTGCGCTCGAGGAGCTCGGGGAGCGACCCATCTCCGAGGCCCTGCAAGAGCTGGGGGTTCGCTTTGTGTCCTGGGCGATGGCGCATCCGGTGAGGTACCGCTTCATGTTCCTCACCGAGGAGCCCGACGCCTTGCTCAGCCCCGAGGAGCAAGCGCTGGCCCGCGCTCCTCTGATTGCGCTGGCTGGCGTTCTTACGGCTGCGCCCCTTCGCTCCGGGCTCGACCCCCACGCCGCGGCGACCTGGCTGTTTGCGGGCCTGCACGGGCTGATTTCTCTCCACCTTCAAGCGCGCTTAGACCCCGCAATTGTGCCTGATCCCACCGCCTTTGTGCGTGTCCATGGCGCCATCTGGTCCGCCACGCTGTTCACCGAGTCTTCCGACGCGTAGCGCTCGCCGCGTTCCGACCGTCCTGGGTGCGCTGGTCTGCCTGGTTCCGTGACAGAGGACAGTCCGCCCTTCATCCCGATACTTTCGACAGAGTCGACAGAGGCAGGGATGGCGCATGCGCGATATTGAGTGCGCCGTGTTGCTCACTGTTGCCGACTCCAAATCTCTCGTCGTCCGTGTGGTTCGCGACGACTTGCGGTTTGCGGTCCAGTGGACGGGCGAGTCGTCGTTCAGGGTGGGCAGAGGCATCCAAAACAACCTCGTGCTTGGCGATCCAACGGTATCTGCGCGCCACCTTCTGCTCGAGCGTGGCGCCGACAACTCGGTGACCGCGACCGACATGGGAAGCCGAAACGGCACTTGGTACGGCGCCACCCGCATCGAAGGCAGCATTCGTCTTCTTCCGGGAGAACGCCTGCGTCTCGGCGAGTCCACTGAGCTTGTGTTGGTGCGCTGGGTCGAGCACTCCCCAGCCGTGCCAGCAGTCACTCCCACCGCCCACGCCAGTCCATGCGCCTGGAGTGTCCGCATCGACGGAGCCACCAGCCGTCCGTCCGCGCTCGTGGTGCACAGCTCCAGCCAGACCGAGCTGCGCTTTCGTCCTTCCCACGCCGCAACCGTCTTGATGATGCTTGCAGAGCGCACCGTCGAAGCGGCCTATGGCGGTGGATGGATCAACGACGACGACCTGCGGGTGGGCCTGTGGGGACGCCGAGGTCTCTTGAACGACTCCAACAACCTCAACGTGGTGCTCTACCGACTGCGCTCGCGGCTGCGTCGATGTGGCCTTGACCAGGCCCTGATTGAGAAGGAAGCGCACCGCAGTCGCCTCGTCGATGCCCGCGTCGTCCTCAAGCTCTCTACCCGACCCAAGCCATGACCCTCCGCCTCTCCGGCGACTGGACCCTCCACCATCGGCTGGGTGTCGGCGGGCACGGGGAGGTCTGGGAGGCCTCGACGGCGACTCATGGCGTGCGCGTGGCCATCAAGCTGCTTCCGCCGCTGTCGGAGTCTCCGCTGGGGCATGCTCTGCCGCCCGAAGTGTCCATTCTGGCGTCTCTGCGCCACCCCGGAGTGGTCCGCCTCCTCGATGCAGGCACCCTCACCGAGCCGGTGGGGCACTTCGCTCCCGGCACCACTTGGCTGGCCATGGAGCGCGTGGCGGGCCGACCGCTGGGGCAGTCTGGTCTGAGCGGTTCTCGCTCCCTGGTTGCGGTGCTCTTTCAGCTGCTCGACACGATGGCGTACATCCACAGCTGTGGGTATGTCCACGGAGACCTGTCTCCCTCCAACGTCCTGTGGTCTCTGCGCGACTGGAACGTCAAGGTCGTCGACTTCGGGCTCGCGCGCACGGTGGGGCACCAACCGGTCGGTGTGATTGGCACCCCCGGCTTTCTGGCTCCTGAGCGTCTGGCGCTGGTCCCCCTTGAGCCACGCGCCGACTTGTACAGCATCGGTCGCCTCGGGCTGCACCTGCTGCAACAGACCCGCCTTCAGCAGGTGGTCTTGCCTGGAGTGCCGGTCGATCGCTTGGCGAGCTGGCTGCAGGCGCTGTGCAGCGACAGTCCAGAACGGCGCCCCCCGCGCGCAGCCGAGGCCCGCGCTTGGCTGATCGACTTGGTCGGCCAGCCCCCCACCCTCACGGCAACACGCCCGCTCTCGTCTCCACACGAGCCAGCGCGCGCGACTGAGCCGGTCACGCCCGCGCCCACGGCCTCTCCACCCACCACCGCGTCCCTCGAACCATCCTCGCCGGGCGAGCTCTCGGGCATGGCCACACCGGCCTGGACCCAGGCCACGATTGAGCTGCCTTCCTCCCGCCCGACCCCATCGCCTGCGCTGGACCTCGGATGGATGGCCACGGGAGCCGTTCTCTTCCCGGCACGCGACTCCGCACTGATTGGGCGCGAAGACCTCCAAGCCGGTCTCTGGCAGCGGCTTCTCGACTCATCCGAGCGGGGAGTCGTTGTGCAGCTGCAGGGCCCCGCGGGGGTCGGAGTCAGCGCCCTGCTCGACGACCTCGCCCGAAACGCAGACGCTTCTGGCGTCGCCAAGGTGGTGCGCACCGCCGCAGAGACCTCCACCACCCGACACACGGTGCTGTGGGTGCTCGACGACCCTTCCGAGGCCGCCCTCCAGCTTGCCCGCACCCCACGTGAGCGAGGTCTCGTCGTGCTGGGCCGAGGTCCGCGCACGGGCGAGTCCCTTGAGGTGGCCCCGCTGCCGCTCCCGCTCCGGGCGGCGCTGGTCCGGTCGATGCTCCCCGTCACTGCCGACGTGGCGGGCTGGCTGGCGCTGCGGGCGGGTGGACTGCCCGGTCAGACCCGAGCCCGGCTGCACCAGCTTCTCCACGCCGGCTGCTTTCAGCTCGATGGCCGCCGCTATGGCTGGGCGCCTGGCCTACGACCGGCCCCACCACACGCCGACCCCACCAAGAACCTCTCCGAGGCTCGGGCAGAATTTGATGAGGCTGCCAACGAGCTGGCGTGGTCCCGGATGCTCGATCTGCAAGCGGCGGGCGTGGTGCGTCCAGGCGACCCCGCCTACCGCGAGTGGCAAGCCATGGTGGGTCGTCTCGCCGACCGTCTGCCCCGCGACATCCCGATGTCCATGCTGGCCGAGGCAGCCCCTTTCGAGGCCGCCGAGTCTCCCGACGACCTCTACCACCGCGGCATCCGAGCTCTGCGGATGCAACAGCACGACACCGCCCGCCGACTCTTTCTCAGATTCATCGACCTGGCCGACACTCCCAAGCAGCGAGCGCTGGGCGCCTGGCAGCTTGGAGCGGTGGCGTTCGGACGCGGCCAATTCCACCAGTCCCGCACCCACTTCCAGACCGCTCACACGCTGCTGAAAGACGGCGGCGATCCGACGCGACTTGCCCACACCTTGTTGGCGCTGAGTCTGGTCGAGTCCAACTTGGGGAAGTTTCAGGACGCCCTCGACAGTGCCTCCGCCGCAACAGCTGCCTTTGAGGCCATCGGAAAGCCCCGGCATCGCGCCAACATCGCCGACTTTGAGAGCACCTGCTACCTGTGGCTGGGGCAGCTCGATCTCGCGGAGGCCTGCGCCCGAGAGAGCCTGTCGCGGTACGCCGACGACGGCAGTCCCAATCGGCTGGTACCCCTGCTCAACCTCGCTGCGGCGCTGCACCACAAGGGACGCTCGCGCCTCGTTCGCGAGATCCTCGATGAGGTCGCGCGGCGGGCGGGGCTTGAAGAACCTCGACTGCTGGGGGTGGTGGCACTCTATGGGGCGCTGTTCGCTGCAGAAGAAGGCGACGGAGAAGTATTCGACCATCACTGGGACAGCTTTGAACAGGTGTGGTCGACCGGAGTGGGCTGGCACCCCGCGACCGCGCGCATGCTGTTCGACATCCAGGAGCACGCCACCAGACACAACTGGACCGGCCGCGCGTCCCAGCTTGGGGAGCGCCAGGAATTGCTGAGAACGCGGTTTGGGAGCGCAGTGCTGGTGTGCTTTGGGGTGGATGCAAGCGGTTCGTCGTCGTCCACGACCCCGGGCCCGCTGCGAGCATCAGATCCGCATGCCGGTGATGGCGGCGATTAGGGCCTCCCGGTGGTCGCGCATGCGGGTGGCTTCGGCCGTGGCCTCGGCAATGACGAGGGTAGACCCCGACACAAAGATGGCCACGAGGTAGG
>Ga0315322_10003392_pt1 | contig 12294 bp, 15 predicted proteins | sample M110021515metaG_FD_203461 | JGI IMG/M metagenome (GOLD analysis project Ga0315322, IMG submission 203461) | Ammonia-oxidizing marine archaeal communities from Monterey Bay, California, United States - M1 100m 21515 | ecosystem: Environmental > Aquatic > Marine > Intertidal zone | place: USA... | reverse complement strand
GGTACAGCGTATTCGCCTGTCCTGCTTTTGCAACAATGCTCTAGAGCAAAGGTATTCTACCCCGTTTCCTATAGTGCTAAAAGCAACCCCGGCCCGCATCTCGAACATATCTATATCGAATCCATCTTTTAGACGCAGGGCATTAAGAAGAAACTCCATTGCACGGTCCTCGACTGATACTTCTCTTGTCTCTGCAGTTCGACTAACGGTGCTACTCAGATAGTGATTGGGTTGTTTATGCTTGCGAGTTCTGAATATAGTTTGATTTTCGATGTCAGTGATTTTTCCATGGGCTCCTGCACCGATGCCCAAATAGTCACCGAAGTTCCAATAGTTTAGGTTGTGCCGGGATTGCCGTTTGGTTCTTGCGTAGGCGGATACTTCGTAGCGTTTGTAGGAGGAATCCGCCAGCAATTGAAGGCCTGCCGCTTCCAATTCTGCCTGTACAATATCCTCGGGCAATTTCGGAGGCTCGCTATAGAAAACCGTATTGGGCTCTATGGTTAGTTGATACCAGGATATATGTTGTGGTTGAAACGAAATGGCCAGTTCTAAATCTTTTAGGGCATCTTCTACTTTCTGGTCAGGCAGACTATGCATAATGTCCAGATTAAAATTATCAAAGCCAGCCAATGTGCAATACTCGATAGCGCGAATGGCTTCTTCGCTATTGTGAATCCGTCCGAGCTTTTTAAGTTGTTTGTCATCGAAACTTTGAATGCCAATTGAAAGGCGATTAATACCTGTCTCTCGGTAGGCCTTGAATCGACCTGCTTCTGCTGTGCTGGGATTGGCCTCCAGTGTGATCTCGGCATCCTCAGCGAGAGCGCCTTTGTTGCGAATATGATATAGCAAGCTCTCGAATGTGGTCGCGCTGAACAAGCTAGGAGTTCCTCCACCGATAAAGATGGAGTTAATTTTCCTGCCAGCAACTAATTCATAGTCGCTATCGAAGTCATCACATAGTGCCTGTAGATACTGTTGCTCCGGAATCCCGGCAGTAGACTCGTGCGAATTAAAGTCACAATAAGGGCATTTTTTTACACACCAGGGGATGTGTATGTACAGGCTTAGCGGAGGGAGTTCCAACACTTCAGTAACTGGCGTAAAGCCTGTCCACGATGGCTGATTGAATTTTTGGTTTCCGGGTCTAGTTCGGCTGAGGCACAGCCGTATTCTGCGACATAGAAAAGAGGATCATAGCCGAAACCATTGGCGCCCGACTCGGAGAAGAGTATATGGCCCTCCCAAGTGCCCTGACAGATTAATGGCATGGGGTCTTCAGCGTGACGCAGATAAACGATTGCGCACTGAAACCTCGCGCTGCGATCATCTTCCGCAACCAGCTTCAGCTCTTTAAGCAACTTGTCATTGTTACGTTGATCCGCCTCGGGACCATGACCCCCGGCATAGCGCGCTGAATAAATTCCGGGCTGGCCATTCAGGGCATCAACCTCGATTCCCGAATCATCTGCAATAGCCGGCACCCCGGTTGCTGCACAGGCATGGCGCGCCTTGATGATGGCATTTTCTACAAAGCTGAGGCCGGTTTCGTCTGCATCACTAACGCCAAATTCAGACTGCGGAAGCAGCTCTATATTCTTGTCAGCCAGAATGGCATTGAGCTCTACGAGCTTGCCTTTGTTGCCACTGGCCAAAACGATTTTTTTCATAGCTGTGGATTCCCGAATCAGCAGTCGTCTTTGGTAATGTGATAGATGGCGATCTCGCCTAGCAGGTTGGGCCAGGCTTTCATGTACCAACTTCCCTGATGTTCTAGATCTACAACGGTTCGCTCCAGTATGCGAATGTTTTTCTCCCGACACAGGGCGTCGAAATCCTTCACCGTGCAGAAATGGATATTGGGTGTGTTATACCAGGAGTGAGGCATAAACTTGGAAACAGGCATACGTCCTCTGGCAGACAGATAGAAACGGCTTTTCCAGTTACCAAAGTTCGGGAAGGTCACTATGCCGTTTTTTCCGATGCGTAGCATCTCGTCGATTAACACGTCAGGCTTGCTTAGTGCCTGAAGAGTTTGAGCCAACAGTACGGTGTCGAAACTATTGTCCTGAAAATATTCCAGACTCTGATCTATATCTTGCTCGATAACGTTCACACCGTTGCTGATGCATTGTTCAATATTCTTCTCATCGATTTCAAGGCCAATGCCTCTTACCGATTTGCTGTCCTGCAAAAAGTGTAACAAGCTACCATCGCCGCAGCCCAGGTCCAGAATATTGCTGCCCGGTTCAATCCATTGTTGAATGATTTCGAGATCAGGACGCATCGCTTGAAATCTCCTGATGAACTCTCTGCAGGAACTGTGACAGAGCATCTACATATCTGGGAATTGGCAACAGAAATGCGTCATGACCCTGATCAGCCTCAATCTCTAAATAGCTCACATCTTTACCGGCTTTCAACAAATCATTAACAATTTCTTTGGATCGTTCCGGCGGAAATCGCCAATCCGTCGAAAAAGACATCAGGAAAAATTTGCAATTACTGCTTGCGAAAGCCGCAGACAAATCTCCTTCGAAATCCACTGATGGATCGAAGTAGTCCAATGCCTTGGTCATTAGCAAGTAGGTATTGGCATCGAAGTTTTTGGAAAATCTTTCGCCTTGATAATGAAGATAACTCTCTACCTGAAAATCCACATTGAATCCGAAGCTCAGTTTGCCGTCTCTCAAGTCGCGGCCAAAATTCGCTGAGTCATCATGTTCGAAATCATCCAGGGACTTACCAAATTTTGAGCGCATGGCACTATCGGACAGATAGGTTATATGTCCCACCATTCGGGCCAGCATCAAACCCTGTTTAGGGTAAGTATCTGCTTCCAGATAATGCCCATCATGAAAATTTGGATCGCTGGTAATGGACTGCCGGGCAACTTCGTTGAAAGCTATGTTCTGAGCAGATAATTTCGGTGCGGCAGCAATAGAAACAGCGTTGTCCAGCTTGTCTGGATAGCTAATAGCCCAACGCAGAACCTGCATTCCGCCTAGGCTGCCACCGACAACCGCCGCCCACTTGTCGATGCCAATCCGTTCCATCAGTTTGACCTGACTATTAACCCAGTCCCTGACTGTGACGACAGGAAAATCCGGACCATAGTGTTTGCCGGAAGCAGGATTAATGGAGGCGGGACCCGTGCTTCCGGCGCAGCCGCCTAAATTATTGAGACTAACTACATGGAATAGATTGGTATCGATAGCCTTGCCCGGACCAATGCAATTGTCCCACCAGCCGGGCTTTTTATCATCCGGACTGTGATAACCGGCGGCATGGTGATCTCCGCTCAGGGCATGACAAATAAGAATGGCGTTGGATTTTTCAGCGTTTAATTCCCCATAAGTCTCCACCATCAGATCGTAGGCAGGCAGAACCTTGCCACTACGCAATGTCAGTGGTTCATCGAAATGATGAAGCTCGGGCTTTACCAGTCCGACTGAGTCTGAAGGAAATTGATCGCTCATGTGTTGTCAGTCTTGTTGAATCACTTCTTGTAAAATGTCCGGAATTATTGCCGGATTATGAATTCTCAACTTCTTTTGTCGGCTGGTATGGCCGATAACAATAGTCACCGCGTTCTGTTTAACCTTAAACGCACCGGCTAGAAACTTGATCAGATGCTTATTGGCTTTCCCATCGGCGGGGGCAGCGTTGAGACGAACCCGCAAAAAATTCCCTGCCTTACCAACTATTCGGTCTTCACCAGCTCTAGTTTGAACACTGCATTCGAGAAACAGTGTTTGCTCCTGCCAGCGATAATACATGTTTAGCCTTTGGGACTGACCTCTATCAATTGCGGCCTACAGAGTATTGTGTGATCTAGTAAGCAGCCATGGTTCAGATACCTATTATCACCATTGCGTGTTGAGTGGTAATGCCGAATACATTTATCAAAAACCCCTGAACAAGCTGAATGCCGATAAAAATAAATATGGGGGAAAAGTCCAAGCCTCCCATGGATGGCACGATCTTACGAATCGGTGCCATTACAGGTTCGGTCAGCTGCCAGATTAATCGCAATATGGGATGAGGGTTCATATTCCCTGAAAACATCATTACGAAAGACATTATGATTGACGCAATTATTGCGTAGTAATAAATACTAATAATGAAAAATATTACACCCACAAATGCCCAGGTAACGACGTAACCCAGCCCAGGAATGGTTCCGCCATAAAGAAATATCAGCGCTACAATGCCCACTGCTTCAATAACAAAAGCAAGCACCAGACTTGAAAAGTCGATGCCCCGGTAACCAGGGATGAACTGCCTGAAAATACTAATCAAGGGATCGGTAATTTTGAAAACAGATTGCGAGACCGGATTATAAAAATCCGCTTTGGCGATCTGTAACAGAAATCTCAATAGCACAGCCAGTAAGTAAATGCCGACCAAGGTACTAACAATTGGCCCTACTGTAGATCCTAACCCATTCATTCTAAATTCTACTCCATTTTGTACTGACTCTAATTCTTTGACTCTTGCGCTAACTCTACCGAGCGATCCCGTGCTGCCTTCAGCGATCTGCCTACCAATTCCCGCAGCTTGCCGGATTCAAATTCACTGATAGCTTTCTCGGTAGTGCCGCCTGGTGAAGTGACCCTGCGACGTAATTCCTCTAGATGGTCAGGGCTGCTTATTGCGAGCTCTGCTGCACCAGCTGCTGTTTGATAAACGAGGGCTCTCGCCAGTTCATCGCTCAGCCCCATTTCCTTTGCGGAATTTTGCATGGCTTCCATAAACAGAAAGAAGTATGCGGGACCGCTACCGGAAACAGCGGTAACAGTATCAATATCATTTTCCTCATTGACCCAGACACTCATGCCGACCGCATTCATGATAGTTTCGGCTATGGAGCGTTGTTCGTCACTCACATTAGAGTTTGCGTAGAGACCACTAGCTCCTTTGCCTATCAGTGAAGGAGTATTGGGCATGCATCTGACCAGGGCAGTATCATCGCCTAACCAGCGCCTCAGCTGGTCAGTAGTTATGCCTGCTGCTATTGAGATAATCATGGCTTGCCGATCGCCCAGTGAACTTGCCAGTGCGGTGCAGGCTTCCGCCATTACCTGTGGCTTAACCGCCAGCAGGATAACATCCGCGCTACCAGCCAATTGATCCATAGTGCCAATGTTGATTCTGCACTCATTTTGCAACTGGGCCAGCTTAAGCTCATCTATGTCGCAGGCCCATAAGGAACTGGAGTGCATGCCTTTGGCAAGCAAGCCACGGATAAGGCTGTTGGCCATATTGCCAGCGCCGACGAAGCCGATAGTGCTATTTTTCAATTTCAATCCTGTTCAGTTGCTGATCGTATTTATTGTTCGGTTCAGTATGTTCTCTAGTATGTAGTCAGAGCCGCTGGGCATATTCTAGCTTATTTGTTCGGCTCATTTGCAGCTAATCACGGGCTCCGAAAATTGCGGTACCAATTCGCACCAGCGTTGAACCTTCCGCAATCGCTGCTTCAAAATCTGCACTCATACCAATAGACAAAGTGTCCATATCGGGATAACCGTTTTGCAGCTTCTCAAATTCGGTTAATAGGGGGTGAAAGCTTGCGCGTTGCATCTGCAAGCCCTGCAGGGGAGCGGGTATAGCCATCAAACCACGTAATTTCAATCCGGGCAGCGGCTCGATAAATTTACAGAGCTTGCTGACATCCTCCAGCAGCACACCGGACTTACTTTCCTCATTGGAAAGATTAACCTGAACACAGACGTTAAGAGGAGCCAGTGACGGGTCACGCTGTTCGCTCAATCTGCTGGCCAGTTTCTCCCGGTCAACACTGTGCACCCACTGAAAGCTGGAGGCTATAGCTTTGGTTTTGTTGCTCTGTATAGGGCCGATAAAATGCCATACAAGCTGCAAATCTGAAAGCAGTTCGATCTTGGACAAGGCTTCCTGCACATAATTTTCGCCAAAATCCTCACATCCTGCCTGATGGGCGGCCCGTATCTTCTCTAGAGACTGCCGCTTGCTTACCGCCAGCAGACCTACCGAGCCCGGAACTCTTTGGTATTCCTGCTCCAGTTTGAGCACCCTCGACCTGATGGTCTCAATATTTTCTGCTATAGAGGTCACGTTTAGTCCGGGAATTAAGTGATTGTGGCTATGGGATATTGGGAGCAGGATGGGCAGTATTTGTTATGGTTTAGTAAAGCCTACTATAGGTGAGCTTTCCACCGTTGGCTAGTGGAAAAGCTTTTGTTTTTGCACGAGAAATTGCTCATATCGCCGTAAACCATACTGATGAGCTTCACTCATAAGAGTAAGACATAAGAAGAAGAGTAGGAAAAGGAACAGCTAATGGATATTACAGAGTTACTGGGTTTTAGCGTTAAGCAAGGTGCTTCTGACCTTCACGTTACGGCTGGAATGCCGCCTCTAATACGCGTTGATGGTGACATCAGGCGCATCAATGTGCCAGAGATGGACCACAAAGAAGTTCATTCCCTGATCTACGAGATCATGAATGACAAGCAGCGTAAAGATTACTAAGAGTTTCTGGAAACAGACTTTTCATTTGAGGTGCAAAATCTCGCCCGATTTCGTGTAAATGCATTCATGCAGAATCGTGGAGCCGGTGCAGTATTTCGTACTATTCCCTCCAAGGTATTGTCCATGGAGCAACTGAGAATGGGCGATGTGTTTCGGGATATCTGTCAGGTACCGAGGGGACTAGTGGCGGTCACAGGGACTACCGGTTCCGGCAAGAGTACTACCCTGGCGGAGATGATGGATTATGTTAACGACACCAAATACGAACATATTCTTACTATCGAGGACCCTATAGAATTTGTGCACCAGAGCAAGAAGTGTCTGGTGAATCAGCGGGAGGTCCACAGAGATACCCATGGCTTTAAGGAGGCGCTGCGATCAGCACTTCGTGAAGACCCGGATATTATTCTGGTTGGTGAGCTTCGTGATCTTGAAACAATTCGACTTGCTCTTACCGCTGCGGAAACCGGTCACCTGGTTTATGGCACTTTGCACACCACCTCTGCTGCCAAGACTATCGATAGAATCATCGATGTATTCCCGGCTGCCGAAAAAGACATGGTGCGTTCTATGTTGTCAGAATCATTGCAGGCATTAATTTCACAGGCACTGTTGAAAAAGCCTGGGGGAGGCCGAACCGCCGCTCATGCAATAATGATTGGTACTCCAGCTATTAGAAACCTGATTTGGGAAGACAAAGTCGCACAAATGTATTCTGCAATTCAAACTGGCGCGTCGGTGGGTATGCAAACACTCGATCAGTGCTTGAAGGAATTAGTTGCAAAGGGTCTCGTTTCTCGTGAAGAGGCTCGTGGCAAGGCAAAAATGCCCGAAAATTTCTCGTGAGAAACTTTTAAGTAAGAATCGGAATAGCTTTAGTCTTTGCTTGCAGACTTGCTGCGGTCAAATTCACTAAACCAGTTTTCCAAAATAATCTGAGCCGCAATATCATCTATTGCGGCTATTTTTTTTGTGCCACTGCTTACGTTTAAAACTTGCTGCGCGGCTTCCTTGGACGACAGCCGTTCATCCATGCCGTAACAGGGCAAGCCGAATCTGCCATTGAGTCTTTTGGAGAATTTGATGGCTCGGATTAGTAATTCACTCTCGCTGCCATCCATATTATAGGGCAGTCCAACAACAGCAATGTCTGGCCTCCATTCTTCCAGCAGTTTTTCAATATCATGCCAATCGGGTATCCCATCTTTGGCCTTGATGACACAGACGGCTTTTGCAGAACCGCTCACACTTTGGCCAAAGGCAACACCAATGCGTTGGGTACCATAGTCAAATGCGAGCGCCGATATGGTGTCCTGTTTAGGGAATTGATCAACTATCACTATAAGTTTTCAGGAATGTCCCGCCGCAGGTGATAAATGATCCAGATTAATGCCAAGAATGGCAGCAGCTTCACTGGCCTTGTTTTCAAAATCAATGGAGAAGATCAGATCCGGAGTAGCGGGTGTTGTGAGCCATGCGTTGTCGGTAATTTCTTTCTCTAACTGACCAGCCTCCCAGCCAGCGCAACCCAAGGCCACCAGGTAATTGCCCGGACCATTACCGGCGGCGATGTCTTCCAGAATTGTTCGTGAAGTACAAATTGAAATATCCGGGGTAATGGTAATACTGGATTCCCATGAACTTCCAGCGTCATGAATGATGAAACCTTTGTCCTTTTCAACCGGGCCGCCGGCGAGTAGCGGTAGTGAATTGAAATCAGTTTCATTCTGCTGATAGTCGATGCTTAACTCGTCGAATACATCTGCAATGGACGCGGACAGAGGTTTGTTAATTACAATACCTAAAGCACCTTCAGGACTATGCTTCCATAAATAGGTGACAGTATTCGAGAAAAAGGGATCCACCATCTGGGGCATGGCGATGAGGAATTGATTTTCAAGATAGGCTGATGACCGCTGTTCATTCATTTGGGAGAACAATCCAGATCACAATAAAATAAACAGTCGGTTTGAAGAGAGGGCAGAAATAGACTAGTAACTGCTAAGCGCATTGCCTTCATGAAACCGCCAGGTTCGAATTATTTCCAGTATATCAGTTTCGGCGCGCATTTCCTCAGGGAAAGCCTGAAATGGTGCGGCCAATCTAACGATCTCAATTGCAGCCTGGTCAAGTATGCTATATCCGGATGACTGCAGTATCTGTACTTCCTGCAGATCCCCGTCCGGTAACAGGGCTACCAGCATACGTAGACTGCCATACAGCTGTTGCTGTCTGGCCTGCTGGGGATAATTGAGGTTGCCTACAGCTTCGATGCGTCTTCGCCAATTGTCGAGATAACGCGCATCTTCAGCGCTGCGGGTCGAGGCAGATGAGATCGTGTATTTTCGAGGTCTCTTGGTGTAGGCTTCCTGTCGCAGATCCAGCTGCGCCTGCAAACTTGCTATTGCCAGACTGAGATCATCAGGAGTGGTCTGTTCGCCTTCTATCCGCTCTTCTTCCGGCTCAATCTCTTCCAGTAATTGCTGCACCTGTTGGTCATCATCGAAACTTGAAATGACCGCCATGTCCTTAAGTTGTTGTTCGCTCACTATTTCCGGGGCTTGGGGAATTGGTATGACCTCCTGAATAACGTCGTTATTAAAATCGGATTCGAAGGGTGTGCTCGGAGCGGCAGCACTCTCAAGCACTCCGCTGCCCTGTTGATTTTCCTGAGCAAGAAAATCAGCATCTTCAGGTTCGAATTCGCTGCGGTACTGCGCCATGGTTATTTCCAGAGCGGGCGCACTATTAATTTCTTCAAGGTAGGTGAAACCGACACCAAGAATAATTATGGCGTGGACACAAATGGACAGGAACATGGTGAATCCAAACCGCTCTGTCGAAATATCGCCATCACTGGATGACATTACGTGCCTCTACTCTATTTTATTGATCATTTGGTATAAAACTAATTCAGTGCGGGACTAAGAAAGTTTGGCCTGGATGCATTCCATAAGTTCGCCAGCAATATCCAGATCGAAGGCCCTGTCGATTTCCCTGATACAGGTCGGGCTGGTTACATTTATCTCGGTCAGGTAATCGCCGATGACATCAAGACCAACGAAGATTAGCCCTTTTTCCTTCAATACAGCACCGACTTGATCACAAATCCAGCGATCTCTGTCTGATAGTACCTGCGCAAATCCGTTTCCACCGGCAGCCAGGTTTCCCCTGGACTCCCCGGAAGCTGGAATTCTCGCCAACGCATAATCTACAGGCTTGCCATCGATCATCAGAATTCGCTTATCGCCGTTACTTATTTCCGGAATAAATTTCTGCGCCATGATTTGTTGTCGACCACCGAGGGTGAGAGTTTCAAGCACTACACTCAGGTTAGGATCGTCAGCTTTGACCCTGAAAATGGAAGCTCCACCCATACCGTCCAGTGGTTTATAGATTACGTCCTTATGTGTGCGATGAAAATTCTTGAGTCGTTCATTGTCAGAGGCAACTATCAATGGCGGGCAACACTGCGGAAACTGGGTAGCAAATAATTTTTCGTTGCAATCTCGAAGTGCCTGGGGATTGTTTACGATTAATGCGCCGTCCCGAGCAGCCGCTTCGAGTAGATAGGTCGAATATATATAGTCCATATCAAACGGTGGGTCTTTTCGCATTAACACTACATCCAACTCACCCACTGCGATATCACTTTGCTCACCATAGCTAAACCAGTTCTTTTCGTCGTCCTGAACCGCTAGGGTCCTCACCGAAGCCCTGCACTGACCTTCCTGAAGATAGAGGTCAGATTGCAACATGTAGTGAATTGCCCAGCCCCTATTTTGTGCTGCAAGCAGCATAGCCAGAGTGGTATCCTTTTTGGATGTAATGGTTTCTATAGGGTCCATTACTACGCCGAGTTTGATGCTCATTTAGCTGTTCCCGTTCTTTTATCTGTTAATGCGTTTCCGTGCCCTTATTAGATTGATTCTATCGACACTAATCTACTGACTCTCAGCGAGTGGGGTTTCCATCTGCCTGAGTCGCGTCAAAAGAGAGAAGGGCAAAATCATATCCCAGTTTATCGGCAGAAGCGACGAAGTCAAAATCCCGAAATGTGAATAATGAATTTCCAGATAAGCTGATAAAGCCGTTATAATGAGGAATTACGGCTTAAAATCGTTTGGTGTGAAGATAATAATGAACAGAATCGCATTTTATTGGGGCATTGGTGGTGTATTGCTACTGCTTGGCTTCGCCATATTCAGATTAGCGCCCATGGCTATAGAATTGGGTAATATCTCCTTGTCCACTCTCCATTGGCTGTGCCTGATATTCAGCGTGGTGTATATGGCCTATGCGGAAGGCTATAAAGGTTTTCATCTGGCCTTTGCCCCAAGAGTAGTAATAAGGGCGAACTATCTGCGGAATAATCCAAGACTGAGTCACGTGGTTTTGGCCCCCTTGTTTTGTATGGGCTATTTGTACGCCACCCGTAAGCGGCAGATAATGTCCTATGCGCTAACTGCGATGATTATTTGCTTCATTATTATTGCCAGAATGTTGCCTCAGCCATGGAGAGGAATCCTGGACGCAGGAGTAGTCGTAGGCCTTAGTCTGGGCATAGCTTCAATTCTCTACTTTCTTATTCTGTTCAGAAAAAACCCTGATTCAATTGCAATATCCCCGGAAGTTCCGGCTTAGGAAATAGCGTCGTGCGAATGGCTGACTCCAACACCAAAAAAAGTTGCGCGATAGTTGTTACTTTTGATCCGAATATCACTGCATTGCTGCAATTATTGGGGCAGTTAAACAGAGAGGCGGATTTTGTTGTTATTGATAATGGCAGTTCCAATATTGAATCACTTGCTGAGTCAATAACTGTTTATGATCGATGCAAGGAACTGATCAGGCTCGGCGAGAACGAAGGATTGGCCAAGGGGCTGAACAGGGGGCTGAGATGGGCTCAGCAAGAGGATTGCGATTTCGTTTTTCTTTTTGATCAGGACAGCAGTCTCTGTGATCTGTTTGTAGAGCGAATGATTTCTGCCTATGAGAATGCACAGCAACATAGTAGTAAAGGTATTGCTGCAGTAGGCCCGAGAATAATAAACCCTCAATCCATGAGGCAGACCCCTTTCAAACTTTTCAATCGAATACTTATGCGTTCGGATCGTAAATTTCCTGGCACTACCAGCCAATACATTGCCGACTTTCTAATTACTTCCGGCTCACTACTGGCTTTGGAGCATTTGCCGGAAATCGGCGAAATGAAAGAAGACTATTTTATCGACAATGTGGATTTGGAATGGTGCTTTCGTGCCAAATCCAAAGGCTTTGAATTGATCGGCACCGATGATGCGGTTCTCTACCATGCTATTGGAGAGAGAAGCTCTCATCCATTGGTTCGGACCGGGATTGTTGCAGAACATAACCCTTCGCGAACCTATTACTCAAGCCGCAATAGAACTCACTTGTACGGAGTGAGCTATTCGCCATTAGGGTGGAAGCTTCGCGATATAATTCGATTTACTATCAAAGCCAGCTGGCTGTTAATCTCATCCGAAGACCGTCGACAGTACTGGCAAAACATTCGCTCCGGCATCCGTGATGCCAAGACCTTGAGTTAATTAGCTGATGAACACGCTGACAAACCCGAGGCAAAAGCCCGGCCAAATTACGAAAGTTGCGATTGTTCTTTCCACCTATAATGGAGAGCGGTATCTGCCGGAACAGTTGGAATCCCTGTTGGCACAGAGCTGGGCCGACCTGCTGATCGTAGTGCGAGACGATGGCAGTAAGGATGGCAGTTGGCAAATACTCCAGGACTACTCG
>Ga0315322_10003391_pt1 | contig 12297 bp, 10 predicted proteins | sample M110021515metaG_FD_203461 | JGI IMG/M metagenome (GOLD analysis project Ga0315322, IMG submission 203461) | Ammonia-oxidizing marine archaeal communities from Monterey Bay, California, United States - M1 100m 21515 | ecosystem: Environmental > Aquatic > Marine > Intertidal zone | place: USA... | reverse complement strand
CCGCAGGTTCGCCTGCGGTCTTTTTTTGTGTCAGCTCATCTCAATCTCAGCCTGTTTTTCAATCCAGGACTTCAATTTTGGAGACGTGGTCAGCATCGGATCATCACGCAACACTTGCTCGGCCACCTCCCGCGATTCCCGGATCAAACTGGTATCCGCCAAGAACTCCACAAAACGCAAATCCCCTACGCCACTTTGCCGCGTTCCCAAAACCTCTCCCGGCCCACGAAGACGCAAATCCTCTTCAGCGATCTTGAACCCATCCGTCGTGCCCGCCAGAATGTCCAACTTCTCCACCCCGTCGGCGCTCTTTCCATCAGTAACCAGGATACAATAGCTCTTATGCTCGCCCCGGCCGATCCGTCCCCGCAGCTGATGCAACTGGGCCAGGCCAAATCTCTCGGCATTGAAAATCACCATGACATTGGCATTGGGAACATCCACTCCCACTTCGATCACGGTCGTCGAAACCATCACTTCCGATTTCCCCTCACGAAACCTCGTCATCACAGCCTCCTTTTCCTCCGAAGGTAATTTTCCGTGAAGCAACTCCACCTCGAAATGCCTAAAGCGCTTCTGCCACTTCGGATGCTCCTGAATCACCGAAGCCGCCTTCACCGACTCGCTTTCCTCCACCAGCGGGTAGACCAGATAAACTTGTCGTCCTTCTTCCAACTGATCCTTCAGAAAGCTCGTCATCTCACCCACCTTCGGCTTCACCCGCACGCCCGAAATAATCTTCCCCCGCCCCGACGGCAGCTCGTCCAAAACCGAGACATCCAAATCACCATAAATCGTGAGCGTCAAGGTCCGTGGAATCGGCGTCGCAGTCATCACCAACACATCCGGCATCACCCCGCGCTGAATTAACCTCCCCCGCTGCGCCACCCCAAACTTGTGTTGCTCATCAACCACCACCAAGCCCAAATCATCAAAATCAACGCCTTCATAGAGCAGCGCGTGGGTTCCGATAATGATCTGCGACGAATTTACATCCTCTTTTCGATCTGCTGTTGCCAAACCAATCCTCACTCCGAGCGGCTCGAGCCATTTTGAAAATGTCAGGTAATGTTGTTCCGCCAAAATCTGGGTCGGAGCCATCAAGGCTGCCTGACACCCCGAATCCACCGCCAGCAACATCGCGCAAATCGCCACGAAGGTTTTCCCGCTTCCGACATCTCCTTGCAGCAAACGATTCATCGGTCGGGCTGATCGCATATCTCCGACGATTTCTTTGACGCTCCGCTTCTGCGCTCCCGTCAAATCAAAGGGCAATGATTCATAAAACTCCGTCAGCAAATTCGTCTTCTTCCCGAGCACTCGCCCATTCAGATCCGCATGCCGCGCCCGCTTCCAGACAACCCGAAGTTGCTGCAGAAAAAACTCCTCCTTCGCAAAATACCGCCGCGCGGTTCCAGCCTCCACCAACTCTCCCGGGAAGTGCAACTCGCGATACGCTTCAATTCTTGGGTAAGTCGGATCAACGTCGTACATGGAAGTCAAACTCTCCGGCTCCACCAACTCCAAAATACCATGAATAATCTCACGCAACCGCCGCTGGGGAATGCCGTTCACATTTCGATAAATCGGGACCAAGCGTTCGAGATGAAGTGACAACTCCGCGTCTTCTTTCATCACCTCAAATTCCGGATGATCGATGACAATCCGCCCATTATTCTCTTTCGGTTTTCCATACAGCACCACCTCCTGCCCTGCGGCAATCACCTTGCTCATATAAGGCATGTTGAACCAACGACAGGTCAGCCGAGAAAAACCACCACCAGCCTCATCCTCGATGACCGCTTCATAAAACCCCTTCCCGCCAAATCCTTTCCGCTGCGTATCCAGCACGACTCCCCGCAAACACACCGCCGAACCTCCGGCCTGTGCCGGAAACGCGTCAAAGCGCCGCCGATCTTCGTAGCGCTTCGGCAACCAATCCAACAACTCCTGACCCGTATGAAAACCAGCCTTCTCACAGGCCTCCCACTCCCGGGATTTCAGTCCTGGAAAATCTTGTACTGAGCTCTCTGCCCTCATCGCGCTCAATTATCGCTCGCTGCGCGCACGTGTTGAATACTAATCTGCACCGAAACCCTTCCCCGAAAGACATTTCGATCCACCGTAAAGGTCACATCCCAGGGCGGATCGGGAAGATCATTCGCTCCCCCACCGAAGAAAATCGCATCACGCTCCTCGTATCCCTGCCGAAGAAACAACCTCAGGTGATTATTTTTCAATCTTCGCGGCGGCTCAGTCAGCCAGACCTCGCGCGCCATAAAAATCGGTTGCGCATTTCCGCTCCCAAAAGGCTGAAGGAGTTCATAGCTCTGTAGAAAATCGAGCGACAAATCGCCCAACTCCACTTCCGCATCAATGTGGACTTTCGGCGAAAGATCCTTCCCAACAGAAGTCTCATTATAAAACTTCACAAAGCGCTTTCTGAAGTCATCGATCATTGCTTCTTCGATACTCAAGCCAGCCGCCATGTGATGGCCACCACCGGCCACCAATAAATCACGAGCAGCTCCGATAGCTTCTACCAAAGATACTCCTTCGATACTTCTTCCGCTTCCTTTCCCAATCCCATCTTCATCAATTGAAATAACAAAAGTCGGCTTGTGAAACATCCGCATCAAACGCGATGCGACAATCCCTACCACTCCGGCATGCCATCCACGGGAACCCACCACGATCACGGGAAGATCTTCGTTTTCCTGCATCAGGCTTTGAGCTTCGGCCAAAATCTTTTGATCCAATTGTTGTCGGACTCGGTTGAATTCCTCCAAGTCATCAGCAAGTTGCACCGCCTCACTTTGGCTCTCGGTAGTCAACACCGCCAGGGCCTGCTCGGGTTGATCCATGCGACCGGCGGCATTGAGACGCGGCCCGATTCGAAAACCAATATCCGCACTACTCAACCGCCCCATCACTCCGGTCAGCTTCAGCAGAGCCTGCAGTCCCGGCCGGTGGGTTTTTTCCAACAAACGCAATCCATGACGAACCAACAAACGGTTTTCGTCAACCAGGGGAACAATGTCCGAAATCGTAGCCACCGCCACCAAATCGAGAACTTGTTTCAAATCGAAACCTGGAAGAGGCCTCTGTTTTAACAGCGCATGAGCCAACTTAAAAACGACTCCGGCCGCACAAAGATATTCCCGCTTATCCTCCACTGACTTGGGATTCACCAATGCGACACAATTCGGACGACCGACAGTCCCCATCTCATGGTGATCCACCACGACCGTTTCGATCCCCTTCTTCGCCAGTCCATCAATGGCATCGTTCGATACCGTGCCGCAATCAACACTGATCAACAAACTTACCGCAGGGTTCTCCCGGAGGCAGCGCGCCACGCCCCCATCGCTCAAGCCATACCCCTCGCCACTGCGATGCGGCACGAAACAACTCGGGCTTAATCCATAAGCCTGAAGCACCGAACTCAAAACCGCAATCGAGCTCACACCATCAACATCATAGTCGCCGTAAATGCAAACTTCCTCACCGGCATCAACAGCCAATAAAACCCGCTCAACAGCGAGATCCATTTCGGCGATCTCAAAGGGATCGGAAAGCTGCGCCAACTTCGGCCTGAGAAATCTCTCAACCGATTCCGCCTCGACTCCCCGTTGCGCCAAAAGACGCCCGAGAATTTTTGGCATCCCATCCGGCACGAGGCTTTCCCAGTCGTCCGGGGCTTCGCGGAGAATCCACTCCACCTTGTGGTCCTGTTTGCTCACAGAATTTTAGTGTATTGAGCCGTGAGAGATCCCCTTGGAAAAGGAAACCCGCCCCACGACTACTTTCCGCCACGGAGAGCCTCCGTGATCTGCTTAAGGCTCGGCAATTTCACTTTCCCTTCGGGATCCGCAACGGTGAATACCACGCGGGAAGTCTTACTATGAGCCACCACATTCATGAGGTAGCGACCGGGTTTCAGAACCTTCTTGTCCAGCGTCGCGTTCAGTTTCACCTGATCGGCCTTCTGGGCAAACATCGCAGCGGGAGTGGTCCCATTGGCAACGGTCCCGTCGTCTTCGCGACGAAAAGCATTTACGATCAGTAAATCAGACTGCTTCTCGATTTTAAGGAGAGCATCAGTCTTAACCGGCTTGGCGATCACCGCAAAGAGGTTGCCTCCCTTCTGCATCTTGGCCTCCTGGCCACCCACGGTAACCTTGAAAGGATAGATCCCGACGGTGTCCAGCGGCTCCTGCGCTGCAGCCCATCCGCTGAGCAAGCCCAGCATCAGCAGCAGCTGAATTACCTGTGAATACGATTTCATGGATAACCAATGACACGCTCCCCTCCGACCTGCAAGCGAAAGCCGAATTCCGGTCAATTCTCTCTACGATCTTTCAATATCCTCATCCGCTTCACTCATGAAAAGCCCTCAACGAGTCGTCATCATTGGAGGAAGATTTGTCAGGCTCAACTGCGCCAAATCCCTCGCCAACGAAGATCGCAATGCCGACCGCTCCCATGATCTCCGCCCCGCTTTCACCTACAGGGACAGGGGCATGATGGCCATGATCGGGAAAAACGCCGCTGTCGCCGAATCAAAGCGCCTTGAGCTCAAAGGCTACCCGGCCTGGATTGCCCGGCTCGTCATCCACCTCGCCTTCCTCGTTGGATTTCGTAACAAACTCGCCGTACTCCTCTCCTAGGCCTTCGCCTATCTCGTCGATAAACCCGGCGCCCGCGTCTTTACGGTCAAAAATGAGAAGGCCTTAACAAAAGATACAAAATGAACAAGTTTACGATATTCCTCGCCTCTATTTCCCCAATTTGTGAGGGTGTAAGGTCACCGCTGTAATAAAAATAATGAAAATAATAAAAATACACATACACCGGCTTATCATCGCTACCAGCATCGCTCTAATGCCTGGCATGACGCAAGCCCAGCAATTGACCGATGGCCTTCTCAACTACTGGGACTTTGAAGATAACGCCGAAGACACTGCATCCGATTATCCCGGATCCACTGGAACCACCGACAATGACGGTCAAATCAACGGAATCGTCACTTTTTCCCCGGGAAAATCCGCCGGATTCGGGCAAGCCGGCGACTTCCCTGGAGGAGCCGGAAATAATATCACCGTCGCCGACCCGGATGGCGGAACCAACGACATCGATCGTTCGGGAGCCAGCGTGACAATCTCCGCTTGGTTCCTCCTCAACAACCGGGACACAGGCTGGCAGGCCCTTATTGCCCACGGTGAAGGCAATGACTATCGCATTGCCGTTCAAGGGACAACCAACCCAATTCCAATAACCTACAACGGGGCCGGAAATGGCACCGACATCATTTCAACATCCAATCTCGGAGCAGGACCGGCAGGGGACGCCACTTGGCATCACATTGTCGCTGTCACTGATGGAACTACGACCCGTCTCTACCTGGACGGAATACTCGAAGTATCGGGAGGAGGAGGCACTATCAACGAAAACGGACAAAACCTTCTCTGTATCGGCTGCAACCCAACTAATGGTCGCGAGTGGAATGGCATGATCGACGATGTGGCCATGTGGGACCGCCCTCTGTCTCAAGAAGAAGTTTCTGAAATCTATGACACTGGCCTTGCTGGCAACGATCTGTCCACACTCCTAGTCGGCGGAGATGATGATAGCGACGGCCTGCCCAACGGATGGGAAATCGCCTATGGCCTCGATCCCAACGACGACGGCACCGTTGATATCAACAATGGCCCGGCCGGAGACCCCGACATGGATAATCTTTCAAATATAGATGAATTCAACAACGGAACGGATCCCACCAAAGAAGATACCGACGGTGACACCCTCAACGACGATATCGAAACCGATACAGGAACCTGGATCAGCGCAGCTGATACCGGAACCGACCCTCTCAAAGTCGACTCGGATAACGACGGGCTAAATGACAACGTCGAAGACAATGGCGGCGTCTTCGTCAGCGATGCCAAGACAGGAAGCGACCCGAATACCGATCAGAGTGATACCGACACAATGCCTGACGGATACGAGGTCGATAATTCCCTCAATCCTAATGTAGATGATTCAGCGGGCGATCCGGACATGGACACTCTAAGCAATAGTGATGAATTCGGACTGGGAACAGACCCACAGGACGATGACTCCGATGATGATTTCCTGAGAGACGACTACGAAACGAATGACGCCGTCTATGACAGCCCGACTGACACTGGAACTAATCCGCTCAATCCCGATACTGATGGAGACGGTCTCCTCGACGGACATGAAACCAATAACGGAGAGGATTCCTTCGTCAGCCCTACTAATACCGGAACAAACCCCCATGCTGTCGACACCGATGGTGACGGCACGCATGACGCTGCCGAAGTCGTCGGTCCCCGCGACCCGACCGTTGCCGACGGGGTAGAATCCGGCTTAGGCAAAAAGCTCCTCGCCTACTGGAACTTCGACAACAACCTCGACGACATCGCCCACTCTCTTCCCGGAGAAAGCATGGTCGCAGACAGCGGAGCATTTACCGGACCGGAGACTGACGTCCTCTACGCCGCCGAGGGGCTCTTTGGCCCCAGCGCCCTGGAGCAAAATGGTGGTGCCGGATGGGTCACCGTTCCTTCAAGTCTCGACACCTTGCGAGGTTTGGACAACGCCATTTCCGTTTCCACCTGGGTCAAGGTCAACTCGCTTGACGTTAATTGGCAAACGATCATCTCACACGGTGAAGGGGCGCAATGGCGAATAGCCCGTCGAGGCGAGGAACCCACCCCTTCATGGGCCGGTGGTGCCACCGACCTTCCCGGAGCCAGCGTTGGACCTGCGATTAATGATTTGGGATGGCACCATGTCGTTGGAGTCTCTGACCCCGTTTTAGGAGTGACGGCTATTTACATCGACGGAGTTGAAATCGCAACCGGAGGTGCGCCAAACCTCAGCGACACCTCGAATGGGGGACTCACCACTGATCTTTTCATCGGAGCCAACCCAAATGCCCCGAATCGCGAGTGGAACGGACAAATCGATGATCTCGCAATCTGGGGCCGTGGACTCACCCAGGAGGAAGTCACTGAGATTTATGAAGCCGGAGTCAGCCTCGAAGACCTCCTCGGTGGAGGTGCCGGGCTACAGATTACCGACATTAGCTTCGATCCTTCCGATGGAGCCAATGGACAGTTCTCCATCACCTTCACCTCCAGACAGAATGCCAGCTACGCGCTCTACATGTCTACCGATCTCATTGATTTCGGAGCGGATGTCGACGACGACATTACCGGTGAAGATGGAAGCACCACAGTAACTTTCGCTCACCCAGATCCAGGCAACAGCCAGTTATTCTTCCGTGTTCAGCCCAACTAAGATCTTCGCCAACTAATCTTTCAAGCACCGGTAACAATACCGGTGCTTTTTTATATCCCGCGTTTTTCCAACCGGAACGCCCCCTTCCAATCGCTTGGCATTCTCTCCGCTAGGAAGCAGCGTTGGACAAAGAAAAATCCTACACAGCTATGCCCGTTACTTCACCATCAGTTTAAAAGCCTAGCTTTTATTCCAGTTCACTTCGACCTCCAACTCGTTGCCGCCGCGGTCCTCGTATTTCAAATGCCCGTGCTTCACTCCGTATTCGTAAACCTCCTTGGTCACCTTAACGTCAAAACAACAATACTCGGCGATGTTCATCATGTGCTCGATGTCGCCGGTCTTTTTGTATTTTTGCCACCATTTCAGCGCTTCCAATCCATCTGCCGTCTTCTTCGCCTTGAGCGTGGCCGACGCAATAGAATCCAACTTGAGCCGATGCCCCAGCACCTCTTCGACATCAACCAACATGTCGCAATTGATCGTCTGATCCACCAGATCGTAAAGCGTGTAGGCTTGTAAAACGCCATAATCAAAACCGATATGATTATAGCCCACCACCAGGTCCGCCTTGATCAATTGGTTCACCAATTCTTCGGCCTGATCCTCCCCAAAAATATGATACTGCCCGGTTTCCGTGGAATAAGTCACTCCCACCGACATTCCCATTTTGTCTTTGTTGGATGCTCCACCGACGTCGGTAAAACTCCGCTGCGTCTCAAGGTCAAAGTATACGATTCCAGGCACGAATGAGTCTTACGAAATGCCCCGCCCCACCGCAAGAGCGCGACCCCGGTAAAATTAGCGAGACTCCATCTGCCGCATGATTTCCTCATGCATCGGCTTGGTCTCCGGCCAAAGCAGAATGGAAATTGCGACAAATATCGCTCCAAAGAGAAGAAAGAACGCCACGATCTTCTTTGCCGACGGTTTTTCCCCGTCCACCAGGTGACCCAACGGAAAATCCCACAAGGGCGCGCCCTTTTTACGCCCCATCCAAAGTGCAACAAGATGACCAATAGGCAAAAGAATCGGATGCCCCATCCCCATTCCCAGTACCCACACTCTCAAAGACCGGATCACGGAGGATCCCGTCGAGAGCAATCCCCCGCCCGGTCTGGTCACTCGAAGTGACATCAGCCACTTTCCTGGCGTGTGGCCGAGGGCCCCGATCAGCGCACCCTCCATAATTACCAGAGGAAGCATCATCAGAAAAACCCTCCCCATCGATGGCTCTGCTTCCGGATCAGGAAGGATCGACAATCCTCCCGCCCGAAAAATAGCAAAAAGAATGAGATGATAGAGCATGTAGTCAAACCACCTCGCTCCAAAGCGCCTCCAGTAGAAGAATGGCGGCTTCTCTTTCAACTCCTCTGGAATCGGCGGCGGCTCGAGCTTCTGCTCAAACTCACTCTTTAACACCGCGACCTCCCCTGCGGAAATCCAGCCATCCGCCCCCTCGTGCCAAATCTTCCGATCCGACGAAACCTCGCCCTTACGGATCAATTCACGGATTTCATAGTCCTCCAAGGGACCGCTCTTTTCGCCATTGTCAATTAACCAAAACTGCATCGATCAATTCTACAAGTTACGAAGTGATTTAGCCGGATCGCGGAAAGCTGCCATCAAGGCCGGAATCAAGGCCGCCACTAAACAGAGCACCACCGCCACGAGACAAATCAGCACAAGTTGCTCAGGAACAATCTCAGCCGGTAATTCGCTCATACCATGAAAGCCCGGGGGAAAGGGATCCACTCCGAATTTTCGTAGGAAGGACACAATATATTCACGATAATGAATCGCCGTCAGCCCCATGCCCAGCCCAAGCAAGGCTCCGCCGATGCCCACAATCAGGCCCTGGTATAGGAATACCCGCACGATTTGCGAAGAAGAGGCCCCCAGAGCCTTCATCACTCCGATCTCCTGACGCTTTTGCACCGTCACGGTATACATCACCGCCATGATACTAAAAGCCGAGAGCACCGTGATGAACGACAGCGCGAAACTCATCATAATCTTCTCCGTCTTCACCAGCTGGAATTGCTGAGCGTGCGTTTCCATCCAACTCCGAACAATCCACTCCGGTCCCAGCTCGTTTTTAAGACCAGCCGCAACTTCCCCCGCAGCGTATGGATCATCACACAATACTCCGACCGATTCTGAAACACCCTGCAGCCCTTTTAATTCCATCCCGATCACCAGAGGAATAAATAACTCCGGTCCAACCGCCCTTTTGGTATCGCCATAGACGCCATAAACCGTCAGCTCCTTCGGCAGGACAAATTTCTCCACACTGCGAAAAGCTTCCACGTCCGCTTTCTCGGTGTCCAATTCCCGCAAGGCCGCCAAGCGGGCCAACAAATCATCCTTTGCCCCGACGGGATACGTCTCCGTGCCATCGTCGCGACGCGTCGCCGTATCAAAAACATCGAGAATCCCACCAATCATTTGTGTCTCCACCTGACGCATCGGTTGGCCACCTCCCTCTTCAATTGGATACAATACCTGCAGGACGCGATAGGCTTCCGTCACCGCATCTGATTTCGCAACTTCCCGATCATCCTTCGTTTCAAAAAGCGCTTTCACCCTTCTCTCGAAATCAGTGAAGGTCTCAGGATAAAGATCCCAGGCTTTTTCCTTTGGCACATCGTAAACCTTCATCACCGCGTCCAAATTACTCGCCGCCAACACTCTTACCGAGTCACCAACCTGCAACCCCAGGCCCTCCGCCAATTGACGCGAAATAACGCAGCGATCATCCAAACCCATGTCAGCCTGACTGCTGGGATACCCTTCCCGGTCCAACAGGCCATCGATCTCTTTCACCTTGCCCTCGTTCTCCGTATTGAATGCCCGAAATCCCACCGGCCGGCGCCACATCGGCGTATCCAGCAAAACATAGCCCTCCACGACTGCGTAGGCGCTTTTCACACCCGTTTCCTTTGCCAGCCCCTCCTCCATTTCCTGCCAGTTTTCGATTCCCCCCATGGCAGAACTCACCGTGATATGCGGAGAATACCCCAAAAGGATCTCCTTCAGGTTCCGCTCAAACCCCGCGTGTACCGAGAGAACGACAATCAAAACCATCACGCCAAAAGCAACCCCGAGCAGCGAGATTAAGGTGATGATCGATACAAAAGTGCGCAGAGGATTGAGATACCTCAGCGCGAGAGTCCAACTAAACGATTTCAAGACGGGCGAGTTCTACCCCTCCAAAGCGTCACCCTCAACCAAGCTTTTCACGTATTTCTCTCATTTCGCGGTTTTCAAATCTGCGGAAGACTCCAAACTTCCACCATGATTAAGTTTCTCCACACCCGCATCCGCGTTTCCGACCCCGCCGCCTCCATCGCCTTCTACCAAAAAGTCGGCTTCGAACTCGGCGAGCAGAAGAAATCCCCTCAGGGCAACGAACTCGCCTTCATGAACCTTCCCGGCAACGAACACTTCCTCGAACTGACCTACTCGCCAGACTATAAAGTCGAATTCCCCGAAGACCTCATGCACACCTGCGTTGGCGTCCCAGACATCATCGCCTACTGCGATCAGCTCGAAAACGACAGCATCGAAATCTGGCCTGGCGGCTGGCGCGACAAATTCTCTTCCGGCGAGCGCAAGATGGCCTTCATCACCGATCCCGACGGCTACGAAGTCGAGATCCTCGAAAAGTAGTCCTTTTTCATGCAACTCCTGATCGATAACTCCAACACCCGCACCAAGTTTGCCTTGGCCGATGGTGACACTCTCGCGGAGTGGCGAACCATCATTCCCACCGCGGAACTCAGCCCGGAATCGATCAGCGGGGCCTTGAACGGCATCGCCTTCACCCACGCCACGATTTGCTCCGTGGTTCCCGATGCCTCCAAACTCCTCGCCACCTCTCTTGGCGAAATCCCCCTGCACCGCATTTCCCAACAATCGGATCTCCCCATCGCCATCAACTATCCCAACCCGGCCCAGATTGGAGCCGACCGCCTCGCCAACTCCGTCGCGGCCGCCGACCAACACGGTTCACCCGCCATCGTGATCGACTTTGGGACTGCGGTCACTTTCGACGTGATCGACGAATCCGGAGCCTACTGCGGCGGCGCCATCGCCCCGGGAACCGCTTCCCTGCGGGATTACCTTCACCGACGCACCGCTCTACTTCCCTCGATCCAACTCGAAGAGCCCACTTCCGCTATCGGCAAAAGCACCGAGGATGCCATGCAAATAGGCGCCGTCATCGGTTATCGAGGCCTCATTCGTGAAATCCTCGAGGAAATGCGTCAGGAACTAGGCGGCGAGCCCCACATCATTGCCACCGGAGGCGACTCTCCATTGATTAGCAGTGGATTAAAAGAGATAAAGATCATGTCCCCTGACCTAACGCTCCATGGAATTCGCTTAATTGGGCAAAGAAATCACGATTTTTAAAAACAAGCGTTTCCCCTTTCGTTTCGATCCTATAATTTTTCCGCAATGAGTGACGTCCCTCTAGGAATTGGAATCGATTTTGGCGGAACCTCGGTGAAAACCGGGGTCCTTTACCGTGGCAATGTCATTGAGGAAGCTCCCAGGATCGACACCCAGAAATTCGAAGAGGCCGCACCCTTGATCGAGGAGATTGCCAAGCTCGTCAAAGAACTCCGCACCCGTCACCCCAAAATCGAAGCGGTCGGCGTCGGAATGCCCGGCTTCGTCGACTTCCCCACCGGCATGGTCCACAACCTGACCAACGTCAAAGGATGGAAGCGCATTTTCCTCAAGAAAGAACTCAGCGAGCGCATCAATCTCCCCGTCACTGTGGAAAATGACGCCAATTGCATGGCCTACGCCGAATGGAAGCGCGGGTCCGGACGCGGCCTCAATCACCTCGTCGCCCTCACCCTTGGCACCGGAGTCGGAGGCGGATTTGTCGTTGATGGCCGCATGGTCCGCGGAGCCAACTTCGTTGCCGGCGAACTCGGCCAAACTTCCATCGACTAC